>Ga0137429_1000355_pt1 | contig 20019 bp, 18 predicted proteins | sample EasRivERMZT736_2_FD_102304 | JGI IMG/M metagenome (GOLD analysis project Ga0137429, IMG submission 102304) | Soil microbial communities from meander-bound floodplain in the East River, Colorado, USA - East River MetaG ERMZT736_2 | ecosystem: Environmental > Terrestrial > Soil > Floodplain ...
GGCGGGCAATAACAGCAACGCGCATGAAGCGACGGTATATTGCGGCGTTTGCGATGTCGATCGGGATCTCCATCGCGTGTAAGCACCGCAGACGACGGCGGCCAGGCACCACAGCAATCCGATGATTGGAAGGTAGAGGTAGCGATCGGCAGCGAGTACATTGCGGGCTGGAATCAGCGCAAGGGTGTCGGCGATGGCGATGAAAAACCACAATACACCCCAACGACCCGGACGTGAAATCCGGCAGAGCGCGGCGAGGATCGTTAGGCCTATTGCGACAATGATTGCGGCGACGGCGGTCGACGCGTCCGACCAAAGGACCACGAAGGGGGTGGGATAGTAGCTCGTGAGACCGACCGGCCAAAAAAGGTGCTGGAAATAAAACGCCAATGCCAAAAGCACTCGGACGAGCCAGGGGCCCCATAAGTGCTGCGCACCTTCCACGAACAGATCGGCGCCGGCCGTAGCTTGGTAGTTGATCCACGTAAACCAGCCGGTTAGGGCGGCACACGGCAACCAGATGCACCAGAATCGCGCACGGAGTTTTTCGCCTTGGATCAACGCCGCGAGACCCAGGAGAAAAGGCAGCCCGACGCGGACTTTGCTAAGCGAGGAGAGCAGAACAAATACAAGCGTTAGGATCGCATAGCGCACCTTAGGGGCTTCGAGCCAGCGAAAGAAAGTCAGGACTGCGGCCAGGGCAAAGAGGGTGGATAAGAGCAACATTCGGCCGTTGACCCAGGCGACCACTTCGACTTGAAACGGGTGGACGGCAAAGAGCAATGCGGCGACCGTGGCGACGGCAAGACTCGAAGCGCCGAGTCGTTGCTGGAACATGCGAATCGTGACCCAGACGAAGACCGTGGTAAAGGCATGGAGCAGCACGTTGGTAAGGTGAAAAAGCCATGCGCCGCCTTGGATGCTCGAGTCAAATAGGCCGAACAGATTGGCGACCGCGAACTCGCCGGAGAAGGTCAGTAGGGGCAGCGGTTGGTAGAGGTCGCGATGGACGATGGTAAAAAGTTGCACGGCATGGGCGAAGGAGGGATGGTTCACCAGAACGTGGTTGAGGACCAGACGGTGATCGTCGCCGCCGACAAATCCGCCGCGGAGCGTGGGAAGCCCCATGATGACGGCCGCGAGAAAGACAGCCAGAATGAGGCCGGCGGGGCGCTGGGCGGGCGTTTGTAACTGGCTTTGCTCTGGCTTTGTTTTTCCGGAGTCGATTTTCGATAACTCCCTATTTCACAGGTATTTACGCGCTTTGTAACTGGCTTTGTTTGGTAATGGCGCGTTTTTCGCGTTCATTCCATTCCTTGTGCGACCGGCGCGCGGAGCTAGCGTAAAGCATTCCCGGCCTCAACTCCAATAACGTGTCGGGCGCTCGGTGACGCGGGGGCGTTGGACCGATCACGGGCTTACCAGCACGTGCGATCCGCGGCAGGCCGACAATCACGGCAAGCACGAAGATCTTCCCTACGGAAACCCCTTGAGGCCGTCAGCAGCTCAATCAAGGCTGCTGGGACCGCCGTATGTTCCCATGGTGAGGGTCGGCGGCCTGTCGTCGTGTAGAACGATTGTATAGAGGCTCTGGTATCGAGTCGGCGGGTCCTCGGTGCCACCCAGCCTGAAGTAGATTTCCTGCAAGTTCCCCTCTTGTACGTTTTCTATGAACGGCCCCGTGTTGCCTATCCACAGCACCACGCCGCCCGCGTGGTCGGCAAGGATCTTCTCCACGAAATCATTGGCGAGGGCCTTGGTGTCCGCGGCCTCGATCTGGCTGTAAACGCGGATAGTCGGGTTCACGCGTTCGGCGAGCGGTTCAGCCGTCTGTCGATTGCGGATGAAGTCGGGATAGAAGATTGCCGTCACTCCCGCGTTTTCCAGCTCGTCGGCAAGCGCCTCTGCCCGGATCAACCCTTCCGCGTTCAGCGGTGGGTCGAACCCGTCATCCCGTTCCGCGTGGCGGACCATAAAGATCTTCGTGGTGGTTCCCGGAGGAGAAAACACCACGCCTGTACCCAGCGGCGTGCAACTTGACATCGCACCGACCCCCAGGCTGAATAAGACGGGTAGGTGGCCAAAGAGAGAAATAGGCCTCATGTTCATGTTCTCGTGACTCCTGTTAACGAATAACCGACCGCCTGCTCAATATCCTCGCCACTGCCTGATAAGTCCAGCGGTCAGCTACTTCGATTCCGCTCCCAAAGAGTCTATCTATCTTGTGTGAGCGTCCGACCGCCCTTGTGAGGCGCAAGGCTCCCGTACACAGCCGGGGGCGGCTGTGCCATACCGTCCAGCCGCCCCGATAGTGGGCAAGAAGCGGCGTTGCGGGGACAGGTGTTGCAGCGGAGAATGTACCAAGAAAAGCCTTTGTGGTTTCTTGGATTATGGAACTACGGTTCGACCGAGGATTGGAGGAGAGTCGTATGGCCGGTGCGAAGGACGTCATATTGGATCAATTGCGGAGCGGTCAATATGTTTATGGAAAGCTCACGGCGGAGCTTAGCGATGCGGAGTACTTCAAGCCGCCGGTGGAGGGAGGCAACCATGCCGCTTGGCTGTTGGGTCACGTGGCCTGCTCGGAAGACTCGATTGTTTCACAGATCACGGGGGTCCCCAAACGCATACCCGAGGCCACGCATGAGCTTTTCAAGGGCGGTTCGGCGTGCGTGGCCGACCCCAAGAAGTACCCGTCTAGGAAGCAAATCGATGAGCTATTTTTCAACAGCCGGGCGCGCACCGTTGAAGCGCTGACAAATTATGACGAACGCAAGTGGGGTGATCCCTCCCCATGGGGGGGCAAGTCGCCGTTTCCCACGATGGGGTCGATGTGGGGCTTGCAGGGAACACACCAGTTCTGGCACATTGGGCAGCTTGCGGTCTGTCGCCAAGCGATGAAGAAGAAGCCCGCCTTGTTCCAGTAGTTGCGGAACTGAAAGGATGGTCAAGGTTTGAATGCTCCCCCGTAATAGGGTAAAGTGCTGGGACAGGGCGGGTGATCAGGGGTGGGCGCTAACCACCTCGCCGTTAGGCTTAGAGGCCTTTTGGCTGACCGCCGATTCTTGGTTGTCGAAGGCGGTGTGGCAGCCGCCGGTGGTGGATGAACGTCCATGAACGTGAAACTCATCATGTTCCGTGAGGACGGCTCTCGGCGCGATTTTCCGCTGGGTCTGGGAGCGACGACCATCGGCCGGAAGGACGATTGTACGATCCGAATTCCGTTGGCCGTAGTCTCGCGTCGCCACGCTGAAGTCGTGGTGGATAAGGAAAGCGCCGCATTGAAGGACCTCGGCGCGGCCAACGGCACTTACCTGAACAATCGGCGGGTGACCGAAGAAGACCTTGAGGCCGGCGACCGGATCGTGATCGGACCGGTGGTCTTCACCGTGCAAATCGACGGCGAGCCGAGCGACAAAGAAATTCTGAAGATCAAGACGAAGCTGCCTTCGGGCAAGGAGTCGGAGCGGGGCGCGGCGCGAGTGGGGACGTCCAAGCACGTGTATATGTCCGACGAGGAGATGGATCCGATTTCGGCCCTTGAAGCCCTTGCTTCCAGCGCGGATCAGACCGCAATCGACCCTGAAGAGGATGAGTAGTAACGGCTCGATGAATCGTTTGCGCTGGGATGTGATCGGGCGGCAGTTCACATTGCGTTCACCGGTGGCGGATTGAATCCGAACCCTCCGCGTAAAGATGTTGTTCGCACGGCGCTCATGCTGTTGATCGCCACGGGTGTGCTCGTGGCGTTCATCCTCGGACTGGGCGATTTTCGTCGGCAACGCTTTGCCCTAGCTCAACTTCGATGGCATGCGGACAACTACGAACGCCGAATCGGCGTCGGCGGGGTGATGCCCCTCAACTTCGACCCGGACATTCCGCCGGAGGGGCGACAGCGGATGATTCCACTGGAATCGCTGGACCGTCAAGCAGCGGCCACGCTTCGCGGGATCGACCGCCCGATCCTTGTCGCGCAGTCCGTGCCGATTGTGCAGGTCTTTGGCCGCAAGGGCCGCGCGGTGATGACGTTTAGCAAGGGAAAGTTCGCCGTGGAGTGGATGACTCTGCGGCGGTTCGAGGAGTTGTGGACCGCGCAAAAAGTTTTAGTTGATCGGCAGGCTGCAGAAAAGGCGATGGGCACGCCGACAAAGCCCTAACTGCACGCGGTTACCGGTGCAACTTCTGATCGGTTGTCGTCCCAAAAACCAACCCTGACATCTGTGGTAATTCGGCGTAGCGGCTCGATCGGAATCGGCGTTGCCAGACCGGTTTGTCCGGACAGAGGGTCAATTATACGCTCAAGAACTCAGAACTTTCGTATCGTGATGCGTGGTAAACGGGATAGTCCCGGCCTACGGCGGCGTGTTGGGCGGCAAAGGCGAGTTCGGGACGGTTGTTCTCCTGGCTGAGGTGGGCGACGGCGATCCATTTCGGCCGGCGGCGACCACATGTCCTCAGCAATGAGGCCGATTCGTCGTTGGAGAGATGGCCGGCGTCGCCACGAATCCGATCTTTCAGTACGGGGGGATACGAGCCGGATTCGAGCATCTCCGGATCATAATTGCATTCCAAATAAGCGGCGTCGACTTGCTCCAGCACGCTCTGCAAACCGTGAAAGGGGTGGCCTAGGTCGGTGAAGATTCCCAACCGCTTTTCCCCGCACTCGACTACGAAAACGACGCCATCGGCGGCGTCGTGCGGTGCTCGCAGGGTGTGGACCAAAACGTGACCGAAGGACAGCGAATCGCCCGAATGGAAGTAACGCACGTCGTTGAGTTTTCCCAGGTTGCACCACGTCGCGGTGAGGGTCCGGCGGGTTATGTAGATTGGCAGCCCGAACTTGCGATGATAGATCCCCGCGCAGCGAACATGGTCAATGTGATCGTGGGAGATGATGAGGGCGTTCACGTCACGAATATCTCGACCGTGGACGGCCATTCGCCGCCCAGCGAGTGCGCCGCTGATTCCGGCGTCGAACAACAGCCGCACGCCGTCGGCCTCGACGTAGATGGCGTTGCCGTTCGATCCCGATTGCAGCGAAAACGTCTGCATCACGTCATGGATTGTAGGTGCTAGGGCGCGAATGTCGACTGGGTAGACCCCCGATCCGCTCCATTCTCGGGGCGGTTGCCCGTGCCGCGCGTTGCACGTTAGGATTATCTCTGATGAGTGGACCTCATAAGCCCGCGGTTCGTGAAGGTCCTTGCTCCCCGATCGGCCTGTTCGGAGGCGCGGGCCTTGTCGCGGCGATCGTGATTCTCGTACTCCTCCGCCTTCACGCCTTTGATCTGCCGATGGAAACCGACGAGTGCAATTATGCCGTCATCGCCGCTCGCTTGCTCGCCGGCGACCGACTCTATGTGGACGTTTGGGACCATCAGCCCTTCGGCGTTTTCACGCTGTTCGCCGCGGTCATCACAGTGTTCGGGGACGCACCGCACGTGTTTCGGTGGATGGCGCTGCTGTTTTCAGTGGCGTCCCTTCTATTGGTCTTTGCGATTCTGCGCCGCGTGGCAGGGCGGGGCGCAGCGCTCTTGGGAGCACTCTTGTTTGCCCTAGCGTCTTCCGACCCGGGCACGGGCGGTGAGGGCTGCAATCGCGAGATTTACATGAACACGCTCATCCTGGCAGCATGGTATTTCTCCCTACGCCATGCTTCACTGCCCTTGAGCAGTGGCTTTCGACCCCTTCCCATTATCCTATCCGGTCTATGCCTCGCCCTCGCCTCGACTCTCAAAACCATTGCCGTAGTTCACTGGGTGTTGCTTGCGATTTGGATCGCATGGGGTACATGGTTCGGCATGAATACAGACCGTCGTATCAAGGCCGTCGCGACCCAACTGTCGTTGTTTGCCCTTGCGCCCTTGTTGGTCTGGTTTGCCGCGTTCGGGTATTTCGCCGCGACGGATCGACTGAGCGAGTTCGCCGACGCCGTCTTTCTTTTCAACGTCGGTTATAGTGGAAGCGGCGAACCGTTCTGGATGCGGTTTATCCGCTTTTTCGGCCCCATGCGGCATCCGTTCATCTTCGACAGCGCTCTTCCATTGTGGATCGGAGCCGGCATCAGTTCGATCTGGATGATCTATGAATGTGTGGTTCACCGCGACCTCAATATCCTCGCGATCGGTCTACTCCTTCTGGCCGGTTACGTGGCGATTTGTCTACCGGGCCGCTTTTGGCCTCATTATTACCACCTGTTGCTGCCGGCATCGGTTCTGGCCGTGTCCATAACGGTCCAGGGATGCGCGACGTGGTTGCGTCATGACCTCCACCTCGGTGCTTACGGTGCGCCCATGGGAAGGGTCTTTATTTATACCTTAGTCCCGTTCACACTCGCCGTTACCGTAGGGCGTGATTATCTTTTCCAACCGCCCTTCGGGATTACTATCAAGCGTTACAACTCTCGCGACTTCTGGGGCCAGGCTCAAGGTCGGAACGTTGCGTCGGTGACCGATCCGGACGACACGATCTTCGTCTTCGGCAACGACGCTTCGATCTACTACTATTCGCACCGGCGTTGTGCATCGAGGTATACGATGATCACGGGACTTGCGGGTGGGATGGAGGGCTCCGAAAAACGACGACGTATTCTGATGGCCGAGCTTATCGCAAATCCGCCGCGGCTGATCCTTGTCTTGTTCGATGAGAAGCCATTCGACGAATGGTTGCGGTTCTTGGATCATTCTTACGGTGAGGTTGTCGGCGTAGATTATCACGATCGGACCGGAGACCCGATAATGTTCGTATTCGCTCGCAAGGATCAACCGATCCGGACGATCGACTGGAACTGGGACCGATCGGCCGTGGGTGGATGGCAATTGGGCGAGCGACGATCGTCAACTCTAATCCGTCGACCGGCGGATGATCGTTGGAGCGAGCGACCCTAGCATTGGTCGGGAGAGTTGCGGGTAGTCTAGGTATCGTATGTCGCCGAATTCGCAAACGCGGAAACACTTACGACTAATCGTCGGAGCGGAGACCCGTTGAATGCCGCCACCGAGTCGTCGAACCTCCCCTTCGCGCAATTTGCCGCATCCATCGACATGCGTTGCTCCCGCAAGACGGCGGCGCACGCGAAGAAGGACTCACCCTCCGGTCTGTGACCGCGAGACTTCCCGCCGCCGGCAACTCGATGATCAACGATCCATGGACTGGTACGACGCCCGGCCGGCAGAGATCGTCGCGGTGATGCTCGGAATCGCGACGGCGATGGTTGTCGTCGGGCTGAGCAAGAGGTTTCAAGTCGCCTTTGCCGACACCAGCGGCCCGCCCTCGCTTGTGGTGGGCGCGGCGTTATGCGCACTCGCCGTCGGAGTTCTTGTTCCCCATCGCTTCGCGGTGTCCGTATGTACGGCGGCCTGGCGACGGTTCGTTCGAAAGGGAACGACTTCGGAGCTTGCCGGGGCGCTGATCCACCACGGTGCTCCAGATCGAGCTTTGTATTGGCTGGTGCTTGCGGTCATTGCACTCGTCGCGGGCGTGGCGATTACGCTTCTACCCCTATGCGTTTCGACAATGAGCGCATTCTATGAATGGATGAGCGTGCATTTTTTGTGGTCCAAGGCTCCGTTGGCTTTGCTGCAATCTTGTACGGCATTCGCGGCCAGTGTGATACCGCTCACCGTTCTAGGCCTAACGTTCTCCTGCGCGCATCATCTCTGCTGTCGTTTTGCGCAATGGGAGTTAGACGCGACGGCGTGGATCCTCATGGGGGCCGCCGTGGGCACGCTCCTGGCGATGCGAGCGATCGGGTCCGTGATTGCAGCGGACCCCTTTTTAGTCGCGTCATCCCTTCCGATTTTGCTGGTCTCGATCGCCGCCGCAATCTTGGGGTCTTCGAGAGATCAATCCATCTTGAGGTCCATAGAATCGCCGCCTACCCCGTTGCCTCTGTGGAGCGACCGTTGGCCGACTTTGTTGCGGGCGAGCATCGTCGCCGTCGGCGGCGGCAGCGCGTGTGCGGCGTACGTGTGGATCGACCCCTTGTCGCCGAAATCTGATCACAGCGGGATGTTGTCGGCATCTCTGCTGATCGCATTTGCCCTCGGATTGCTCGGTGGCGCTCGAATGATCCGCCCGGGTGGACGCACGATCGGCGGGTTTGGTGTGGCCTGTAATGTCGCGGGGATTATTGTCGCCATGGGCGCAGTCGCACGCTCCTCATCGTCGGGAATTGCGAACGCCGCCGTAATCATGCTCGCTTGTGCCGGATTGGTGGGAATCGGTTTCGCGACGGCTTACGGCCGACAAACACTATTGATCCGAGTCGCCAGCCGGTCGTCGGCTGGAGCGGTTGAGTTGGGGCGACTGCTGGTCTGCGCGGGGCTGACCCTGCTCCTCGGCGCGCCGCTGGCCGTTCATTTCTTTGGACCTACCGCTACCCTCATCATGCTCGCGGTGTCTCTCATCGCACTTGGGGGTACGCTCGTCATACACGATCCCGTCGGATCGCCGCAAACGCGACGCGTTCGTCTTGCTTTGCTCTTCGTTTCAATGGGGACGGTCCTTCTACTCTCCCTGTTGCCGACAATTGGAGCACCCAGGTAGGCTCGAATAGCGGGGCCGCCGGGTTTGGGGTCGCCCACAGACGATAAGGTACCCGCAGCGCATCCTACCGACCCCTTCACGAATGGCCGATAAAACAACGCACGTCGCCATGCAGGCCGTGCGTGTAATGGAGAAAAGCGTTATGACGGAGACCTTGTCACTACAACCCCGAAGTCATCGTATGGTGGATCGACTAGTCGTTTTCTTCGTCGTCTTAACGTGCTTTCGCATCTGGCTCGGTCCGTTTCCACTTTTGGAACACGCGGAGGCTCAGATCCCCGACGCCGGACTGCAGCGCAAGCAGCTCGTGGACGAGGCCCGACGAACCAACGAGCTACTTTCCGATATTAAACGGATCCTTGAAACCCAAACGCTTCAAGTGCGTCTCCAAGGTGCCGATAACCAAGGGAGGTAAGGGAGTCCCGCGCTCCTTTGGTGGGAGAGCGGGACCATGCGCGGCGTTTGGGTAGCGAGTATCCGTGACGTATTCAATCGAGAAATGCAGAATTGTGCGCGTCGGCTACCTCGCGCGGCGAAGAGTGGTATTCGTATGCGCGCTTACGTCGCTGATCGCGACGTTTGCGGCTAAGGGGGGGCCACCAAAGCCCGCCGATGCCCCATCAACGAGCGCTCCTCAGGTGTCGGTTACGGACCGTGGCACGGTGGAGATGCACGTCGCCAATCTGCCGGTCTCGACGGTCCTCCAACTATTGTCTCTCGAAGGAGAGCGTAACATCATCGCCTCCCCCAACGTCAAGGGTACGGTGACCGCCAACCTTTACGGCGCCACGTTTGAGGAAGCGCTCGACGCCGTTTTGGTGATGAACGACGCGGGCTACCGGCGTGCCGGCAATTTCATCTACGTGTACACCAATGCGGAACTGGCGCAGCTCACCGCTGCCGCGTCCAAGCAGCAGATTACGCGCGTGTTCCCGCTCAACTATGTATCTGCCACCGACGCAAAGTTGTATATCGAGCCATTGATCGGCAAGGAGGGCACGGCGGCCGTGTCCGCTCCGACGGCGTCGGGGCTCGCCAGTGAGGCGACCCAGGCTGGAGGAAACTCCAGTGCCTCTAGTGATTTCATCATTGTTACGGCCAAACTGGAGGTATTGCGCGAGGTTGAACGAATCCTCAAGGAGATAGACGTCCGCCCACGACAAGTCCTCATTGAGGCTACAATCCTAAGAGCCGAACTCCAGAGCGACAACAATCTCGGCATCGACTTCACCATCGTGGGTGGCGTCGACCTTGAATTGATGGGAGCCACGTCCAACGGCATCCAGGATGTCACGCTTGGCCAGCTCCCCCAGGAACGGTTCGAGCTTGGAAACTCCAGGGTCACAACCGACTTCGCCAAAAACGTCCCCGATGGCGGCATCACCTTTGGTATCATCAAGGACCAGGTTGCGGTATTCCTCCGAGCGCTGGAGCAGGTGACTGATACCACCGTCCTCGCTAACCCCAAGATTCTCGCTCTGAACAAACAAAAAGGGCAGGTTATTGTCGGACGGCGCGACGGCTTTCTCACCACTACGGTCACTGAAACTCAAGCCGTTCAGACGGTCGAGTTTCTTGAAACTGGTACGCAGCTTGTGTTTCGTCCATTTATAACCGACGACGGATTCGTCCGAGTTGAGCTCCACCCCGAAGACAGCGTCGGTTTCGTAAACGCCCAGGGGTTACCCTCCGAGCAGACCACGGAAGTCACGACGAACGTGATTGTCCGAGACGGCCAGACGATCTTGATTGGCGGGTTGTTTCGAGAACGGACCACGGATGCGCGCTCCCAGGTGCCTGGGCTTGGCGGGATCCCCGGCGTCGGTCAGCTCTTTCGATCCAACAACGACGTTAGCGTGCGTGAAGAAGTCATCATACTCTTGACCCTTCATGTCGTTAAGGACCAGGACGCGTACTCCGCCGCTTCTAAAGAGCAATACGAAGAAATCGAGCGGATGCGCGTAGGCATGCGCCTGGGGCTGATGTGGCATGGGCGCGATCGGCTCGCTCAAACCTACTACCAGTATGCATTAGCCGCACTCAGCACAGGCGATCGCGATAAAGCACTTTGGCACGTGAGAATGTCGCTGAACGCCGCCCCACGGTTTCTGCCGGCGATTCAACTGAAAGAGAAGATCCTCGGGCAGCGCGCTTGGTACGAGGATGGCACAGGCAGCCGGATGTTTGTTTATCATCTCATCGCCCAAGAAAGAGGCTACCCATGGCCGCCCTTTGATCGTCCCGCCCCACTTACGTCCACGCCGACCGGCGGTCCAGCAGGAGCATCCCCTTGAATCAACTGAGCCAATGCCTCATAGCGGGAGCGGCTACCGTCATACTGAGCGGTTGCCATTCACCAAGCCATCCCGAAGCCAAGCGACTGGCGGAGCAACGATGGAGGGAGGCCCGCGCCGGCGTGAAGTTGCAACTCGCCCGCCAGCAATACGACGGCGGGCAATTTGATGATGTGGTGCGGACGGTATCCGAGTCCATCGCCTTGGACCCCACCCGATCCGAGGCATTCGTACTGCTCGCCCGGTCGAACTTAGAGCTGTCCAAGCCGGCATCGGCAGAGCAAGCGATAGAAGCCGCCCGACGATCAGGGCTTGACTCGGCCGACCTCCACTACATACGCGGCGTCATTCTCGAACAACGCAATCAACATACCGGCGCCGTCGACGAGTATGCCCAGGCGCGAGCGATGAATAGCGACAATGTGGACTACATCGTGGCACAGGCTGAGTGCTTGGTCGTGCTCAATCGCCCCGAAGAAGCCCTGATCCTCCTCGACGAGAACATGCATCGATTCGACGCCGATGGGACTATCGCTGTTTTGGCGGGCCGGGTCGCCGCCCTGCTGGGAAACTGGGAGGGCGCAGCGAGGCGATTGGGGCAAGCGGTCTCCATCCTCGGCGATAGTCCGATCGTAGCCGAAGAACTGGGTCTGTTGCTTGTCCGTGCCGGGCGTTGCGAGGAAGCCTTGGCGTTGCTACGTCCTCTAATCGAGGCCGCCGGCGAGTCCGAGGCCGCCGCCGTGCGGCGCGGCATCGCCACGTGTGCCCTTACTCTCGGCGACCCGACCTCGGCCAAGGCCGTTTTGATTGACTATGCCCGTTTGCATCCTGAGGACGGCTCGGCTCAACTGTTACTTGCTGAAGCGGCTTTAGAAACCAACGACTTATTGACTGCCGCCCGTGCCGCGGACTTGGCTGAGCAACTTTCGCCGGGCCGAGGAGACATCGCCCTCGTCCGAGCCGCCGTTCTGTGGCGTCGCAGCGCTTACACAGCTGCGGCGGACGCGTTGTACGCACTTTTAGAAAAAGAACCCGCAAACGTTGAAGCCTATTGTTTGCTGGCCGAAGTCCTTCGTGCCCAGGACCAAGATGATGCCGCTAAAGACTGCTTGGAGCGGGCGTTGCGCATTAACCCATCGTGCATTTGGGCCAGACACGCTTTAGTTCCCCAGGCAGAAACTGCCGATCCCGCCGTGGTTTCGGATTGATTACCGCGTTCGCTGACAGGTTCCGAAGATCCGTGCCCCATAACCAAGCGCCGGGCCATTTTTGTAAGAAATTCTAAAGATTTATGTTGACTTGCTACCTATGTCTGGTATATTAGGGTTATTGGACGAATGTAATATGGCGGGTTGAATGAGCGGACGCTGTTTAGTATAGATTATAATGCCTAAGAGTTTATACCCGGTTATTAATACCTGATCGTTCCGCCCTCTTTTGTTTCTGCTAATTCCCCCCTCCCTCGTCAAGCCTGCCAACGTCCTCAATAGTTTTTGTTGTGTATTGCGCCGAGAATTTAGGCGCGCGATTTGCGTTTGATCTTCTTTGGGTCAAGCGGTTCGAATCGCGCGCGGGTTCACTGCGAATGGGGCGTGAAATGGCACTGTGCCTTAGGGATTTTCGCCGAACTTCCTTTACTCCCACCCAGGTTGCGTCCAGCGTCGCGACCGCTCCGTGCCAGGCCTCGATGGGCCGGTCCGGACGCGTTGCCGACGCGGACGCCGCCGGGGAGCAGTGCGGGCGGTGCGGCGGAATGAGTATTCAGGAACAAATAAGGGAGGTGTAGCCTAAAGAAAGGCTTGAGGATTCGTTGGCCGCTTCGGTTGCCTTGGGGAAACAGGATGCAGATAGGTGGCGGTGGGGACCGACATACCTGCCTGCGGAATGTAAAGGCTTCCGAGCGGCCACGAACCTTTTTACGGCTGCAAGAAGGAAGGTTGGTGACCGGCCGCTATGTTTGGGCGGCGTGAGCAAGGCTGCGGCCCCAGTCTTGGTCGCGGACGGCGGTCGTGATTCTTTCTGCAAGCTCCACTGCCGCGTAGCCTTCCTCGGCGCTCACGCCGCTACTCCGACCGGTTCGAACTGCATCGAGAAAAGATTCAATCTCTGCACGCAGCGGCTCCACGTCGTCTACGACGAGCGGTTCAATCTTGACCATCGAGCCGAAGTCGAGTCCTGCCATCTGGGACAAGTCATCGAAGTTACGTTCCTTGGCCATGCGGATGAGGTCGAGATTGTCTGCGAGCTTTAGGGCCACTCCGGATTTCTTCTGATAATCCATCGAGAGATAAGCCGTCGGGCAGAACACCCGAATCTTGCGTTCGGTTTTCAGGGCCAACCGCGAAGCCGTGAGGTTAGCCACGGCCCCCCCGGCAAAGTGAATCCGGGCGTTGGCGACATCCTCATTGGGGCCCAGCACAGCCACACCTACCGCGTCTATCGTGCATTCGCGTTGTTGCACCAGGTGCAGCACGATGTCGATGTCGTGGATCATCATGTCGAAAACGACGCCGATGTCCGCGCTGCGGAACGTAAAGGGGCTGATGCGATGCGTTTCGATGAACCGCGGGGCCACCTGCATCCTCAGCATGGCCTGGACCACCGGGTTGAAGCGCTCGGAATGACCGACTTGCAAGAGACAACCGTTCTTCCCGGCGGCATCCACCAATTGCCGGGCGCTGACAGTGTCTGGCGCCAGCGGCTTCTCCACTAATACGGCGATTCCGCGATCGAGTAGGGGGATCGCCACCTCGGCGTGATAAACCGTGGGGACCGCGACGGTCGCAGCAACGACGAGAGTAGTGACGTCGGCAAATCGTGAAAACGCCTGACCACCGAACTGGGCGGCGATCTCGCGGGCCCGGTCGAGGTCCTTGTCGACGACGGCGACCAGTTCGCAGCCGTCCAGTTCACCGTAAATTCGGGCGTGATTTCGGCCCATGCGGCCCACGCCGATCACCGCGACTTTCAGCGGGTCTTTCATCACCATCGGCCTTGATCGGTAAGCGTCAGGATTGTCGGCTAAACGTCGCGTCCACCGTCTTGTTTCGATCGAGAACGATGCTCGCAGGATTGCTGCGTCCGGTGAGACCTCCATCCCATCCGGCAAACGCCCAACCGGGATCGGGTTGGGCGATCAACTCAAAAACTTCATGGGCGTGGTCGCGGGCGCGGTTCGACGATTGCCGAACCGATCCGCGACCGACCACGTTGACGACGAGTTTGAACTGGTTTTGCAGGGTCCAGGAGTCGCGGTGGATGCGATCGGCGCGCAAGGATTCAAGATACCGCCCGTTCCGTCCATGAGCGAACGATCGCATCAGACATTCGCACAAGTATTGGACGTGGGGATTGACTAAGGGAGCGTCGAGAAGCCCCTGCACGCGGTCGCGCATGGCGACGCCGCTGCCCCGAGCCCGCCGAGAGAACAACTTCATGAAGGCGTCTTTCAGGGCGGCGATATCCTCGTTCGAGTAGCCGCTGCGCTGCAATCCGACTCCGTTGATCATGCGAACTTCCGAGCGTGTCCCACGAGCCGCTACGAGGATGACAAAGGGGGGGACGTCGGCGGCCACGCGGGTCATCCCTCCGATGAAAGCGTGCTTGCCGATGGTGACAAAGTGGTGTACGGCGCTGTGGCCGCCCATGTTGACATGGTCCTCCACGTGTACATGCCCGGCGAGCTGAACGTAATTGGCCAAAATGCAGTGATTCCCGATGTGGCAGTCATGGGCGATGTGCACGCCGATCAGGAAGAGATTTCGATCGCCGATGCGAGTCACCCCGCCCCCGTTCCCAGTGCCCGGATGGGCGGTCACCATTTCTCGGAAGATATTATGCTTGCCGATTTCCAGCGTAGTCCGTTCGCCGGCGAACTTGAGGTCTTGGGGCGGCATTCCCAAAACAGCCTGCGGAAAGACCTCGCAACCTTCGCCGAGTGTCGTATGCCCCTCGATCGTAACGTGGTGGTGGATGCGGCAGCTATCGCCAATGACAACACTGGGGCCGATGACGCAATAAGGTCCGAGCTGGGCGTTGCGCCCGATCTGCGCGCCCTTTTCCACAATCGCGGTAGGGTGGATCGTCACGACCGGCAGTGTACTGAAAGCAGCCCGATTTGTCCAGGCGTGTTTAAGGGGGTGGATCGGCGTTTTTCAGGGTATGGGTCGATCATTGGGCGAGGGTCAGTTTGGGAACGGCTTCCGGGTTGTCAGCATCGAGTTTGGGAAGGTCTTTGAGCGAAGATAGCCCGAAGACTTCCAGGAAGCGCGTGGTCGTGCCGTAGAGCAGCGGGCGGCCGATTTCTTCAGCCCGGCCGACGATGCGGACAAGGTTCACATCGCGAAGGCGCACCAACATGTCCCCGACCGCGACCCCACGGATGGCCTCAATGTCGGCGCGAAGGATCGGCTGCTTGTAGGCGACGATGGCGAGCGTTTCGAGGGCCGCCATCGACAAACGCGAGTCGGCCCGCGATTTGTGCAGCTTGCTGATCCAGTGGTTGTATGCCGGCAGGGTCAAGAGCTGAAAGCCCTTAGCGATCGATTCAATCCGAAACGACGCGCCGCATTGCGCGTAGCGCTCGTTCAAGATCTCGATGTGCCGCTTGACGTCTCCGGCGTCGCCGGTGCCGAGCAACTGGACGATCCGGGCGGCGGGCAAGGGTTCATCCGTCGAAAGCAACAGAGCCTCGACCACCGACTCTGTGGTGACTGACGGCGGGGGTTGGGCGGCAGCCGGCGGCAGGGGGGCGTCGGCGACTTCTTGCGTGACGTCGAGCGTTTCGTTCATCGAAGGGCATCTTAATGTCCCGCCGCGAAAGTTGCGATAGGTAGCCCGATTCCCGCGACCTACTTCCGATCGTTGCGTCGGACCCCGCTTCGGGCTATACACAACCCGCCCGGATGGGCAAGGAACCTCGATGATGTCCAGGGTCAATAAACTCGCCAACCCCGATTTCTCGCAAGGCAAACTTGCCCCTCGGAATTGGGTCTGGACCGGCAAGCGGGGCGGCGCGCGGTGGCGACGAGACGGGGCGGCAGGGATTGCCTTTGAATCGAATCGGGCGGCGGGGTCGGCCTATTGGTCACAAGTCGTCGTATGCAAGCCGGGAAGGTTCTATCGCGTCGAGGCCACGGCGACCTGCAACTTATCAGCCTCCCATGACGCGGGAGGACTAGTCCTTCGGGTCGAATCTTTGGTCAATGGAGGACCTCTCGGCGAGACGTGTACAACGCCGGGTCTACACTACGCCGACGAACCGATCGCAGTACGCACGTACTTCAAGGTTCCTGAAGGCATTCGGCGGGTTCGCGTATCCGTGGGAGTGGTGAGTGCCGTCGGGACGGCCCGGATCGGGCAGGTGCGCGTTATTGCGATTCTCGAACCGGACGAGATGTCGCATGTCCTTGCCGTGCCGCCGCCGGCAAATGCCTATACCCGGCCGAAGAACACTCGGACGGTTTGCGTTTGTTCCGATTACGCCGCTGATCGCCCCCTGACTCGATTGCTCTCCGCTTTCTTCGGTAAATCGAAAGTGAGCGCTATGTCGAGGAGCGAGTTTCGACCCACTTCGGGGGCGTCGGACGCCATGTTTCTGCCCGATCCCGCGCTTCCTCCTTCGATTCGATCCCTTGAACAACTGCTTGACTTGGCTTCTGACCGCATTGTGGTTGTTTCCCTGCCCGCGTTCGCCAAGTTGGCAGGTGGCGTTGCGTTGCTGCGGCGCGTCGAACAATTAGACGATCCGATCCACGCCAAGGTCACCCATGCGAACTACGCCACGCCGGGCTTCGCCCTCAATGACACCTTCGCTTACGCCTGGCCGGGGCGAACGGTGGGGAGCTTTTTGCAGAACCAGTTTCGACGAACGGATGCCTTGCTGAAGTTCTGCCATAAGCGCGGTTTTGAAACCATGCTGGTGTCGATGTGTGAACGCGAGGTCACCTCCGATCGACCGATCTGTCTTTACAAACCCACGGCCGAGGGCGGGCTGTTCATTCTGGACGTCGAGCCGGTCGAAGCTCCGACCTCGACTTTTGGAGAGCCCAACCTAGCCATGCACCTTCTGCTTTCCATTCTTGGCGTAACGCAAGTCGGCCTCGGGCAGTACACCGTGCCCGTTCGCGACGAGTCCCAATTTCGTGACTTCATCCGCGAGACCGGCCTGCGTTGCGAATCGTTTGTGGTTCACGATGCCGACGTACCGGTGGAGGAGGTCGATCGGCAGCTTGTCACCATCGGCGGGGAGGACCGGTCGTACGGCCTGCCGCTTGAACCCAAGCCCGTGATTCTCGTCCGCAGCGGCCTGACCCCGGGCGACGTGGAGAGCGTTTACGGGACCTATGCCTGGTTTAAGCACCTCGTCCGCCCGCCGCCGTTCGCTTGTGCCTATGGACAAACGCTCGCCTCGCGTTTTCGTCTGGCCTGGGTGCCTTGCGCCGCGCCGTGGGCGTTTCGAGACGGGTGGCGACGATCCGCTTTGTCGCCAGGGATGCCGATGGAACTGGAAGTCGACGACGCACCAATTGCGGCGTTGATCGACGTTGTCTCCTGCTCGGTGAACCGGGTTCGCGTTGTCTTTTCACGGGAGGATGAAGCTTACGAAAGCTACGCGGCGTGGCTGCCGCAACTGGCTTGTGCGTTCGCGGCCGGGGGCTGTTTCGCCCGGACGGCAGCCGACGGGGAGGCGTTCAACCATCAAGGCTGTTTCGCATGGCGGACCGTGCGACATGAGGTGCATGTTGCGGTCGCCGCCGACGCCTTCACCGAGCCGATCCACCGCGACACCGTCGCGGCCGGGGGGACGGTCCTGCGCATCGAACTACCCGGCTGCGATGCCGATTTCGTCGCCCATTCGATTTATCGCACCGCCCTCGCGGCCACGCTTTTGGAGCAGGTTGTCGGATTGCAATACGGAATCATCGCCGTCAACCGATCGAGCACGGCGGTCCATTTCGACGGATTTCCGCCGGTGGGACCGGGCGAGCCGCTCATCGTGGATCGTCGCGATCCGATTCTGCGCTCCAGGGTCTTTCAAGTCGGATGACTGCCGACCTTATCCCACGGCGCTCCGCCGGACGAAGCGAATCGCCTGCCTGAGGGTGGTCAGCGCCGACTCGGATAATAGCCCGTAGTGATCAATCTCCAGGGCGTCGAAACCGGCTTGAACGGCATCGGGCAGGATGCCGACCAACCGCGACGCGGAAGGCCCGACCGCCAAGCTCGCCGCAAGCTGAAGCTCGTTGCGCTTCGCACGTAAGGGCATCAGGATAGGAAGCCGGGCCGGGTCGGCGACACGGGTGATGACGGCGGAGGGAATCGAAAGGTCCAATCCGCCCGTCCCGTCGGCGGGAGTGTCCCACGCGGTCCGCTGCAACAACATGTCGCAGGGGCACGATCCCTTGAGCATCCTTAGCAGCGCGTTGAGGTCCTCGACTTGTCGGCGACGATGCTCGGCCAGGCTCTCGTGTTCGGCGAAGAAATCTTCGATGCGCGTCCCTTCACTTGGCCCTTGCTCAAACGCTAAGTTCACGGTTTGTTCCACAGCCCGCCGCGCCGCCTCCACGTCTATGCCCGTGCTTTGGGATCGTTGAGCGCACGAATCGCAAAAACAAACGGCCATAAGAGATCGTTCGAGAGGGCCCAAGGGGATCTCAGCGTGAAGGTCGTCGGCGTCGGACCAACGAATGTCGAAATCCGCGAGGGTTAGCGCCGTGACACCGACGCTCGAGGATAAGTCCAAGGTCATTCCCCGCAAATAGGTCTGTACTTCGGCATTGGCCAGGCACAATCGTGAGCGCGATTCGTCGCCGAAGGCGTTTCGGCACGCAAATTCCGGATAACGATCCGCCATCCGCCCGGCAGCGGCGGCCGAGACGATCGTTCGAAGGTTCAGCGCGCGAGCGGCGCAGGTTTTGGCGATCGTTGCGAGCGGGTTGCCCATCGTCACCCAACTGGACACGATCGGCTGACAGCGGGTCTGGGCGTAGTGTCGCTGGGCCGGCTGGAAAAGTACGCCGCCCCGAGATCGGAAAACGCGGGGCCGACATGCGGAGCTGATAGTCGCCCCAAGGCTCACGGGCCTTGGTGCTGAAGCACGAAGCTGCGCAGATGGAGGCGCGGCCACCCAAAGCGACAACCCGGTGACCCCCACCTCTCCGCGCAGTTGATCCAGGATGCCGCCGACGTCCTCAGCCGGTAAATCCCACGGGTAGGCGACAAAGTATAGCTCAAACATCAGGTTGGGACTTCCGGTCCGCAGGGCGCGACCTCGTCGTAGGTATTCTCCAATACATCCAACATGCGACGATGAGCTTGATCCGCCGTGACGCCGTAGAAGGTCGGGGCGACGGCCACGGCGCCGGGTCTCTCGACGCCGTTGGCATCGACCTCGCAGCAAGTGGACACCCAGCGATCCTCGTCGTACGCGACGCGAATTCCGAACCAGCGAGGGGCCGTTCCTCCGCTCACCACCCTGTACAAATGGAAAGGCATGGTCGAATTGTAACCCAGGTTAACGGCGAGACCAGCCTCCGAGCACCGGGCGCAAGCCCGGTGACGTGTCCGCGGGCTTGCGCCCCGCGGCTCTGACAGTAAAAAAGAAGCGGGCCCCCGAAGGGGCCCGCTCCCGTACGACTTGGGTTGGATCACCTCACGCCGCGGTTATCGCGGCGAAAGGCGTCACAAAACGCATTAGGCCGTTGCAGCCTGACGACGGCCGAAGTAGACCTTCGCACCGATCAACAGGAGCAGCGTCAACACTGCGATACCCCACTCCGATACCGTGGGAATCGCCTTGTGCACACAAACGATGTCAGCACAATCCTGCAGCTTATAGAACACACCCTTCTTGAGGGCGGCGCAGGCGTTCTCCGTGGTCTGCTCGCAGCCGCCGAAGGTGTCCTCATCGCAGCAAGCGCCGAGGTGGGGGTCGCAGCCGCCGGCTGCCTCGATATCAGCACAGAGCCCGAGCTTGGTCCACTCGTCCTGGGCGTCCTTGCAATCGGCGTCAAGGACATTGTCGCGGCAGGTGCCCTTCACGTAGTTGCAGCAAGCGCCCGTGTTCTCCAAGCAAGCGGAGGCTTCGATGTCGCAGTCCGAATTGGCGACGCACAACTGCCCGTGCTTTGAACCCTTGTTTAAGACGCAGGTTCTGACTGGGGTGTCAGAAGGACAA
>Ga0137429_1000359_pt1 | contig 19963 bp, 16 predicted proteins | sample EasRivERMZT736_2_FD_102304 | JGI IMG/M metagenome (GOLD analysis project Ga0137429, IMG submission 102304) | Soil microbial communities from meander-bound floodplain in the East River, Colorado, USA - East River MetaG ERMZT736_2 | ecosystem: Environmental > Terrestrial > Soil > Floodplain ...
CCTGGCCGCGTCGCGGGTGTGAGAGTTTGTGCCAATGCTCTGTGAGCAGTGCGAAGTGAGCCGCCTGCCGATTGGATTGCCCATGATTTGACGCGAAAGACCGTAGATGCACACCATCGGAATCGACGTCGGCGGCACATCGACTCGTGCAGCGGCGATCGATTCTGTCGGACGGATCCTCTCCTCACGCCGAGCGCCGACTCCACGCGGCGTCGATGATTTCTGCGGGTGGATTGTCGACGTCGTGCAACATATCCAAAGGGGCATCGCAGAGGGGACTGTGGGGGGCGTCGGATTGGCGTTGCCCGGCGTCGTCGACGCCGAGCGCGGCGTGGTCAAACGATGCGTGAACCTCCCGTTTCTGGAAGGTCAGCTTCTCCGTGACGAATTATTCGAAAAACACCGGGCTGGCGGTCAGGCTGATGACTGACGCCGATGCCACCACCTGGGGCGAGTACACGGCCTGCACTCCGCGACCGAGGTCGTTCGTTCATCTTCGCTTGGGCACAGGCGTCGCGTGTGGAATTGTTGTCGATAACCGGCTCCAACCAACCGACCCTGAGCGGGCGACGCATTGGAAAGTCTTGGTCGTGGACGATCGGCCCGAAGCTGTCGCGTGTCCATGCGGTTTGCGAGGTTGTTTGGAGACCATTGCATCGGGTCCGTCCTTGGAAGCGCGTGCGGCGCGGGCGGCTATCCCCGGCGGCTTGGCCGGTCTGCAACAGGCGTGGGAGCGAAACGACTCAGCCGCGAGCGAGATCGTGAGCAACGCGGCGCGCGGCCTCGTGGCCGCAATCTCCAATCTGAAATCTCGAAACTCAAATGAGTTCGTGGTCTGTCTCGGCGGCGGAGTGATCACCGCGCTGCCGTGTTTGTTGGAACAGACCGCCGAGCGCCTCCGCTCGTTTGATGATGATTTTCCAAAGCGTGTCGTTATCCATCCGTCGCGCCTCGGCGACGACGCAGGAGTCATCGGCGCGGCTAACCTCGCTCGAGTGTAGGGTGTGTGCAAAGCATGCACCCTACGTCGTTTCAGCATTCGGCGTTTCGGCGTTTTCGCATTTTGTCCCGCACTCCGGGCATACGCCTGAGATGTTGCCGGTAAGGTCGTAGGCGCAGCGCTTACAATGGCCGACCCAGGCTCTCCGATCCGGGCGGGCGAGCACGATCGTCGGTACAATGAATACGAGAAAGAGACCGTCGAGCGGCAGTCGCAAGGTGAAGTCTCCGCCACGCCAGGCAAAGTATCCTCGTGTACCGACGGTCAGCGGAGGAATTCCCCGATAGACGTTCCAACCCGTACCCCACGGGATGCCCGTCAGCAGCGGGCGTTGGTTAGGAGGGAACGGGCCTGTGCTCCACGACACGCCTGGTGGAAGCGACTGCCTGTATACGAACATCGCGACATCCCCCTCTGTAAGGCGAAGATGAACGTTCGCCCCGTCGAAAGTGACGGTCACAATTCGACTGGCCGTCCAGAGCGCCGCGAGGAGAACACAGACAGCCGAGAGTGCACCGACCAATCTACGCGGGGAAGGGCGTTTCCATAGCCGCAGGATCGGAGGCAAAATAAGCGCGTATCCAACCGTCGCCAGAACGCCCAGTAGCCAAGGCCACACCGGTTCCTCCCGCCAGCTTGCCCCCATGCTGATGCTGTGCATGGCGCGGTTGATCTCTGAAGCGTCATCGACGTAAAAGCCCTCTCCGTCGGAAATGGGCGCGGTCCGCCAAATGTACCACAGCTTCCCCTCCCGCAGCCCGATCGATTGCCACGAGACGGCGTAACCGAACTGCCAAGTGTGGCTGGCGAGGCAAACACCGGCGAGTAGGACCGTCACCCCTCCGACAAGAATAAGCAGGCGGCGAATCATGTCCGTTGAACTTTCTGGCCGCACTCCGGGCACACGCCCGACACGTTTCCGGTGAGGTCGTAGACGCACTTCCGGCAATGCCCGATCAATCCGGTGCGGAAGCGTCTTGCCGACAACGCCCACACGACGACACCCACGACAAACGGAATCCAAAACGGGACCACCAAAACGGTCCCCCCGCTATCGCTTCGAAGGGACGGCAGCCAAATAAGCTTCCGGCGGTATTCCCAACCGAGATTGGTATTGCATATCCAGCCTTTCCGTCGCGGTGTACCGTAAACGACTCCCACGACGGCTGCCCCTGACGATAGCCCTCCGAGCGCGGTCGATCCCGCGTAACCAAAGTCAAAGCGCAAGCTGACGATGAAGAGGATCGCAAGAAAGAGACTGCACCACGTTGAGGCCAAGAACCATGTTTTGTTTTTAGAGATGCTCATTCTCTGACCCACTGCTCGGACCAAAGGGTCCGTCGCTACCTGCCAATTATAGACTCCATCGCGGCGGCTCGTCGTACGATAGAACGGTGGTCATGCTTCCGATACACTCTCATGATGAAAACGTCGGTTGATGCGGGCGGAGCCTGCCCTCCGTTCGTGGGCCATGCCCCCATGCAAGTATGAACGAATCACGATTTTTAGAAGCTCTGCGGGAGCGGGTGCTCGTCCTCGACGGAGCGATGGGGACCAGCATCCATGCGCGGGAGTTGCCACTAAGCGATTACGAAGGCCACGAGAACTGCGTGGACATCGTCACCGCGAAGCGGCCCGACGTGGTACGGGACATCCACCGATCGTTCCTTTCCGTCGGCTGCGACGCGGTGATGACCAACACCTTCGGGGCCAACAAGATCGTCTTCTCCGACTTCGGTCTCTCCCAACGTACTTACGAGATCAACATGAAGGCCGCGGAGATTGCGCGGGAGGCGGTCCGTGAGTTCGACAAGCCCAACCGCCCACGCTTCGTCATCGGCTCGATGGGGCCTGGCACGCGTGTGCCGTCGCTCGGGCAGACGACCTGGGACGAAATCCTCGACAGCTATACCGAGCAGGTGCGGGGACTTCTCGACGGTGGGGTCGATGCGTTGATTATCGAAACGTGTCAGGACCTCTTGCAGGCCAAGTCGGCGATCGTGGCGGCCACCGACGCGATGGTCGAAATTGGCCGACAAGTCGCCATCCTCTGCACCGTCACCATCGAGACCACGGGCACGATGCTACTGGGCACGGAGATCGCCGCGGCGCTCACCGCCATCGCGGCCTACGACCAGGTCATCGCCATCGGTCTGAACTGCGCCACTGGTCCGCAGGAGATGAGCGAGCACATTCGCTATTTAAGCGGGCATAGCGACCGGCTGCTCATCGTCCAGCCCAACGCCGGTCTACCGCAACTCGTCAACGGCAAGCCCTATTACGCCCTTACGCCCGCGGAATTGGCGAGGTGGCTGCTGGAATTCGTGGAGGTGGACGGGGTAAGCATCGTCGGGGGATGCTGCGGCACGACGCCTGCCCACATGGCCGCGGTCGTCGATGCCGTAGGCTCGCGAGCCCCAAGAGTCCGCCGGTCGAAGCTCGAACCGTCGGTGAGCAGCCTTTATCAGGCCGTCACCCTCCGGCAAGACGGCGAGGTGCTGGCCGTTGGCGAGCGCACCAACGCCAACGGCTCGAAGAAGTTCCGCGAATTGCTCGCGGCCGGCGACGTGGACGGCATGGTGCAGATGGGCCGGGAGCAGGTGAAACACGGCAGCCATTTGCTGGATGTCTGTGCGGCCTACGTCGGACGCGACGAGGTCGCGGACATGACCGCGCTGCTCAAGCGGCTTGTTGCCGATGTCACCGTGCCGCTGGTCATCGACAGCACGGAAGTTCCGGTGCTCGAAGCGTCTTTGAAACTTGCCGGCGGCAAGTGCGTCATCAACTCCATCAATCTGGAAGACGGCGAGGAACGACTGGACAAGGTGTGTCGCTTGGCCAAGCGCTACGGTGCAGCCCTCATCGCGCTCACGATCGACGAACCGGGAATGGCCAAGACCTGTGTGCGAAAAGTCGAGGTCGCCAAACGCATCTACGACCTGGTGACGAACCGACATGGAATACGCGCCAGCGACCTGATCTTCGATCCGCTGACCTTCACCATCTGCACGGGCAACGAGGATGATCGGCGATTGGGACTGGAGACGTTGGACGCGCTGGATGCGATCAAAGATGTTTGCCCCGGCGTTCACACCTTGCTGGGGTTGAGCAACATCAGTTTCGGGATCAAAGCTCCGGCGCGGCGCGTACTGAATAGCGTGTTCCTGCATCACGCACGAGAGCGCGGCCTCGATGCGGCCATCATGCACGTCAGCGGCATCGTGCCGCTGTTCAAGATCGAGGAGGAGCATCGCCGCTTTGCCGAGGATTTGATCTTCGACCGCCGCCGCAATGGTTACGACCCTCTGCAAGAGCTGCTCAAAGCGTTTGAAATCGTCGAGTCGAGCAAGGCTACTGATACGGAAAAGCCCAAAAACGTCGAGGACCGGTTGAAGCTGCGGATCGTCAATGGCGACCGCGTCGGTGTGGAGGAAGACCTCGAAGAGGCCATGCTGACCCGCCGTCCGCTGGACATCATCAACGACATTCTGCTCGACGGCATGAAGACCGTCGGCGATTTGTTCGGCGCGGGGCAGATGCAGTTGCCATTCGTGTTGCAATCCGCGGAGACGATGAAGGCCTCCGTCCGCTTTCTCGAACCGCACCTGGACAGGGCGGACCAGGGCGGCAAGGGATCGATCGTGCTGGCCACTGTCCGCGGCGACGTACACGACATCGGCAAGAACCTGGTGGACATCATCCTGACCAACAACGGGTACACGGTTTTCAACCTGGGCATTAAGCAGCCGATCAACAACATCATCGAGGCGTATGAAAAGAACAACGCCAACGCCATCGGCATGTCCGGGCTGCTGGTCAAATCGACGGTGGTGATGCGCGAGAATCTCGCGGTGTTGAACGAGCGGGGACTCGATCCGCCGGTGATTCTCGGCGGGGCCGCTCTTACACGGAAGTACGTCGAACAGGATCTTCGTCCGGAATACGAAGGGCCGCTTTATTACGCCAAGGACGCCTTCGCGGGTCTGCATCTCATGGATCAACTGGTCACCGGGCAGGCGGTCAAACCCGAAGCCGTCTCCCGACAAGTCACGAGGTCCGAGCGTGCTGAAACGGAGCGCGGACCAGCGCACGGAAGCCCAGCTCTCGCAATTGATCTGCACGAAGAGGCCTCGGAGCGCTTCGGGTATGTCCCCCCGCGATCGGACATTTCCCGTGAAGAGCCGGTGTCCCAACCGCCGTTTTGGGGTCGGCGGGTGGTGGAACGCCTCGACCCACGTGCAGCTCTCGCGTATCTGAACGAAAACATGCTTTTCCAGGTGCAATGGCAGTATCGAAAGAACCGTCGCAGCCCGGAGGACTTCAAACGCTACATCAACGACGAGGTCCGCCCGATCCTGCGCCGACTGTTGGAGCAGTGTGAACGGGAGAACATCCTGCAATTGCAGGCCGTCTACGGCTTTTGGCCCGTGCAGTCCGACGGCGACTCCCTGATCGTCTACGATCCCGACGACCGCGACCGGCAACTGACCGTCTTCGAGTTCCCGCGCATGGGCAAGCCGCCGTACTGGTGCCTGAGCGACTTCTTCAAGCCGATCTCCAGCGGCGTATACGACGTGGCCGCATTCAGCGTGGTGACTGCGGGCCGGCGTGTCAGCGAGGTGGCACGGGAATGGTTCGCCGCCGACCGTTATCAGGACTACTTGCACTTGCACGGCCTCGGCGTGGAATCAGCGGAAGCCCTCGCGGAATACATCCATAAACAAATCCGCGTGGAGTGGGGCATCGCCGGACAGGACGCAAGGGAAAGACAGGAAATCTTCAAACAACACTACCAAGGCTCGCGCTACAGCTTCGGTTACCCCGCCTGCCCGCGATTGGAAGATCAACTAAAACTCTGGCCGTTGCTGGAACCGGGGCGGATCGGCGTAACGCTCTCCGAGGAGTTCCAGCTCGAACCCGAGCAAACCACCACGGCCCTCATCACCCACCACCGCCAGGCGAAATATTTCAATGTTCGATAGTTTGAGGATTACTTTCCCGCCGCTGAAGTTCGGGAGGGTCGGCACTCTCCAGGAACAATTCGAGCGTTTCGATCAGATTGCCCCTCGCTTCTTCGATGCTGTCGCCTTGACTAGCGATATCCAACTCCGGGCATAGTGAGACGAAGCCGTCGCCCTCGCGCTCGATAAGACAGGTCAACTTATGGACTTGTTTCATGATGTTACTCCCTTCGAACAGTATAGCGACTGTTTGGTGCAACCACAAACCGTTCTTCGGGGAACGGAAACCAGTATGATCTGAGTCCCGGATTAGACCGGTCCCTTGACTAACCACGTTTGGCGCAGACAGTGGCACCATGCCGGACTTTCGTTTCGAGATCGACCCGGACATCACGCGGGCTTCGACGCCGCCTTCGCGGGTCTACACCGACGCAGCGATCTACGCCGCGGCGCGGGAACGCATCTTCACTCGAAGTTGGCAACTGGTGGCCGATGTGGACCAGGTGCGCGTTCCCGGCCAAGTCCACCCCTTCACGCTGTTGGAGGGCTTCCTCGACGAACCTCTGCTTCTCACGCGCGACGACGGCGACCGACTTCACTGCCTATCCAACGTTTGCACCCACCGCGGCAATTTGGTTTGCGAGCACGGTGGCATGGAGAGCGCCTTGCGATGCCGCTACCACGGGCGGCGGTTCGGACTCGACGGGGCATTTGTGAGCATGCCCGAGTTCGACGGCGTGGCCGCCTTTCCTAGCGATACCGACAACCTCCCGCGCCTGCCGCTGGAGCGTTGGGGGCCGTTCCTGTTTACCGGCGTCAAACCCTGGATTTCCTTTGCCGAGTGGATCGGCCCCATGCGCGAACGCATCGGCTGGTTTCCACTGGATCGCTGCAAGCTCGATCCCACGCGCTCCAGGGACTTTCTTGTGCAAGCAAACTGGGCCCTCTATTGTGAAAACTATCTCGAGGGATTCCACATTCCCTTCGTCCATTCGGGCCTCAGCGACGTCCTCGACTACGGAAGCTACCGCACCGAACTCTTCCGATACAGCAACGTCCAGGTAGGAATCGCTCGTGGCGGCGACACCTTTGAGCCACCCCCCGGCTCTCCGGATCATGGTCAAGCCATAGGTGGTCTCTACTTCTGGTTGTTCCCCAACACCATGTTCAACGTCTATCCGTGGGGGATTTCGGTCAACATCGTGAAGCCCCTCGGCGTCGATCGCACACGGGTCTCTTTCCTCGCCTATGTCTGCGATCCGGCCAAGCTGGATCGCGGCGCGGGCACCGAGCTGGATCGAGTTGAGCGGGAGGACGAAGCCATCGTCGAGGCCGTGCAGAAGGGCGTACGCTCGCGGCTTTATGACCGAGGACGGTACTCGCCTATCCGCGAGACGGGCACTCATCACTTCCATCGCCTCTTGGCCGAGTTCTTGGCGCCATGAATCTCGTGCGGGTGATAAACAAGCGACCATTCGTCATTCGCAGTCCGTTGGCGATCGCCGCGGCTTTGTTGCTTTGTGGATGCGCCTCACGCGACACCAAGACCGGGGGGTCAGTCGCATCCGCCTGGGCGGCTCGTGATGCCACAACCGCTTCTCCTTCCACCGAATACCGAACCCGTCCGCAAACCGAAGCCGCCCGCAAATCCAGTGAGCCCGGCGCACCAACAGCGTCAACGCCCTTGAGCGGCGGCGCGGACTCGTATGGCGAAGGACCGCCCATCGCCATTGTCGATGGTCGACCCATCGGACGAAATCGGGTAATGGACCTGCTGCTTCGTTCGCACGGCGCCGGCGTGTTGGAGCAACTGGTCGGTTTGGAACTTGTGGAACAGGCCGCAGCGAAAAAGGGGCTAACCGTTACGGAGTCGGATGTCGACTTCGAGTTCGACCTTGCCCTTCGGCGGCTCTCCGATCCCCTTTCATTCTCGACGACCGCTCCCTTCGATCGTACGGCGGCGGAGGGTCTGATCGACTCGGTCCTCGCGGAGCGCAACATCTCCCGCGAGGAGTTCCTTGTTACCCTCCGCCGCAACGCCTACCTGCGAAAGATCGTCCAATCCGGGCAGGTGATCACGGAGGACCAGTTGCGGACTGAGTTTCGCCGCCGCTTCGGCGAGCGGGTTTCGGTGCGGCATATTCAGCTCGGAAGTGCCGCGGAAGCGGGTCGCGTGCAGGATCGGTTGGCCGCGGGTGAGGACTTCGCGGACTTGGCGAGTCGATACAGCGCTAACACCTCGAGCGCCCGCAAGCAAGGAATGCTGGACCCTTTTTCGGCCGACGATGAGGAGATCCCGGCCGCATTGCGCCAAGCCGCGTTCGCCCTTCAACCGGGACAGGTCTCCAACGTCGTCCGCGTCGGCGAATGGTATCATCTCCTGAAACTCAACCGTGTGCTGCCCTCCGAGCCATGCGACTTCGATCAGGTTCGCGGCGAGCTGGAGCGTGACGTGCGGAACCGTGTCAGCGAAGCCGCCATGCGCGAGCTTTACGAGAAGCTGTTCCAACAGGCGAACATCGACGTGCGGGATCCGGCGGTACGCCCGGCGTTTGAACGCAAGCGTGGCCGCAAATAGGACGACCGAATGCAAAACATCGTTTCGGGGACGAGTACGGAACGTGTGGTCCGCACCTTGTTGCTCATGCTGCTTATCGACGGGTTCACCGTCGCCTACTTGTGGGATGGATACGTTGGCTACGAGCGGAAAAACGCGAACGAGCTGGTTCGACTGCTCGGATTGCCGTCCGACGCGGCTCCTTCGATCAACTCGACCTTGACGGCAATCGAAGGCCAACGAATTGCAGGGGCGTCAAAAGCTGGTGACGAATTGTCCGCAGTCACGGCTGCCCTCGGCAAGCCCAACTTGGAACACGGCGGCGATGCCTATTTCCTTGGTCCGGGCGGATGGCTGAAGGTGACGGCAGCCGACCTGCCCTTGAGCAGGGCGGCGAGCAATCATTCGGCGGGCAGCCGAATCGCGAGTGCCGCTTGGACGAACGGGCCTAAGACAGAATCCGATCAGCAATGGCAGCGTTGGATCGGCTACGCCCTGGCCGTCGGCGGTTTGATCGTCGCGGTTCGTCTGACCTTGGTTCTGGCCACGCGGCTGACTCTGTCCGACGACGGATTGTGGCGGGGGAAGCAGCTCATACCATTCGACGCGATCACCGCAGTCCGCGCCGATCCCGCCGGTCGGTTGGGATGTGTAGAGATCGAGTATTCCCTCGAAGGACGGCTGCAACCCATCGCCTTCGACCGCTACGTTTACAAGCGACTCCCGGAGATTGTGGCCGCCATCTGCGAACGAAGGGGCTTTTCTAATCCCTGGGCAGCCACTCAGCACCTACGCCCTTGAGCGTTGGTGCGTCCGTCCATAACGCCTGGCGGCAGGACGCGCCTAGCGATTTCTTCGGCGATCTCTTTCGGGTCGCGATCAACCGTCTCGATCCGGAATTCGGCAGCTCGCTGATACAAAGGTGTCCGCTCCTCCAAGAGCTGTCGAACCTCCTCGAAACCCGACTGGTCGGTCAATAAAGGGCGCGAACTTGCCGTCGCCGGGTCCGTCGAAATTCGTTGCCAAAGCACCTCGGCCGGCGCCGTCAGCCAAACCAAAACGGCGACCGCTCGGAGGGCATCGACATTCTCTTGATGGAGCACCGCGCCCCCGCCAACGCTCATCACCGCGGGCAGCTTTTCTAAAACCTCTCGAACCGCTTGCGACTCTCGCTTGCGAAAGCCCGCCTCACCCTCGGTTGCGAATACCTCAGCGATCGACCGGCCGGCTCCATCTGCAACTAGCGCATCGGTATCGACGCATTCACCGCCAAGTAGGTTCGCAAGAATGCGTCCGACCGTCGTCTTGCCGCATCCCCGGGCGCCGATCAACGCGATACTTTTTGCCCGGTCTATCATCAGTGCGCTTGCAGCCTCGTGGTCAACAAATCACGTGCATGTTGCAGATCGGGCGTCCGACCCGTCCAGAGTTCGAATTGCATCGCCGCCTGGCGGACGAATATATCCAAGCCGTTGAGCGTCGCGCACCCCGCCATCGCCGCGTTCTTGAGCAGAATCGTATCCAATGGCCGATAAATCAGATCAAACACCAGTCGACAATCGCCCAATGAATCCGCCGGCATCGGCGACTGGTTGACCTTTGGCCACATTCCCACCGGGGTGCAGTTGATAAGCACTTCGCCGCGGCGCTTGACCCGATCCTCCCATGCCGCTGCTGTCACATCGCACTCCGCCACGAACATCTGGGTTCGTTGCGGCGTTCGTCCGTAAACGGTTATTCGACATCCACATTCGCGCAGCCCTTCAACGATGGCTCGCGCCGCACCGCCTGCTCCAAGCAGGTCAACGGTTAATCCCACCAAGTCCGAACGATCACAATGCAGTGCATCGCACATCGACGTAATCGCCGCGTAGCAGTCGGTGTTGTGCCCCGTCGGCCGGTCGCCGGTGAATACGAGCGTGTTGATCGCCCCGATCCACTGACTCAAATGATCCGCGCCGTCGCCGACCCATCGCCGTGCAGCGAATTTGTGCGGGATGGTTACGCTGAACCCCCCGATATCCAACCACGGACGCTCCAAGCAGCCGTCGAGAAAACGGGCCAACCCATCGCCGTTCGCGCCCACGCGCATCGGCAGGCAGACGGCGTTGATGCCCGCATCAACGAACCACCGATTGAACAGAAATGGGCTCATCGAATGGGCGATGGGATCACCCACGACGCCGTACACTTTGGTCGATTGGTCGATATACTTCCAGCGATACGACCCGATCATCTCTTCGAGTGTGGTCTGTCCCGGAGCCGTCGCTTCTTCCGCCGCGAGCGAGCATAAACTCGCAAAGGCGTTGTACTTCTTGGCGAGGACGCGAGTCCACAACCCTTCCTCGCCCATGCAGATAGCAATGACGGACGATCCGTGTTCGCGCATCACATCCAAGGCCGCGAAGGTGTCCACCATGTGGGCGCCGAGATACGCGACTTTGGCCACGGCCCCGTGGGCGTCGGTCATTTCGTGGACGATGGCGTCGAGATTCTCCGGGCGGCCATCAAAATCGTGTGAGGACAGGATCAAGCGCCGCAACTGGCCGTCCGCCGAAGCCGCCGCCGCCACGCAGTGGGCTGCGGCCAATCCCACTTTCTGGCGGATGTTGTCGGATCGCCGCCAATCCGCAAGCTCAAAGTCCACATATGCGCCGGTCCCTCTGGCCGCCGCGATCAATCGCGAAACGCGTTCCATCGTGTTGCCGCGAAAACACCCGCCCTCCTCCGCCCTCCGGCAGGTCACGATCCACGTGCGGTCCTTGTGAGCCTTAAGGTATTCCACCAGAGTGCCCGGATCGCCGTCGAACGCATCCATGCGAACCTCAACGGCGTCGGCACCGTCCGCCCACGCCCGCTCGGCGCGAGGGGCAAGATCGCCAAGGCTCTCTGCCAAGATTGAAGTCACCAGAAGGGTCATCTTTAACTCCGCGAGACTGACTATATCAGGGCATGGCAGACGACCAAAGCCCGTCGCCGTTTGCCGGTGTATACTCTGATCACGCGAAGCAGGGTTCACCAACGCGACAGGCGACGGGAATGATGGAGCATCCAACGAAGCGTTCGATTCTCATCTTCAACACGCTCCCATGGTACACCCGACTGCCGATCAAGTGGGCGATCTTGGGATTCACCGTTTTCGTCGTCTGCTTCCCTTACCCCAATCTGTTCGTGCGCCACCTTTGTCACTGGAGGAACCCCAACGCACTGATCGAGCCTGATGCGCCCGCCCTTCAACCGTGGGTGGCAGAGCTTCGACCTTTGCTCCCCGCCGACCATTCGCCGCCGGAGACCCTTCGCCGCGTCGAACAGTTCGTCTATGAAAAGGTTCCCTACGATTGGGATTGGAACACCTGGGGCCAAAGCGACTACCTCCCGACGGTCACCGAGCTGATCGAGGTGGGCAAAGAGGACTGCGACGGCCGGGCGGTCATCGCGGCGTCGCTTTTGCAGAAATTTGGATTCAGGACTCAGATCGTCACGGACTTCGCCCACGTCTGGGTCAAAACCGACCAGGGGGAGTTGATGGGTCCCGGACGTCGCAAGGCCATCGTCGCCACGGAGCGGGGGCTGCAGTTCCATTGGCGGGCCCTCGCGGGATTGCCCGAAGCAACGGTTTACGGCATCGCCGTCTTTCCGCTTATCCGTGAACTGATCGTTTTATTCGTCGCCTGGTGGCTGCTGCTTCGGGCCAACATTGGTACCGCCCGCTGCCTTCTCGCACTTGTACTACTTTGTACGGGCCTGTTGGTTCTAAGGAAGGGGGCGAGCGAGTACCTTTTGCCGATCCAATGGATGCAGATCGTTGGCGTCTTTGCCATGGCCGCGGGAGTTGTCCTCTTACAGGTAGGCAGCCGACGCTCGACTCAAATCGGCCCCAATGCCGCAGATCCGCTGTAAAGACTTGTCGGCCCCGGCGAACCGTGCTTTCAACCTGTCGATACCGGTGATACGATTCTTCGATGGATAGCGCTTCGTTGTCCGAAAAGAGGAGGAATTGACACGATGAAACCGAAACACGCTTTCTCCAGGGTCGTCGCCCTGCTGTCGCTGCTGGCTTGTACAGGGTCCACTTTCGCGCAGTTCGAACAGCTCAAGAAGATGGGTCGGGCGGCGTTGGGGCAAGAAGAGGACAACAAGCAAATCGCCTATTTCAAGATCAAAGGTGAGCTCGCCGAGACGCCGGTGAACATGCCGCCGTTGTTTGGCAGTGAGCCGCCGATGTCCTTGAAGGGATTGCTCGAACGGTTCAAGGAGGCGCGGCAGGATAAGAACGTCGTCGCCGTCTTAATCGATCTGCAGAATGCCTCGCTGGGATTGGCACAATTGGAGGAATTGCACGACGCCCTGCGTAAGTTTGCCGCCGTCGACAAGCCTGTTTTCATGCACGCCGATTCGCTCCGCACCCTGACCTATGCCGCGGCCACCGGCGCGTCGCATATCAGCGTGGTGCCCACGGGTGATGTTTGGTTGCTCGGTTTGTACGGCGAGACGCCCTATCTCCGCGGATTGTTGGACAAACTCGGCTGCACGCCGGACATCGAGCAATGCGGCGACTTCAAGACCGCCGGTGAGCCGATCATGCGCAAAGAGCCGTCGGAACCGTCCAAGCAGATGACCAAATGGCTGCTGGACGGTTTGTATGCAACTCTGGTCGAGCGCATCGCCAAGGGGCGGGGCCTGTCGCCGGAAAAGGTCACTTCACTGATCGACAATGGGCTATATTCCGCCGAGGAGGCCCTCGCCGCCGGACTCATCGACTCCGTGAAGCATCGTCAGGACTTCATCGCCGAATTGAAGACCCGTTACGGCGACGGGGTCGAGTTCGTGGCCGATTACGGCAAGAGCGACGACATGGACATGCCTCAAGACCCCTTCGCCATGTTCTCGTTCCTGATGCAGCTTTTGAATCCCACGCCGAAGGTCTACACCGAGCCGAGCGTCGCTATCGTTTACGTCGAGGGAACGATTCAAACCGGCTCGGCCGAAGTGAGCCCCTTCGGTGGCAGCAGCGGCGCGTTTAGCACGACCCTCCGCAAGGCCTTGGACAAAGCCGCCGGCGACGACTCCGTGAAGGCCGTGGTGATGCGCGTCGACTCGCCGGGCGGATCGGCCCTTGCTTCAGAAATCATCCTTGACGCGTCGCGCCGTGTAGCAGCTAAGAAACCTCTCATTGTCTCCATGGGCAACGTCGCGGGCAGCGGCGGGTATTACGTTACTTGCGCTTCGGACACTATCTTCGCCGATAGTGGCACGATCACGGCCTCCATCGGCGTGATCGGCGGCAAGATCGTCACCACCGGCATGTGGGACAAGGTCGGCATCAACTGGAGCGGCGTGCAGCGCGGCAAAATGGCCGGAATGATGAGCACCGCCGCCCCCTTCAGCGATCCCGAACGGGCCAAAATCCGACACTACATGGACACGGTCTACGGCATCTTCAAGAAGCACGTAACCACCGCTCGCGGGGCCAAACTGAAAAAACCCATCGACGACATCGCCGGCGGTCGGGTCTTCACCGGGTCGCAGGCCCTGGACATCGGCTTGATTGACAAAATCGGCGGGCTGGAGGACGCCATCAAGTTCGCCGCCCAACGCGCCAACCTGGGCGAGTACGACATCCGCGTGATCCCCGAACCACCTGGCATCTTCGACCTGTTCAAGCACCATGACGATGCGGATGATTATGCTGAGCTCTCGACGACTCACCGTCTTTCGCTAACCAAGCTGCGGCCCTTTGACACCATGCTATCGACCCTCTCGGCGGTGGATCCCCAGCGCTTCCAGGCCGTTGTGCGTTCGCTGCAACGACTCGAACTGCTCCACGCCGAAAGCGTCATCACCATGATGCCCGACGAACTCCTGATCCGGTGAGGGTGCCACTGGCGGCTCGCCCGCCAGTGCTACGACCCCCCATCCGGACCCCAAGCGCAAGCGCGGGGTCAGCCCCCCCTCTCCGAGGGGGGACAAAGCGGGGCTATGGCTCTTCACTTGCGCTCCGAGTTCGAATTGAAGCCTGTCTCCCCCGCTTTCGGGTGGTCAGACGAGCCGACCGAGGGTCAGACGAGCCGACCGAGGAGGGAGGGTCCGGGAGGGTCCGAGGGCAGCGTGAGGGGGCGAAGTGCCCGTCCGCCGTTCCGCAATGTGTCCGGGTAGAACATGGACCAATCCTCATCTTGATCTAGGGATAGGGTCGGATTCACCGCTCGCAGGCGTTCTCCGCCCGGGTCCGCTCCCTATTGGTCGCCGCTCGGATTCTTCACGAAGTTGAGCGTTGTTCGGTCCTTGACCACACCGGGAAAGCGAAGAATGCGGTTGTGCATGGCCACATACACGCCCGGTGGGGAAAGTCGGCAAGCAAGAAGGGCCTCGGTTACGTTCTGTTGGCCGTCTGAGTCGCGGAACTCGTACGGCCTCATCGCACCGGTCAGGATCACCGGTACGCGAACGTCGGGAAACTCCCGGTGAAGCACCTCACCGGTTATCGAAAGCGTGTCCGTGCCGTGGGCGATGACCACCGCGTCGGACTCCGGCAACACTTGCCGAACGGTCTCCACGATCAATCGGCGGTCTTCATCGGTCAGCTCCAAGGAATCCTTGGAGAGAACATGGCGGTAGCTGATATTCAAGTCGGGCAGACGAAGCCCCGCGAGAATCGTCTCGATCACGGGGCGGTGGTTACTCAGCGATCCGTCGGCCTCGTTGAAGGTCTTGGAAATCGTGCCGCCCGTGGTAACGATGGTGATGTTCATAGACGATTGATCGTCGGCATAAGCCCCGCACGCAAGTCGATGATAGGTTGGCAGCGGGGCGCTGACAATTGAGTTGCACACTCCAACAGGCTCGTTGCGTTATCGGTACCAGATACCCTATTGCGAATCGTGTTCTTATTCGGAGCCCGCTCCGACTAGAAATCAGCCCGAATCATCGCTAAAATACGAGGATGAACCCGCGTTCGGGTTCACCGTAGGGGGGAATACCCAGGTCGGGACGCCTCAGACACTTCCCGATCATATAATAAATCGACGGCGACACGCCTAACGCCGCTCCGCGCGGCGATCGGTCGATGTCTGCAGGTATCGGTTGTGGGGTTCCTACCGGCAAAAGGGTAAGAACGACATGGATTGGGATGCGCTTCGGGACGAGTTCCCGATCACGCGAAACTACAATTTCCAGAATCACGCGGCCGTCTCGCCCATTTGCCGCCGCGCGGCGGACTCCGTGCGCACGTACCTCAAGCACGCCGAGGAGAACGCTTACCTCAACGGCGGGTTCTACAAACATGCCGACCACGTCCGCGGGCAGATCGCGGAGTTGATCAACGCCAACTCGGATGAAGTCACCTTCTGCAAGTGCACCAGTGAAGGCCTGAGCTTTGTGGCCAACGGGCTAAGCTGGAACAACGGCGACAACGTGGTAACCAGCAACGCGGAGTTCGCGGCCAACATGTACCCTTGGATGGCCCTGCGTCCCCGCGGCGTGCAGGTGCGGATGGTGTTCGAGGAGGACGGGCGCGTTCCGCTCGAACGCCTCATGGAGTCAATCGACAGCCGCACGCGGGTGGTGGCTATCTCTTCCGTGCAGTTCGCCAGCGGATACCGCACCGACCTGGCGACGCTGGGTGAATACTGCCAGAACAAGGGCGTGTTTCTGTGCGTCGATGCCATTCAATCGCTCGGCGTGTTCCCCATCGACGTCAAGGGAATGAACATCGACTTCCTGGCCGCCGATGGGCATAAGTGGCTCTGCGCTCCGGAGGGGGCGGGCATCTTCTACGTGCGTAAGGAGTTACAGGGTCATCTGCGGCCCACGAGCATCGGTTGGATGTCCATGAAGGAGCCGTTCAACTTCGCCCGCTACCAGTTCGAGTTCGCCGACTCCGCCAAGCGCTACGACAGCGGCAGCTACAACCTCGCGGGTATTTATGCTCTTGGCGGCGCGATCGAGTTGCTCCAGGAGATCGGGATTGAACACGCCTCGCACCGATTGTTGCAGTTGACCGATCGACTGACGGAGGGGCTTCGCGACAAGGGATATCGTGTGGTCAGCTCGCGGATGCCGGGTGAGGCCAGTGGCATCGTGGCCTTCTTCTCCGACGTTCACCCCCCCGAACCGATTCAGCATCATCTACAGACGGAGCATCGAATCGTCATCGCCGTGCGTTGCGGCCGCCTCCGCGCCAGCCCCCACGTCTACAACACCGAACGCGAAATCGACCAACTCGTCGAAGCACTGCCCAAGCACTAGGCCGCCCTTGTGCCACCCGGCCTATTCTCTAACACTCCCTCCGCCGACCAGCAAGGAAGTAGGTATGATGTCCCCCGATTACCGCGGACACGCCACCCGCCGATCAAGTCCAGTCTTCGAATTCGCTGAAAACAAAGTCTGAGATGCTCTTCTGGAGCGCCTTCGTGTCGATTGCACCTTCCCGAATGACTTGTACTTGAGGTGGCTCATGTGCCTTTGACTTCACTGAGATGACAGTGGAAACATCCGAATACGCGAAACTGTGTCTCTTGATAGCTAACGCAAGTGGCGGATCTTCGAACTCCGATAGGCGGCCACGGAATAGATCAATTGCATCATCAAAGTTTTTGCATACTTGACCACTCAAATCCCGAAGTGCACATGTCGTGACGGGAACATCCAAAAATGAGACGATATCGCGCTCAACTATGCTGTCCGGAATGCGAAATCCGAACGTGCCGCATGTACCGAGACGATCCGACACGAAATGCGCAACGTGTGCGCGAGCTTCGCAAACCATCGTGATTGGCCCTGGACAGTGAGTATCGACGACCCGGCGCTCTGGGCACGAAAGTTGTCCCCATCGGTCCAGCATCGTCAAAGAATCGACGGACACAGGGAGGGGCTCGTTACCTCCACGGAGAACGCGAACCCGGTCCGATACGTTCTGGACCAACGGGGCGCCCGCAACTGCGTAGCAGGTATCGGACGGTAAGAGGCACACACCGCCTGCATTAAGCACGTAACGCACACGGTATAGGTTGTCGAGCGTTAGGGAATCACCCTGAGTAAGATATAGTTCCTGAATTCGAAAATGCGACATACATAACCTCCGCGTCACTACGACTGCATGCAGCCGGGGGACCGATAAGTTTTCCGATGATATCCCTCACGACTGCCCAAAGTCAAAACGTCGCCTAGTTATTTGACAAGTCCGATCAGGTTCAACTATGGCATCACGCCATCAAGAAGTCATAAGCCTTTGTCAGTTATTAGGTTGGAACGTTAACAAGAAACCGAGCCCATTCTGCTTCACACGATTCCCGTTGACCGTCAAAACACCCCCAAAGCGATTCGGGACGGATATCGTTCATGTTTCTGTATTGACGCCGCCGCCCCTAGGTCCTACGCTCCCGGAGTCCTAGCGTGCTTGTCTCGGCCTGGTGGTCGTGGGCAACGGTGCATCTGGGACGAAATAAAGGAGTGCTATATGGCACGCACAATCTCAAATGGGGCGCATCCTGCGCCAGTCCAGTTTCCCTTTCACAGCATCAGGAGCGTCACCTCACCGGAAGACCAAGAGGCTGGTCGCCGGCGCTATTGCGGCGTTGCACCGGCGAACAGCTTCTTCTCGGTCAACACTGATGAGAACGTGCGCGGCTATCTTGGACGCGACGAGGAGGGTGCGCGCCGCAAATCGCCACAGGTCAACATGCGCATCCGAGAAACCGTTGCTGAAGACCGCGAACGGTTCGCCCTGCTGAATACCGGTGTCGTAATGTGCGCCGGGGACGCTGAGGTGGACGACCACAAGAAGTTCGCCCGATTGCGCGGGTGCAGCATCATAAATGGCGCGCAGACCAAAGGCGTGCTCGAAGACTGGTTTATGAAGGACCACCCTGAGGACACGGACTACCCGTCCGTGAACTTCGAGTTGATCATCACGGACGACGAGGATCTTGTTGCCGACATCTCCATAGCTAGGAACTACCAGACCCGGGTCGAGGAACTATCGATCTACGGGCGTCAGGGACTCCTTGACGAATTGGAGAAAGCCATGAAGAAGGCGGACGCAACTATCCAACTGCGTAAGAAGGAGACAGACTTCGCCGAGTCGTACCTCGACACCGAAAAACTTATCCAGGTGCTAACGGCGCTGGCCCCTTCCGATTTGCCTTTGCCCTCTGCGGTCAAGCGGAAAGACAAGACTCCTGAGACGATCTACCGTGTATATGCTTACCGCCACCGCTCGCGCTGTCTGAAAGATTTCGCGCACGTGATGGACAAAGAAGCGTGGGATACGGTAAAGGGCGAGGATTGGTCCGACGCGAAACGCTTTTTCCTTGACGTGGCGGTCGAAGCGTGGCGCTTGTATGAGCGCGTTAAGGGCGAGCAGTCGTTTAGTTCGCTGCACTGCGTTAAAGGTGAGACGATTGGCGGTCGAAAGCAAGTCTCACCCGATGGCGTTCCTGACGGGGTCGTGTTTCCGATGATAAGTGCGCTATCCGTTTTCGTGAAGAAGGCACGGGGTGGCTATCGATTCTCAGTGCCGGGATTGTTCCCCTGGGCTACACTGTTCGAGCAGGCGAGGGTCGTCGAAACACGCGTGGCGGGCAACAACCCGAACACGATGGGGAAGAGCGCAGGCTGCTATGTGGCCCTGCATGGCCTCATCAGCATGTACGGCGCTACGTCAGCGGCGTGAGGCTGGCGGGTTCGCATTGGAGCGAGCGGTCCACTCTTTGGAGTGGACCGCTCGCGTTTCGGCGGAACACGTTAGCGCCTTGGAGCGATGAATTTGCTCGTTGGGTAATTCGGGACATTCACAAATTCTCTATGCCTGATCGCTTGGGCACTACCAACCCACCGCGCGCCCGTCACGTTATTCTTGCGGTGGAACTGTGCGCACAGCCGAAAAAAGGAGACCCGCGCGAAAAAGCGATATTACCAAACGAACCCACTGCGGAATTCATATGTGCTTGTCGCACAAGGACTTACAAAAATGCAGGCCCCGACGGAAAGCCACCGAAAGCCAACTAATGCCTTCGCACCTACAGCCTACCGTCTACAGCCTTCGTTGCTTCGTGCCTTCGTGCCTGCCCGCGAACGCTTTGTGTATCCGCAGTGTTGGGGGCATAATGCCGGGTTTGTGACTTTGGACTTGGATTGGAAAAGGATGAAAGTTATGTTCACTCGACCGGCTACCCGCACGACCCTGGCGGTGCTATTCACTCTGTCCCTCGGCGGCTTCGCCCTCGCCGACGAGGGCATGTGGCTTTTCACCAAACCTCCGGCGAAGTACCTCAAGGAGAAGTACGGCTTCGAGCCGACCGCGCAGTGGCTCGAGCACGTGCAGAAATCCAGCGTGCGCTTCAACACCGGCGGGTCGGGGTCGTTCGTCTCCGCGGACGGCCTGGTGATGACCAACCACCACGTCGGGTCGGACAACCTCGAAAAGTTCAGCACCCCGGAGAAAAA
>Ga0137429_1000362_pt1 | contig 19834 bp, 15 predicted proteins | sample EasRivERMZT736_2_FD_102304 | JGI IMG/M metagenome (GOLD analysis project Ga0137429, IMG submission 102304) | Soil microbial communities from meander-bound floodplain in the East River, Colorado, USA - East River MetaG ERMZT736_2 | ecosystem: Environmental > Terrestrial > Soil > Floodplain ...
TACCCGGCGATGCTGGCGGCCATCGAGAATGCGGAACGGACCGTAACCCTCGAGAGCTACATCTTTGACTGCGACGATACAGGTTGGAAGTTTGTAGAGGCGGTGCGTGCCGCGGCCGCTCGTGGAGTTCACGTTCAAGTGCTGATCGACGGCTTGGGCGCCGTAGGCTCGTATTCGCGAATGGGTCGCCGGTTGATCAAGAGCGGTGCGAAAGTCGCGGCCTTTTTTCCCCTCCGGTTGCCGCTGGGACGGATGCGAATCAACTTGCGAAACCACCGCAAGATCCTCGTCGTCGATGGTTTGACGGGCTTTACCGGCGGCATGAACATCTCCAAGCGGCATATGCTGAAAATCCGCCTGCCCGCCCGGGTGGAGGACCTACACTTTCGAATCACCGGACCCGTCGTCGCGGAAATGCAGCAGGCGTTCGTCGAAGATTGGCTCTCTGCTACAGGGGAGACGCTGGCGGGTTCGGATTACTTTCCGCCGCACGGCATCAAGGGTCCGGCCCTTGCCCGCGGCATCATCAGCGGACCCGACGAGGATTTCGAGAAGATTCATTGGATGTTGTTGGCCGCTTTTGCAGCCGCCGAGCGGACCGTCCGTATCGTCACCCCCTACTTTGTTCCCACACCGGCCCTGATCGCGGGCATGACCATGGCCGCCCTTCGCGGTGTTCAGATCACTATCATCCTACCTTCTAAAGTGGACATCCCCTTCATGCGCTGGGTCGCCGACGCGTATCTGGAACAATTCCTCGAACACGGCGTTCGCGTATTTCGTCGCCGTCCGCCGTTCGTACACACCAAACTCCTCATTGTGGACGAACGTTGGATATGGCTGGGGTCGGCCAACTTTGATCCGCGCAGCTTTCGTCTCAATTTCGAATTCAACATCGAGGCCTACGACGTGGACCTGGCCTCGCGACTCGCCAAGTGGCTGGACGATATCCAATCGAAGAGCACCGAGGTCACCCAGAACTCCCTCAGCCAGCGCGGTTCCTTTCGGCGATTTCGCGACGGACTGGTCAAGTTGTTTTCGCCCTATCTCTGAGAAAAGAGCAAGAGAGTACGGTTTGCCGGGGTGGTCTTCTTATCTTCGTCGCGCCGTGCACGCGGAACGCCGAAGGTGCCTGCCGGCGACGAAACCATCGAGGTCTTGGAAGTCCCACTGTTCGCGCGGCACGCGCTCGCCGCGCTCCGTGCGGATCGCGGCGCCCAAGTGATCCACCAGATACCGGGCCGCGAAGCGATCGCACATGGATTCCTTCTGGCGTGTGTTGCGCCCCGCGCGGTAGACCAGCAAGTGATAGATTTCGTGTAAGAAGATGAACACCGCGAGATGGTAGGCGGTTTTCAGCTCCACGAGGTAGACCGGCCTTCGCCAACCGCGCCCCGTGGTTTTGACCTTCGCGAGATTGGTCTTCATCCCATACGGATAAACGAGATGACGACCCAGGTTGATGTAGATCCGCCGGTCGGCGTAGATGCACGTGCCCGAGAAATCGGCGCCGCGGCTGTACCGTACGCGTACACTGGGGCGCCCGACGTTCCAACCGTTCAACGCCTCCAGGCACATCGTTCGAAGCTTCGCGTCAGATAATTCCGTCGAGTTGTGAAAATCGAATGACGACGACATGCTGAAGCCCTTCCGCCACACCGTCCACCTACTCCGCCGCACCTTCCGCATCGTCCGCTCGCGTCACTGCTGATTCTATGTCGCGAACAACTAGGGACGCGGATGATACTCGCGATGGACGCGTTTGAGTTGGGTCTCGTCTACATGGGTGTAAACCTGGGTAGTGGCCAGATCGGCGTGGCCGAGGAGTTCCTGGACGATCCGCAGATCCGCTCCCCCGGCAAGAAGATGCGTAGCAAAGCAATGACGTAACGTATGTGGTGACAAAGGTTTATCGACACCCGCAGTGATGGCGTATTTCCGCACAAGCCGCCACACATTGGTTCGATCGAGCGGCCGGCCGGTCCGGGACAAAAACAGGGCCGAGACCGATCGATCGCCCAACAGCCTCGGCCGTAGATATTCCAGGTACTCTTCAACCGCTTCAATCGCGGATCGACCGACGGGAACGATCCTCTCTTTGCGGCCCTTGCCGATGCAGCGGACATACCCAAGCCGCAGATTGATCTGCTCGAGTGAAAGGTCGACCACCTCGCTAACCCGCATACCCGTGGCATACAGTAGTTCCAGCAGCGCTCGATCGCGCAAGTAAAACTCGTCGCGAGTGTCCGGCGCGGCCAGTAAGGCTTCGACTTGGTGGTAGTGAACGGTATCGGGGACGGTCTGCCAACGCTTGGAGCCTTCGATCAGTGAAGCAAGATCGCGCCGAAGAACTCGTTCGGCGTACAGGTGCCGTAAAAAGACTTTGATCGCCGCCAAGTGACGGGCGATGGAAGAAACGACAAGACCCCTTTCCTGCAAGCGGATCAGGTGCTCCTGCACGTCCTCCATGGAGATGTCGGCGGGCTCCACCTCGCGTTCGACGAGGTGGTTCCAGAATTCGCCGAGGTCGCGCTGGTAGGCGGTGACGGTGGCGCCGGCGAGGCCGCATTCCACAAAAATATAATCGAGAAAGCGCTTCACTAGTGGCGCCGGTCGATTGCTCTTCTGTACCGGCTGAGTCGCAAGGAGTGTCATGGGGTCCTCTCTTAGCACGGGCCCGTTCGCGAGTGTCATCGCGTGGCACTATCATCGCGCCGCGCGTCGGCTGCGGGAAACTCCCCCGGCCAGCAGACGACCATTGTACCTTCCGATCGCTTGCAATCCAAGCGCTCCACTTGTTGGGTTATCGGGCACGAACCGCGTGTTGTATGAATATCGGACGATGCGCGAACCTACTTCGCGTGTATCAGTACTGGGATGCGGACGAGGCGTCGATTAGAGTTCCGACTCCGGACGGCCGGCGAGTTGCGCGGGACCGAATAACTCCGCGGCATTGGGTTGTTCGAGAATGAACTTCGCGTCAATCGCGTGGTTCTGGCAGAGGTAATAGAGCGCTCGCACAACGGCTCCGTAGTCGAGACCCAGTCCCGTGGCCGTCCCGCCGGAGGCGATGCCCGCCTCGCTGCCCAGGAGCCGGATCAACGGAGGTAGCGCCCGCGGTGCGGGGATCGGCGGGGACATCGATCCGCTTGCCACCACCGACCGCAGGATCGTCAACTCCTCCTCCCCTGGGGCAGCGTTGATCGTGACGCTACCGTCCGGAGAACGGTAGAGAACCGGCGGCGAACATTGCAGCGCGCCTCCGAACAAAGCAATCCGCCGCGCCGCCGAGCGCTTTACGTAAATGAAGTTCGTGGACGCATCCGGAATGTGGTCGAGGACAAAATTATCGCCCGCTATGGGAATCGACTCGATGGTGGGATCGTTGCGTTTGATCAAGGCCTCGTAAGCGGCGATTTGGACGCGTGGGTCCGAATCGTGAAGCAGCTTCCGTAGGGCGACGGCGGCGGCGCCCATTCCCTTCGCCTCGCCCAGGGCGCGAATCGCTTGGAAACGAAACTCACCCTCCGCCTTTGCGGACTGCATGGCCAGGCAGTCGCACGCGACGTGATCGCCCAGCCGCATGCCCGCTACGGCAGCGTGAAAGCTGACGTAATCCTTGCTATGCGTATATAGCTCATTGAGTTTGGGGAGGGCGGACCGGCCCAGCCCCTCGAAACAGTGGGAAATCTGAGCATGTGGAGCTGTGGGGTGGATGATCTCCTCGGCTAGCGCCGTCGCCCGAGCCGCCTCGAACGCCGGATCGCGCGTCAAATACAAGCTGCGGACCAGCGCCAGAAAATGTCCCGTGTCGTCGCTGTATTCCTGGGGGACGTGGAGCTGGATGAACGAAGGCGAGATTGCGTCGGCGACTTTGGTCGGCCCACTGAACTGAGAGTTGATGCGATTCTGGATTTGCCTGGCCCTGGGATACGAAGGTTGGGTTAACACGAGCCTGATTCGCCGATCCTTCACCACAAAGCCGCCGCCCACCACGATTCCTTCCAACGGGTTTGATTGGGTTGCGGCGTCGCCTTCGGCGAAGGGGTTCAAGAAAACCGGGCCGGCGGCCATCGCCAACACCTGCCCGGAAATTGAGGCCGACGGGCTGACCTCGCGGAAGACCTCCAGATCGGCGGTGAAGAGCCGTCCGCCCCGCAGCGACTTGGTCTGCGTTCCCGGCAGGGCCATCACGCCGACATCAAAGCGCGTTTCCTCGACGGCGGCGGGCGGGATTTCACCTTGAACCAACACGACGGCGGTATCGGGATCGGCGATGAGTTGCTCGGGGGAGATGTTCTTGACGCCCACGACGCTGCTCGAAAAGCGATGGTGCTTGTAAAGGCTTTGGACGAGCCGGTCGTAGATGGGTCGCGGGCAATCGGAGGAGCCGTTCTTCCCCAGGCCGACGACCAAGCCGTATCCCCGCACCCGCATCGGCCCCATGCCATCGAAGTAGGTCAAGGCCCCGATCGTATCGCGGTACGAGGCGGATTTCGAAAGCATGCTCTCCGTAGCCTGCACCCCTACCTCGATCTTCGCCTTATTCTCGTGCTGCTGAAAGCAGCCGCTCGACGCGACGAGGATGATGCCGATGATGAGGCTGATTCGCCGTGGTATTATGTGTTCTTGGTGTCTGGCGTGATTACGCATGGCGAGTCTTCCCAGTGTCAGCGATTCGCTCTCGACTGTGCGTTCCATACTACAACCAATCGCAAAACGATGAAAGCCGTCGGCTACCCCTCCGGCAATGCCTTGCAGCACGGACTCGGGCCCGTTGGAATAGAAACCAAAACGTGTGGATGCAATGCACCGAGGATTCGACGCGTGGACTGAAAACTCCAGCCCCGGCTTATGGGAATCAGTGGCCAGGACGCTTGAGCGATTCCGTTAGCGAGGCGAGGGGCAATGCGGCACTGTTGTCAACTGGATCACTACTGTCGCCAGCGGTCCATGATGGGACGCAAAGTCCGGGCCGCACCCGGCTCGGATTCTTTCACCACGCGGAGGATGACTCGATTGAGCGGCTCGCGGGCGGCGGGGTGGAGGATGCGGGGGAGGAGCTTGCCCCGTTGTTCATCTTCGGGGAGGAAGGCCTCGAAGCTACCGCCGTCGGCGTCCTGCGACAACTCGAAGGGGTAACGGACGTCCAATCTCGGCGTATCGTAGGCCCGCGTTCCAAAGGGTCCGAGGCGAAGCGTCAGAGTATTGACCTCCGCAACAACGGCGACGGGCGCGGGCCAAAGGGCGAGCAGCAACCAGCGCACGGCCTTGATAGCGCTCCACACGGCGATCAAAGGGATGGGAAGCGAGATCGCCGCAATGCTGTAGTCGACCAGGCGATTGGAGACGCCCGAGGGAATGAAGTTGAGTCGGCTATAGATGAGGATCGTCGTGATACCGAGGAGGAACGCGGGAACGCTGCAAACGAGCGCGCGGGTTGCGGCGCGACCGCGAGCGACGGGTAACACTACGACTTCGGTGGCAATACCTCCCATCTTACGAAAGCTCCGTACTCCCTTTGTTTCCCGCACCGTCGGACAAGTTGCGCCTGCGCGCGGTTTGTTCCTCCGCGGTCGCGCGGGCTAAAGCCCGCGGCTCGGTGAAGGCTGCCTCATACGAAGACCCGCTGATTGTAGATGATCCATTCCAGGATGAGCAACGCGAGAAGGGCAAGGAGCAAGTAAGGCCAAGCGGGCTTGCTGACCTGAACGCCGGCCATCTGCGGCTTACCCCCATCGGCGCCGATGGTGACCGTCGTTACGGGGGCGACGTTGCTTTCGGTGGGATTAAAAAGGTTGACGGCGAAGAGGTTGTCGCCGGGCCCGCCCGGCTCGACGCGATAGACGCCGACATTGCGCGTTTGGGCGTAGTGGATCGTCTGAAACTGCCCCGTGGGAATTACGTCCTCGACGCCGTCGGGACGGACGATTTTTGCCTCGGTGACGCGCGGCGGGCAGGGCAGCGTAACGGGCTCGCCGGGCGGAATGCTACGCTTGCCCGTGGCGGCCAGGTTGGCGGCGAGGAATTGGATGGTGTTCTGCATGAAGGCGACGAAGTCGACGCTGAGCGTCCAGTCCGTGTTCACAAGCTGGTTTCCGCGATCGTCCCTGACGAGAAGGCTGAAGGCGCTGATGAGATACTGACTGGCGTCGCGTGCGAGATAGGCGAGCACGGGCGAAGTCTGGCCGTCGATGATCGAAACGGCTTCGCGCGGGAGGGTGAGCTGCAACCACTGGGCCACCTCCAGGGTTTCGATGGCGACATAACGCAGGATGGGGTGGGTCTCGTCCCAGTTGAAGATCACTTGGTTGGTGATCACCGGGCCTGCGGTAACGCCGTCGATTTTGGGTACGGCGCCCCAGAAAAGGTAATTCCCCTGCGGTAGGCGAGCAGTGGAGTGTCGATCTAGAATCACCACGTCGAAGAGGCTGCGAACGCCGTCACGGATCGACTCGTCGTCGGCACTCTCATATTGTTCCGCGGTCATGGTCGTGAGGTGCAGCCGCAAAGAGCGAAGAACATCCTCCAGGCGAAAGTCACCGTCCGTAACATAGAGAACCTTTGTCAGCCGCGGCGGATCGAGGATGGTCCAGGCCCGGTCGTCAGCGGAAAAGGCGTCGTCGAGCTTGAGCACAACCTCGACCACACCGCCGCCCTCAAACTCGATCTGATCGAAGACGGCGAGCTTCATGCTTCCGGACGGCGGTTCGTTCGCGTCTGCGGTCGGGTCGGCGGGGTCGAGTTGGAGGGATTGGACGTCCACCGTATTGCCGTCAACGTACAAGGTGGCGTCCACTTCAACTGAGTTGGGCCCGAAGTTTTGGACGGCGGCGGTGACTTCGAGGATTTCGGGGTGCTCGTAATCGCGGCGGGCGTCCATAGAAGTAATGCCCACGTTGTCGCCGCGCGCGCCGATGCGTGTCACCTGCATCTTGGTCACGTCGAGCTTCTGGGGCGTGACGCGGTCGGCGTCTTCGATGCGGCCGTCGGTGAACAGGAAGACGGAGGCGTTGGGGGCGGCGGACTCCGGGGCGATGTCGCTGCCGGGCTGTTCACCGCCGATGATGAGGTTTTGGGAATAGGCTTCGGCCAGTCCGATTGCTTCGGCGAGTAGCGAAGTGCTTTGGGTTTGCTCGATGGAGTCGATCTTGCGACGAAGGGCCTGTTTGTCGGAGTCGAAGGAGGAGAAGACCCTGGCCCGGTCGCAGAAGGCAATGACCATGGCCCGCGAATCGTCGCTCATGTTTTCGACCACCCGCTTGGCCTGTTCCTTGGCGAGATCGAGCCGTGTGCGTCCGCCCTCTTCGACGACGGCCATGGAGGCGGACTGATCGACGAGGAGAATGATCGTGCTTTCCGAGGTCTGGGCCGTCTCCCACATTGGTTTGCCCAAAGCGATGGCGGCCAGGATCAATATGAGCAGTTGAAGGAGCAGCAGCAGGCTTTTGCGAAGACGTTGGAACGGGGCGTTGACGTGCAGGTCTTCGACGGCGCGTTTCCATAGAAACGTGGAAGGCACGAGCCGCACATCGCGGCGAAGTTTGAGGAAATAAAGGGCGATGAGCGGCGGGATAGTGAGCGCCGCAGCGATGGCGATGGCGATGGGGTTAAGGAAGCTCACAAGGCGTATTGTCGATTGTCGATTGGCGATTGTCGAATGAAAGAAACGCCGAAACGCAAAAACGCTGAAATCGACTTGTCGAATACATCGCCGCCCGTCGGCTTTCAATTACTCACAAATGGACAATAGGCCCTCATCGGATTTCAGTAGTTGACGATTCGGTCAAACACTCAAGGGTGTTTGACCTGACGTGGGGGCCATAACGCCGGACTCGGTGATACTCATGCTTAGCGGACCGGCTACTACCTCACGATCACCTTCGACCCGTTTTATGGGACAAGAGCTTTGCGCGAAAACCAAGGCCCGAATGGTCCGGCCTCGTCGTTAAGGGAATCGCCGCCAGACTTCCGTTAACCGATATTGCCCGTAGGGAATGATTGAATCACAACCCAATCTCAGGCTATGGTGCGCCCCACGAAAGACAGTCCTATGAGACCATTGAATCCGAAGAGATTTCAGCTTGCCTGGTACCACCTCTACTTCCTCCTGGCGGCCTTCAATTTGCTTACGGTCGGCGCCGGACTCTTTATTAATCGGCACCTGAGCAACCTGATTTTTGAGTCGGGCGCCGTCAACGCCGATTGGCTCGATCGTCTGGGCCGATACACGGAGGTCGGCACAGCAGCCTCGCTGGTCAACGCACCGGGCAATCACCCAATCGACAGCCGGAAGGTTTCCGCCGAGCGCGAGCGGTTGCGAAAGGCGCTGACGGCCTATCATGAAGCAATGGCGGTTGCAAGACAAACCCTCTTGTCGTTGGATCCATCTACACAACGAGAGTTGACCGAGCACCTCAACAACGTCGACGGCAAGATGGAGGTCATGGGCGCGGAGGTCTTACTACAATTCCAATTTTTCGAGAGGGACGAACCGTCGGATTTAGCGCTCGCCCAAACACTCAAGGGTGTTTGGGCTGAGGCCGGCGAGCGGACGGCGACCCGAGGCAGGATGTACGCCGAGTTGCTGGACGTCCTCGGAATTCTACAAGCCAGCGCGCGCAACTTCATGCACCAACAGATCATGCAGCAAATGGAATATGCGGTTCGACTGCGGCAGATGGAGTCCACGCTGGCTGGAGCGGTCGTGTTGATGATCGGCGGCATTACCTGCTATGGGCAACGCATGTCGCGGGCCATGCGTGCCGCGGAAGCGGAGCAAACGGCACGAACGGCGAAACATGGTGAGCTAAGTGCACGCCTGGGTGAGGCGATGCTCCACGCGGATGCAGCCAACCGCGCCAAGAGCGATTTCCTGGCCAACATGAGCCACGAGATTCGGACGCCGATGAACGGAATCATCGGAATGACCGAACTGGCTTTGGACACGGAGCTGACTGCCCAGCAGCACGAGTACCTCGCCACGGTGCGGGACTGCGCTTATTCGCTGCTGGAATTGCTCAACGACATCCTCGACCTGTCGAAGATCGAGTCCGGCAAGCTCGAAATCGAAGCCACCACGTTCGACTTGATCGCGGTCATCGAAGGCGCCCTGGATGTGGTCTCGCACAAAGCCGCTGAGAAAGACCTGGAGTTGATCTGCGGCATCGATCCCGCCACGCCGCGTCTTGTCCGCGGCGATCCCCTGCGACTGCGACAAGTCCTCCTTAACCTGCTCGGTAACGCGGTCAAGTTCACAGACCAGGGCGAGGTCGTCGTGGGAACGGAAGTCGAAATCATACGCGAAGACCAGGCTGCGCTCCGATTCTTCGTGTCGGACACCGGCATCGGGATTCCTTCGGATCGGATCGCGGCGGTGTTTGAGAGTTTCACGCAAGCCGACGGCGCCACCACCCGCAAGTACGGCGGGACCGGCCTCGGCCTTGCCATTTGCAAACAGATCGTGAAGTTGATGGGAGGAACGATTTCAGTGCAGAGTGAGCCGGGCAAGGGAAGTACGTTCGCCTTCCGAGTGTTGCTTCCGCTCGCGGGAGCGGCGGACGACCAACCGACGGTTTCAAGCCTGTCCGAGACCATGTGCGCACCCACGCTAGCCGGAAAGCGAATTCTCGTCGTTGACGACAAACCGACCAACCGGCGAGTGCTCCAGCTCTTGCTGGAATCGTGGGGCTGTCGCGCGACCGCCGCGTCAAGCGGCAGTGAAGGCCTGGAAACGCTGCGCAATGCCGGCGTGGTCGGTGAGCCATTCGATTTTCTTCTGCTGGATGTGCAAATGCCCGGCATGGATGGAGTGCAAATGGCTCGTACCATTGCCGGCAACGCGAATTATGGAACTCCGAAAATCGTCTTGCTTAGTTCTCTGGGCACAAAACGAGAAATCGACCCGCAGAACGCGTCTCATTGCGCTGCCTGTCTTACCAAGCCCGTCAAACAATCACTGCTGATGGAGGTTCTGTTCGATCTCTTGGGCCAGGTTCAATCGCCATCGCCCGGATCTCGATCCGTGCAATCCGGCGTCGCCGCGCCCGAAAAGCCTCGAGTGTCTCATGTTCATGTGCTTCTGGTCGAAGATAACGCCATCAACCGCCGCGTCGCAACGGGCATCCTGCGGAAGCTGGGTTGCGGCGTCGTGGAAGCGGAGAACGGACAGCGCGCCCTGCAAATACTCGAAACGCAGAGGTTCGACATGGTGTTGATGGATGTTCAGATGCCGGTCATGGATGGGTTCCAGGCCACCGCCGCCATCCGCGCCAATCGGAATTGGGTACACCTGCCGGTCGTCGCCATGACCGCCCACGCCATGAAGGGCGACCGCGAGCGTTGCCTGGAGGCCGGAATGAACGATTATGTCACCAAGCCGGTGCGATTGGAAGATCTCCGGACCATTGTCACAAAGTGGCTCCGCCCGCGTACATCGACTGATCTCTCAGAGTGTGCCTCGACCGACGAAACGCGAAAGTGCCTCGCACCAGGAGTTTCCCTGTCGGCAGTCCCCATCAATCTGCAACAAGCGATGGCCAATCTCAGCGGCGACAGGGTGCTGTTCGACGAGGTATTGACGGTGTTTCTGGACTCCATTCCAGGCCTGTTGGGCGAGTTGCGGGAGGTCTGCACGAAGTTGGATCTGAATCGCCTCCACGCTATCGCGCACAGTTTGAAGGGGTCCGCTTCCAGCATTTGCGCCGAACCAACGCGCCTGCTTGCGGCGCGATTGGAAGAACTGGGTGCACAGGATACGGTATTATCGGCTTCGTCCTTGTTGTCCGAATTGGAGCAGCAACTCGACCAACTTCGCACATTCGCTGCGTCGCTCCGACAAACCGAAGGACTTGAACATGCATAAACCGCCGCTGATTCTGGTAGTCGACGACACCCCGACTGATGCCTTGCTCTTGAACCGAGCCTTGACCAAGGCCGGTTACGGCGTGCTGGTGGCGCATGACAGCGACGCTTGCCTACAGTTGTCCGCCGAGCACAAACCCGACGTTGTGCTTCTTGACATGACCATGCCCGGACGCGACGGAGTCGAAACGTGCCGCCTTCTCAAATTACGGCCCGAAACTGCTTCGATTCCGGTGGTCTTCGTGACGGGGCACTCGGACTCCGAGCATATCGTACGTGCGTTTACGGCCGGCGGGGCCGACTATGTGACCAAACCGATCCGCATCGATGAGATTCTCGCCCGCGTCTCCGTTCAGATTCGTCTCTGTGAGGCGGAGCAGAACCTCGTCGAGCGAAACGGGCAGTTGAAATCGCTGATGAACCAGCTCGCGGAGAAGAATGCGCAGCTCGCAATCCAGATACGGATTGATGCACTCACTCGGCTGTTGAATCGCAACCCATGGGAGCAGGCGGCCGAAGTGGAGCACGAAAGGTCGCTCCGTCATAAGCATGATTACAGCATCCTGATGCTGGACGTGGACTACTTCAAAATGCTGAACGATTCGCAAGGTCATCAGGCCGGAGACGAGTGCTTACGCTCCGTGGCCGGCGCCATTGCTTCAGCCTGTCGGAAATCGGATATCGTCGGTCGATATGGCGGGGAGGAGTTCGTCGTCCTCGCGCCGGAAACGAGATCCGAAACGGCGCTCGTACTCGCCGAACGCATTCGACAGAACGTCTGGGACTTGGCGATCTCGCACCCGGCGGTCCCTGCGGGCCGCGTGACCATCAGCATCGGGGTCGCCGCACTGGACAAAGACTCGTTAGCCGAAGTCATTCGAAAAGCCGATGAAGCTTTGTACCTGGCGAAACGAAGCGGCCGCAATCGTGCTTGCGGCCGCCACGGCGCAGTCTCTTCTATTCATCCTCTCGTTGGAGAAACGAGCGGAATCCAGTGCCCACCGGCGGCCCCGATGGAAGACGATCCGCGGGCGGTCGTTCTTGTCGTCGAAGACAACGCTACGAACTCGCGCCTCTACCAGGGCTGTCTTGCCAAGGAGGACTATCGAATCATCGAGGCGAAGGATGGAATCGCGGGATTGGCTGCCATCACGAAGGACCCACCGGACGTCATCATCATGGACGTATTGATGCCGGGATTGGACGGCTTGGAATACACCAGACGGATCAAGAGCAATCCCGAAACGCGCAACATCCCGCTCATCATCACAAGCGTATGTAGTAATGAGGCCGATGTTCTTGCGGGTTTGAAGGCGGGCGCCGACGAGTATTTGACCAAGCCATTTCGCACCTCCGAGCTCTCCGATCGTGTGCGCTCCATGGTCCGCCTCAGCCGCGAACGCAAGGACGTCCTTCGGATCAACCGGCTGCGCACCGAACAAAGCCACGTTCTTGCCATGCTTCGCGATTTCTGCCCTGCGGTCGGCAGCGCCGCCTCAACCGATAAGATCCTGGAACTTTTGATTGACGCCATCGCCGAATTACTAGGCGGTCGCCGGATTTCGATCATGCTTCCCGACCGCGAGCGCCGCTACCTGACCATCGCCAAATGCATCGGCGTGGAACCGGAGGCGCAGTCGCGAGTCCGCGTTCGGGTCGGATCCTCGATTGCGGGAAAGGTATTCGAGACGCGCCGGCCCATCGTCGTCAATTCGGAAAAAGATGCTCTGAAATGGCGCGATGATCAATCCGGGTTCTTAGCCGGCGTTCCGTTGCTATCGGCGCCCCTGGGAACCGATCCTGAGGCTTTTGGCGTCCTCAGCGTCGCGGATCGAGTCGGTGGGAGACCCTTCGAACCCCGCGAGCTGGAGTACGTCGAGCTCATCGCGAGTATCGCGGGTTCAGCGCTTCATGGGATGCGGACGGACGCTCTGCCTAGCTGGAATTGCCAAATCGCTCAGTAGTCGTTCCAATCCCCTTCCAAGAGCGCATGGCCACACAAGAAACACGCTACACGTTCGACCGCGTTGTGCGGATGGTGCTGGGCGCAGCGGGGATGGTCATCGTCCTCGGTCTGCTCCGCTACCTGTCCGATGTGCTGCTGCCTTTCGCCGCGGCCGTGATCCTAGCCTACTTGCTCAATCCGTTGGTGACGATCTTCGAGCGGAAAACAAAGCGGCGGGGTTTGGCCGTGGCGATCACGCTGGGGGGACTTGGGATGGTCGGATTAGGCGTGCTGCTTCTACTGATTCCGCTGACGCTCAGCCAGGTCGATCGGTTTCAGGAGGACTTGGCGAAGTTGCGTGACGACCTGGCCTCGTCCATCCGCAGGGAAGCACCGACGGATACAACTGCGGTTGCCGTGGAAGGGGCGGGCTTCGCCAAATCGACGATCGGTTGGACGGAACTAAAGGACGGCTGGATAGAGTACCGTCGCGAGGCGGGGACGCGGGCGCGCCCCGAGCGACTCTCCGATTTCCGCAAGAAACTGTCGGGAACTTACATCGGGAAGAGCCTGGACGAAGCGGTTGAATACACTCGTTCGGACGAATTCCGCGGTCTGCTGGTGGGGTTGGCAAAACGCCTCGCAGTCGGCGGGTGGACCGTGGTCGCCTTCGCGTTGAACCTGGTTCTCGGCCTGACCGGGCTGGTTATTGTCCTGTTGTATTTGGTCTTCCTACTGCTCGATTTCCCCGAATACGCGCGGACTTGGCCGACGTTCTTGCCGCCGCAGTACCGCGAGGCGATGGTCGAATTCCTCACTCAATTCAACGACGCCATGCGGAGGTATTTTCGCGGGCAGTCTCTGGTCGCGCTGCTCACGGGAGCGATGTTCTCATTGGGTTTTTCCGTCATCGGGTTGCCGATGGCCGTGCCGTTCGGGTTGTTCATCGGATTGCTCAGCATGGTGCCCTATCTGCCGGTTGTTGCGTTGATCCCCGCGGTGTTTTTCGCCGGGCTTCGAGCGATTGAAGGCGACGTAAGTTTCTTAGGCTCCGTCCTGCTCACCTTGATGGTGTTCGCCCTCGTTCAAGTGATCCAAGACACGCTTATCACGCCGCGAGTGATGGGGCAGGCGACGGGCCTACGGCCCATTGCCATCTTGCTTGGGATCTTTATCTGGGGGAAACTGCTCGGTTTCATGGGTTTATTACTTTCGATCCCACTGACTTGTTTGGGGATTGCCTACTATCGGCGGTATATTCTGATGAATGCTCCAGCGACGGAGAGTATCGCCGCGGAGCGGACTACAAACCATCCGGAGACTTCCTCATGACGCAGACTCAAACCGGAGCGTGGATCACCGACCCTGACGCCTATCGTAAGAAACTAGAGGGATTGCTCGGCGACCGCGATCCGATCACTGTGATGTCGCAGACGGCGGACGTGCTGGCCAAAATCGTCCAGCAACATCCGCCAAAGATCATGCGTACTCGACCGTTTCCCGGTAAATGGACGCCCAACGAAGTCATCGGTCATCTCACGGATTCCGAATGGGTCTACGGCTATCGCGTGCGCTTGATCCTCTGTGAAGACAGGCCGACGATCCTGGGCATGGACCAGGACCTGTGGGTCACCGCGCAACGTCACAATGATCGTGATCCGAAGGAGCTGGTGGAGATGTTCCGGACGCTGCGGCAGTACAACTTGTTAGTCTGGCGGCAAATGGGGTCCAAGGACCACGCCCGCGTCGGTCAGCACAACGAGCGCGGGGCCGAGTCTCTCGGACAAATGTTGCGGATGGAGGCGGGCCACGACTTGTCACACATCGACCAGATCAACCGATACCTGGACGCGGCGAAGAAAATGACATAAGGGTTTTTTACAACCCGGATGGTGGGAACCACAAATGGCGAATAAGCCGAATAGCCAGATGGCGCCAGAAGATCGCCCTGAATGGATACCCGTTGATTGGTGGCGTGAGTTTGAGGCCGCGTCTCGTCGTTCACTGGAAACGCGCATGCGATACGGATTCGTCCGAACGTACAAGCCCATTCTCGACGATGCTCCCTATCGCGCATTTGATACCATGGAGGATTATCGGCGCTGGTGCGACGAGAACCTCCCGCGATGGCTCGGATATGCCCGCGTTTGATTACCGCCAAGCCGTTGAAATTCGCGATGCCCTCACGCGCCATCAGTGCAGATACCTTTTCATTGGTAAATCCGGTGCCCTGCTACTCGGATTTCCCGACACGACTCAGGATGCCGACCTGTTCGTCGAACGTGAACCTGAAAACGGGCGGCGACTCGTCGCCGCGCTGCGCGAATTGGGGTTCGGTTTGACCGAAAGTCAGGCTGCCGACATCGAACGAGGGAAAGACTTCGTTCAACTTAACAACGGACCATTCGACCTGGACCTTGTTTTCGCACCTGACGGAATCGAGCGATTTGAGGACGCATGGCAGCGGCATATCGACGTCGAAGGTTTTCCGGTTTGTCACATCGACGACATTATTGCGAGTAAGGAGGCCGCAAAGCGAGAGAAGGACCGCGAATCACTTCCGCGGCTAAGGGCGTTTCGCGAATACTGGCTCCATCAACACCGACCGTGATTGCGCGACTGATTGGTCCGCTTAGTCGGCGCAGTTGGGATTGGCCGATTGTTGGAAACCGGAATAGCAGTTTTGGAACTTGGCCATGTCGTGGAGATCGATCGACCCGTCCATGTCAACGTCGAGATGGTCACATTCGGGGTTGACGCCCGCCGATCCAGGGCCGGTGATGCACGCCAAGAAAAAAGAAGCGTCCGCGGCGTCGACGTGGAAATCAACGTTGGAGTCGGCGAAGGCGACGGGAATCGGATCGGAGACGTAGAAAGTAGAACTAGAGGTGAGCGACGGCTCGAAGGTCACGTTGCGGTTCCAGAAGAAGTTCATCCCCAGGACCCCGTCCAGCGTTCCGAGCTGCGACGACGGGAGGTCTATCATGACGAACGGCACCCGCGAAAACTCCAACTCCCCGCCGCCGGCGTTGATCTTGACGTAGTCGATGTAATACCCGGGAATGTCTTCGATAAGCCCGCCGACCCCGCATGCATCGACCGTAAAATCCGGTTCGAAGGGGAGATTCAGGTCGTTGCGCATCGTCTCACTGATGATCGACACCTGGGCCCCCATGTCCACCACCAGATGCATGGTAATGGGTAGATTGGTTGGACTGGGCTCGCCCTCCACGGCCTGAACGTCGCGAAAGAACAGGCCGCCGGTCGGCGGGATAAGTGGCAATAGGGACAACGCTGTCGGCACGGCGGGTGTGATTAAGTATCCGGGATCTTCGGGATCAAGCTCGGTGTCTGGATAGTAGCTGGCCGTGAGAGCGGGGATGCCGCCGCTGCCGAGCTCCATCCCGAAGGCATGCGCAAACTTTGGGATAGGGTCGAAAATACCCTGAATCTGCACGTCCGGACTACTGAATGTTTGGCCTCTGACCGTGACCGACCGCGGTGTGTCCACGCGAATAACTGACGTGTAGAAAGCGAGAAAAGGGGTTCCAACAAATGCGCTCACCTGTTCGGTCCCCTCGCAGATAATCGGCGGCGCGGCCAACGCCGCGACATTCGAATGCCCTACCAGCGCGTCGATGTCGAGTATCCCGCCCGAATCTACTGCCGAGAGACCGGCGGCGTAGATGCCTATCGGCTGAGTAACGTAGGCGTCCACCGGCTCGCCGACTCCCCCGATCGGGGTCGAGTTACACGTCATGTTCGGACAGTTTATGTACGGACAGGTTGGGTCCGGGTCCGGGTCCGGACAGGTCAGCCCGAGGAGCGCAGCCCCGCTGCCAGCGGCAAGATCGGCCACCGACCCGCTATCCAGATAGCCGACAACAAAGTTCCGATCTGCCGGCGGGTTCAAGGCTCCACAGACACCACCGATTGGTCCCACCAAAGGATTGCAATCGTAAAAGCTTTCCAGATCGTGCTCGTAGTCGATATCGTCCGGGCTGTGCTTGCTCGACGTAGTGATGGCGATCAACGGCGAGAAACCCGCCAAGCGAGGTCGCGGGAAGGGATAGGACGCCGTCGCCCCGGCGGTTACGGCGGAAGCGCTCGACCCGCGATGCACGCGCACGATCGAGCCTCTGGAGCCCATGCGGATCGTGGCCTCGCGCGAATTCCCGACCGGTTCGCTAATCGCGTCCCGAGTTGCGCAGAGCAATACCATGCCGATCAGGGCTGGAGTATAGCAAGACCCGTGCCGAGGCGCCATTCCTAGCTCCGTCCATAAGTGAGCGAAGGGCGACGGACCGTCGCACCCTGCAACCACTTCATATCATTGGCAGCGTGGTCGGCTTGAATCAAGTGGTCGGCAAAGACTTTATTATTGCTCCCCACGGCTATGTCTGGCGGCCTAGCCGGTCGATGAGTGAGCCTCGGGCGCGGGTCCGAGCGATGGTAAGACGAACCACAACTTCAACCACCCCTGTAGGCGCCTCCGATAGCAGGGCGCGTACGGCTGGTGGCGTCATATTGGCGTGACGAGTTTGCGGGCAAGGCCCACGCGGCTGCCGGGTTCCTACTGAATGACGACAGGTTAGGCCTCCCCTACTAGGTGAAAAGTAAGTTGGGCCGTCCCCGTATCGAGCGTCGCGACGGTCTTGCGGGCGGCGCGGTGGAGGGCGCCGGGGTTGATGACTCGTTTGCCATTGCGCTTCTCGTCGCAAGCGACGTGTGTGTGGCCATGGAGGATGTAATCGACATCAAGTTGCTGTAACGCCGTATCGAAGTTTGATTCATGACCGTGAAAGACAGCGAAGCGCTTGCCGTCGAAATCGAGCCGAACCGGGATTCCCTGGGGAATGGGCAACCCCAACGATTGTGCGTACGCCAGCAGGCCATCCGCCGGAAAGTCCATGTTGCCCCACACGAAGGTGCAGGGGCGGCCGATCATCTCATCGAAGACTTCCGGGCTTCCGACATCGCCGCAGTGGATGACATGGGAAACGCCAAGTTTGTCAAAGAGGGCCATCGCCTGTCGCACGGCCAGGTGACGACCGTGACTGTCTGATAGGATACCGACCAACAAGGTTCACGCCCCCCGATCCAAAATACAATTAGCGAATGCGACGGTCACCAACTCGGTGGTGGATACCCCCAGTATACCTGCGGATGGTTCCAGTTGATCTTGCCATGGCGATTGTCGCAGGGCGAATACAGGTCATCCGCGGTCACACCAATGACCGATCCGTTCAGACACAGCAGATTGGCGAAGTTGCCGTGAAACTTGCCCCCGCGGCTGCCGTCGAAGTATCGCCAGTATTCGGTGGCCACGTCGCGCGGCGAGCCTGCGGGTGAGTTGGGTGCGATATCGAAAAGGAAAACGGTATTCGGTTTCTTGACGAACAGCTTACCCGGAAGCGGTTTGACTTTCTCCGGTTCGGGGAATCCGGGCGTGTCGTTAGAGCCCTTTGGGCCTTTTCCCATCCCGTCCAAAACCTGGTTCATCCCGTAATGGAACTGGTTCTTTCCGGTAGTGCTCTTGTAGGCGTCGGTGAGGTCTTTTGAGGGGCAGACCCAGAGGTTGCCATTCTTAAACTCTCGGATGGACTTGTTGACGCCCTCTACGTCGCGGTACGCAGGGGCATCCAGGTAGGGAGGCAACTCGTTGAACCATGTTCCGGGCTTGAACAGATTGCTCAAGTGCGTGATCGGGTCCTTCAGCGTGTTTCCCTCCATGGGGATGTAGTCGCCTTGGTCGTCGCGGTAGAACTGTAATGCGACCCCCCATTGTTTCAGGTTGTTGGCGCACTGGACTCGACGGGCTTGCTCTTTAGCGTGGCCGAGGCCTGGGACGAGCAGAGCGAGCAGAAAGAGGATGATGGCGCAAACAATCAAGACTTCGGACAGGGATACAGCCAAGCGGAGCGGGTATCGTGACTGTGTTATTGTCGGGCTCACCTGAAAAAGCATGGCCGGCTCCGCATCGGATACCCTCATCCTACCGGATGGCTCGCCAAGTGGAAGACGTTAGCGATCAGCGTCCGCCATCAGCGATTCCGGCGCGCCGAACCCGCCCCACATGAATGGCCTGTAAAGAACCGTAACTTCTTGCCTTCGGCCTATTTGCGATCATTTTGACAAGGTGCGGGCTCCGATTACAAGGGTGTTGAATCAAGACAACTTTTGCAAAAGGAGGCCACGGATGGCCGGTATTGCAGCGACGACGCGCGCCCTCAAGACTCGGCTCGGCGATTCTCACGATCCACTCGACGGGCTGCTCGACGAACCACTGATCCACAAGTTGTGTCGAGCGGACGGTAAACGGTTGTGCCGCCGCCGATCTGGATCGGGCGGCGTTCCGGCGTCAGGCCTTGCCATTCGCGTCCTCGATCCGGAAACTCGGGTCCGCAGGCCGCGCAATTCTGCGCGGCGGGCTCCTCGCCCGGAGGGCGTCTGAAAGCTTCGCCCGCCCTCGGGGCAGAGTCAGTCTCAAAGATATCACCCGACGGAAGTGCTCTATTCTGGCCATCAGCATCCACCGTCGTTAGACTCCTGCGTCGGCTCGGAGTCGTGTCGTCGTGGAGGTTGGCTAAGAATCGGTGGCGGATTCGCATTCACGCTCGCTCGACATCCTCGGCATCCGCAAGCTGCCGTTCCTGACCCGGCGGAACTACCTCTACGAGTTTCGTCATCTTATCTGTTGGGGCGTTTTGGCGGGGCTCATCGAAGGTCAATTCGCCAGCGTCATCGTTTCCAAGACGTTTCACGGCGGTCCGCTTCTGATTGCCATTGCCTCGGCGAGTCCCTTCGCGGCCTATGTGTTCAGTCTCGCGTGGGGAATGCTATGCGTTGGGCGATGCAAGATCGGGTTGAGCGTGCGGTTCGGCGTCGGGATGGCGCTCTTTGCCGCCATGACCGCCGTGGTGCCCGCGACACCCTCCGCGGCAGGCTGGTTCGTCGCTCAAATGGCCGTGGCCCAAGTGTTGTTAGCCGGCGTTATCACCGTACGATCGGCCGTTTGGCGGTCCA
>Ga0137429_1000364_pt1 | contig 19807 bp, 16 predicted proteins | sample EasRivERMZT736_2_FD_102304 | JGI IMG/M metagenome (GOLD analysis project Ga0137429, IMG submission 102304) | Soil microbial communities from meander-bound floodplain in the East River, Colorado, USA - East River MetaG ERMZT736_2 | ecosystem: Environmental > Terrestrial > Soil > Floodplain ...
AACAAGCGCTGGGGACGTTCCGGCGCGTATTCGGCGAGCAGAGCGTGGTTACGGCCCAGGCGATGCTATTTTACGCCTCGACCCTGCTGGCCACGGGGCCGGAGGAACGACGAAACGAGAACGCAGCGGAAGCGCTAGATCTCGCGGAACGCGCCGGCACGGTGGCAAAAAAAGACTACGGCCTTTGCTGGGACGTCCGCGATATACTCGCCCAGGCCCAGCACATGACGGGGGATACGGAAAAAGCCATCGAGACGCGTCAACGGACCCTCGCGCTCTTGCCGGAAGAGGAAGCTACACGCTACGAATATGAAGGGCGCCTGGCTACCTACTAACGCACCATGGGGCGCGTGGACGCCGCCGCCCGCCTTGCCCGTCAGCGACTGGAGTCCCTGCGTCGCCTCATGGAGCGCGGGGGGGAACGCCCGCTAGTTCTGAACGACTACGCCCGGGATCTGTTGACCATCGAGGCGCGGGACCTGCGTGACCCGGCGGCGGCGCTTCCTCTCGCGGAGCGGGCCTGCGCCTTGGCGGAGGAGCGGGGGACCTATGGGCGCTGGACGTACGTCACACACTGGCGTTGGCCCAGCATCGCACCGGCGACACGGCCAAGGCGATTGACACACAGAGACGGGCGCTGGGTCTGATCCCGCTGGAGTATCATCAGCAACGCAAGGAGATGGAGGAGAGACTGGCCGAATTCGAGACGGCCCTTGCGACCTCTGCTCCGTCAGCGCCGTGAACGGAGTCCGGGACGCCGCCGAGCCAGGCAAGGGCTACGCTGAAAAAGCCGCCGAATGGCGGGCAAAGCTCGACGAAACGTCAAAAAATAAAAACGCAGAAACGCCAAAACCGTGAACAGAGTTGTCGGGTGGAATTCCCTGAAAGGGAAAAAGAACATAGCCCAGGGTAAGCGAAGCGGCGCAGCCGCGAAGCGCCACCCTGGGTTACGAAGGCCATCCCAAAACCCAACCCTGAAAGGGTTGCACCGTCCGTAATGTGATGTGGAACCCCTTTAGGGTTCCCGTGTTTCGGTGCCATCCGCTACCCAGGGTGGCGTCCCGGCGCGCCGGGACTGACCCTGGGCTATTTTCTGAAACGCCTTCGGCGTATGGGGCGCCGCCGAGCCGGGTAATGGCCACGCCGAAAAGGCCGCTGAGTGGCGGGAAAAAATAGAGACTGGAGACAAGAAACTGGAAACTAGAGCCGAGACACCGAAAAATCAAAACGTCGAAACGTCGAAATGAACCGACGATCTCCAATCTCATTTCGTCCAGTGGCAATTCCCTACGTGGCTGCGTGGCTTCGTCGCTTCCCGTCCCGATTGGCAATTGGGAATTGGCAATCCCTTCCTACATCGTTTCTGCTTTCCGCGTTTCCGCCTTCAACGTTTCCACGGCCTGGAAGTTCGTCCCGTAGACTTGTTTCACGGCGTCGCCGAGGTTTTCCGGCAGTTCGCCTTCCGCCCCGACGGCCTCCGGGCCCGTCCGCGGCTCGGCGCTTTCGTGTGACTGGGCCTCCGCCCGCCGCTGTTCCGCCAGCATCTTGGACAACGTCACCAGTTCCTCCGTGGAGACCTCCTGCTCGTTCGCTTCCAGCCATTGGTACATCACCCCCACCAGCATCAGAAACGCCCGCCGCCCCCAAAGATCGGGATGGCTCTGGGCGAACTGACCAAACGTCCGATTGAGGATCTTCGCCACCGATTCCTGGCGCCGCCGACGCTCCTGAACTATCTCCTTCCAATCATCGGTTGTCTTTGGTGCGGAATCGTTGGCGGGTTGCTTTTGGCGTTTCGGCGTATTCGCAATTCGGCGTATTCCGTGCGTCATCGGCAGGGGCTCCCCAACGGGATACAAAGCCTCAACAGACTCCGAAGACGGCAGCGACTGGTTCATGACTCCTCCAACGCCGGATCATGAATGCACTGGTCGGCCAGCTCCATGCCCGTGGTGGTCAGCCGAAACCATCGCCGTCGCCAGGGCGTTAGGCCGGCGTCGGCCTCACCGTCCGTCGCCACCCGCTCGATGTAGCCCTTCTGGGTGAGGTAGTGGCAATCTCGTTTGACCTGCTCGAACTCCAAGGTGGGAAACAGCACCAGCAAGCTGCGCAGCAATTGGTCCGACTGCAGCGCCGCCGGGTACACCACCTTCAAGGCCACCAGCAGCTCAATGCGAATTCGCTTGATCTCTTTCGTGTCTCGACCGTTGGCCATCTTACGTCCCGCCTTTGCATTCATGGACTTTGGGCGTTTCTGCTTTCTGCGTTTCCACCAGCGTCTCCAGGCGAATCACCGTCTCGCCCAACTGCTCCAGTTTCCGCCGGGCGTACATGCACTCTCGCAGCCACTCTTCTTTCGCGGCGTAATCCCGTTCGAACTCACTGAGCGTGCGCCTCAATTCCGCCATCGACGCCTCAGCGGCCTCCAGCCGCCGCACCCACTGCGTATGCCACGACATCTGCTGTTCGCGGATCGACCGCAGATAGAAGGTGATGACCGTGAGCGGCACGGCCGCCAGAGGCGTCAGCACCGTTAGAAACGTCCCGCTCAATTCCCAAAACGAAGCCAAGGTCATTTCGTCGCCACTTCGACAACGAGAATCTCCACGGAATCGGCGGCGGCAAATTCCACACCAGCGCCGCCCGCACAGCCACCCGTTAAGGCGGTCAGCACCCACAACGCCGCGGAGTGAGTCGCGTGGGTTCGCGTCTTGTGTCCTGCCGCGTTCAAAACTCCTGTGCCCATCCCCCTGGCTACAGACACCCTAATAACGTCACGGGCGCTCGGTCGTACAGCCCTCGGCGGGCGATCACCACTTTTCATTCCCGTAGTGCGACTACTCAAAAGCCCGCAAGGGCCATAAGATAGTCATCTCTTGCCGTCGTCGGTTTTGGGACCATCGTTAGGAAACGAGTCATGTACGAACCAAAGGAGCTTCTAAACATGAGAAAAGCATTGCCAGCGATCACTGTGGGGCTTATCACGGGACTGGGGTGGATGATGGCCATGGCACACGATGAGAAGCCGATCCAGTGGAATTTTGACAAGGACGCCGTGGGGAAATCGGCCGAAGGCTGGAAGATCGTTTCCCCGAGCCCTGTCGAAGGCAAGAGCGCCTGGACGGTGGCGGCGGACCCGTCGGCGCCGACTCCGCCAAACGTCTTATCGCTCGCCATGCCCGAAGGCGCCGATGGCGGCTACAACCTGGCGATAGTCGAGAAGGTCGCCGTTAAGGACGTAGACTTGCGGGTGAAGCTGAAGGCGAAGGGCGGGAAGGTCGACCAAGGCGGCGGCCTGGTCTGGCGATACAAAGATGAGAAAAACTATTACGTCTGCCGGATCAACCCGTTGGAAGGCAACTATCGCGTCTACAAGGTTGTCGACGGCAAGCGGACGCAACTCCAGACGGCTGACGTGAACATCGAGTCCGGCAAGTGGTACAACCTCCGCGCGGAGATGTCGGGCAATCAGATCACTTGTTATCTAGACACCAAGAAGCTGCTGGAGGCGAGCGATGACACATTCAAGGATGCCGGGCTGGTGGGGGTGTGGACGAAGGCCGACGCCGCGACCTCGTTTGACGACATGGTCGCTTCGTCGAAGGACTCGCACTAGCTGACGGAACTTTCGCCTCTGACCGGGGATGCGGTTGGAATCGGGCGAAGGTTCAAGGGTGAGAAGGACTGAAGTGCCGCGAAGCGACGAAGCCACGGAGGGGGACAAGTGGATATCAGATTTGAGATATCAGGTTATTAATGTCTGGCGCGGGGGTTGAGGCCGCGCACTGTTCGAAAAAAGGGGCACGCTTCGCCAACGACACTACACCGGACGCGCAACTTGCAGTCGGCACCAGGCGTAGAGGGCGTCGTAGACGGCGAATTGGTGTTGCAAGTTTTCGTGATCGTGGGGAAAGCGGATGCTGAAACCGGAGGCGACGGCCTCCAGCCCGGCGGCGATGGGGTCTTGATCCAGCCGATTGGTGTCCGCGGCGTTGACGATCTTGGCCAGGCGCAAGAGGGCCGGGTCGCGGAGGTCGAACTTTTTGATGATGGCGTCAAAGGAGCAGCCGTCGCCGTGGTGGCCCAACTCAACGTCGGGCACGTCGAAGGGAATCGCGCCTTGTTCCTTGGCGACTTCCATCACTCGAATTTTGGGCATGAAGATGAACTCGGCCTGGGAATCGACGAAGCGTGAAATCAGCCACGGACAGGCCACTCGGTCCACATGCACGTGCGAACGTGTTACCCATTTCATGGTCACAATCCCCCGAATGAGACTTGGGAGTCAGTATGGATGGGGATGCCTGTGGTCGTCAACCTCCGGCCCGCGGGGGTGTTTGCAGAGTTCCACTTGGCCTCGAGCCTCGAAAATAGAAGAAGCGAAAGCCAAGCGTCTGATAATGCATGGGACTACGATCCGGCACCCCCCGTGGGGCTCCCGGCGCGTTCCAGAAGGGAACACGATCCGCTATAATGAACGCGCTGCGTCGGGCTTGGTGAAATACCTTGATTCATTTGGAGCAGCGCTCCGTGCTCGGTGCAAGGGGGAGGGCGTTGATGATTTCAGAATCGCTGCGCTGCAACTCCGGTCATTGGCAAAGGGACATGGCGAGCCATCGGTGGCAGGGCATTCTTTTATTTTTGATGATGATCGGGGTGCCAACGGCCGTCGGGGACCCGGAGCCGGACATGGACGGCAGCGGGTGCGTCGATCTGTACGACGTGGCGATGTTTCAGAATCAGTTTGGGAGGAGCGACATTCCGGGCAGCGCGACCTGCGACTTCAAGGTCGATGGGCATTGCGACTTGCTCGATTACAAGGTCTTGATCTCGGTGCTTCGCGGTCCGATCTGCGATTGCGCTAAAGATACGGACTGTGACGACTCTTACCTGTGCACGGCCGACGATTGCTATAGCGGAATGTGCCGGCACCGCGTTACCTGCCCGAACCAGGACGACGCTGACGCCGACTGCATCCACGAGTATTGCACGATTGCCGGTTGCGTTGCGGCCGACGAACCAGACTTCTCGCTGTGTGTCGATGGTGTCGCATGCACGTTCATCGACTATTGTAAGGCGGGCCAATGTCGTGCCGGTATTCCGGTAGACTCCTATTGCCCCAACGGAGACGACAGCGATGCCGATTGTTTCTACGAGGTATGCAACCCAACATCAGGCTGTGTATCGAACCCCGTTTTCCAACGGGAACCCGCAGGTTCACCGTGCGATGACGGTATCCCGTGCACCACGCGCTCCGTTTGCACCCCTGGTCAGACGCCATTTGATAATCCGGTGTGCGTGACCCAGTCTCCGGACGATCTCGATCATTCGCTGTGCCCCAACAGCGACGACAACGATGCGGACTGCTGGCGGGAGAATTGTGATCCTACTTTTGGCTGCATTCCCGATATCGAGCCGTCCGGCTCACCTTGCCAGGATGAAATCGCATGTACAAATGTAGACGTGTGCAGCAGCAACGGCACATGCTACGGCTCGAAATTCGAAAATGCCTTGTGCGCGAACCAGAATGATAACGACGCGGATTGCGTACGGGAAAACTGCAATGATTTACTGGGGTGCCTACCCGATTTCGAACCGCCCGGCTCGCTTTGCCAGGATGGGATTGCGTGTACGATTGTGGACGTGTGTAGTAGCGGTACCTGCCTCGCCTCGAAATACGATCATGCACTCTGCGGCGGCTTGGACGACAGCGATCGGGACTGTCAGCATGGGCGCTGCGAACCCGACATCGGATGCATTGAACAACGCCCGGAAGCAAACGGTTCGCCGTGCGGCGACGATGACGGCGTGGCCTGCACTAACCAATACTGTATCGCGGGACAATGCGCGATCGTTCCGATCGACTTGCGATGCGACGATCACGATGCGGACGCCGATTGCATTCGCGCCAATTGTGACCCGGACTTCGGGTGCTTCCTGGCCATCGAGCCGGATGGCTCACCGTGCGAGGATGGCATCGCTTGCACCGGTTCCGATTCCTGCGGAGGCGGGCAATGCTACGCAGGGATCTATTACGATTTCCTTTGCCCCAACCAGGATTACTGCGATGACGACTGCGTTCAGTATTATTGCCAGCCGGGACAAGGCTGCGTACCTGGGGCGGAATTTGAATCGGCCCCGTGCTTAGATTTCTTCTGCACCATCAACGACCAATACAGCGCCTGCAATGCGACTGGGGCCTGCGAGTGCCGCGCGCAACAACCGCCCGACTTCGGGTGCCCGTGACTCGTTGTCGTGCGGCGTATAACGGTAGCGCGGGGTAGTCCCGCCGTTGGTTCCCCAACGCGGGGCTCGTCAGCAGTCCGCTGCGAGCGGTGAAGAACTGGAGACGAAGGGGCTCGAACCCTCAACCTCCGCATTGCGAACGCGGCGCTCTCCCAGTTGAGCTACGTCCCCATCAATCCCAAGAGAGCATAATGCATCCAACGCGGGGGTCAAGTTAGAGTCCATCGGGCCACAACGAATAACCGTCTCAAGCAGAACCGGGAGCGCAAGCGACCGGTCCTGTGGTTAACTGCCTGCGGGAGATGACCCCGCGCTCGCGCTTGGGGTTCTGTCCGGCGCTCTATTCGGATCGGCCGCGACCATCGGAGGAGGAGGGATTCGAACCCCCGAGACCCTTTCGAGCCTAACGGTTTTCAAAACCGTCGCCTTCGTCCACTCGGCCACTCCTCCCAAACGGCGGGCCGCGGTAGGCCCCGGCGTAGATTGTAGCGATCCGTTTCACGCCAATCGAGCGGGTTGAATCTAACTTCCTTGGCGCGGTTTTCGAGATGTTGTCGGGCGCCAATGGACAAACCGCCGACGCTCCGTGAAGCTGTCATTCTCGGCGAGTGAATCGAACGATGAGCAAACGATGACCACGCTGGTGACGTGCGATGCAATCTCGAAGCACTTTGGGTCGCGAACGCTATTTGACGGCCTCTCCATCAGCTTTGCGGATGACGAGCGCGTGGGGTTCCTGGGGCCCAATGGCGCGGGAAAAACCACCTTCCTGAAAATCCTGGCCGGCCTGGAACATCAGGATGGCGGCGAAGTCAGCAGACGCAGAACGGCGCGAATCGGCTTTCTACCGCAGGAGGATCGGTTTGGGGAAGGAGCCACCGTCGAGATGGTCCTGACCGGTGCGCTCGCCGATCATCCCATGGAACCGTATGAGCGCGACACGCAAGTCAACATCATATTGAGCAAGTTCGGTTTCGATCATACTCATTGTGCCGTGGAAGAATTGTCCGGCGGATGGCGCAAGCGCCTGGCGCTGGCCCGCGAAGTGATCCAGGGGCCGGACTTGCTGCTCTTGGACGAGCCGACGAACCACTTGGACCTCGATGGAATTCAATGGCTCGAAAAAATGCTCCTTGACGCTCCCTTCGCCTTCATCGCCGTCAGCCACGATCGGTATTTTTTGGAGCACGTGAGCAGCCGTGTGGTGGAATTGAACCCCGTTTACCCGGACGGCTACTTCAGCGTAAGCGGCAGCTACAGCATGTTCCTGGAAAAACGGGCGGACTTTCTCGAAGCGCAACAGGCTCAACAGGTGACGCTCGCCAACATCGTCCGGCGGGAGGTTGCTTTCCTTAAGTCGAACTCCAAGGCCCAGCGAACCAAATCGAAGGATCGCGTCGAAGAAGCCTATCGGCTCAAGGATCAACTTCGCGATCTGTCGCAACGAAACGCTCAATCGACGGCGGCGGGCATCGACTTCGACACCACCGGCCGAAAATCGAAGAAACTGTTGGAGGCCAAGGGGCTTGCCAAAACTCTCGGCGGCAAGCTGTTGTTCAAGGATGTTTCACTGGTGCTCTCCCCCGGTATGCGGTTGGGGATCTTGGGCGGCAACGGCAGCGGCAAGACGACGTTGATCCGCGTGCTGAGCGGCGACCTGCCGCCCGACGAAGGCAGGGTCGATCCGGCCGACGACCTGCGAATTGTCATATTCGATCAGAAGCGCGAGGAGCTGCCCAAGGATCTGTCCCTGCGCCGCGCCCTGGCGGGTAACAGTGATAACGTGGACTTTCGCGGTCGAAACATTCACATCACCGCCTGGGCCAAGCGGTTCCTGTTTTCCACCGACCAACTGAACATGCCGGTGGGCGATCTTTCCGGCGGCGAACAGGCCCGGATCCTGATCGCCCGGCTGATGCTGCGGCCGGCGGACCTACTCATCCTCGATGAACCGACCAACGACCTGGACATCACTTCCCTCGACGTGCTCGAGGAGAGCCTCATTGACTTTCCCGGCGCGGTTGTGCTAGTGACACACGATCGGTTCATGCTCGATCGCGTGTGCACGGAAATCTTGGGACTCGACGGCGAAGGGCGGGTTGGTAAGTATGGCGATTGTGCGCAGTGGCAAGCGGCGCAATCTCGTCGGGCAAATAGAAAAGTCGAAGTCGCTGTTAGAACCAAGCCGGAGAAATCCAAGAGAAAGGCCGATCGCAGCGGCCTGACCTCCCGCGAGAAGTCGGAACTGAAGGACATGGAAGAAACCATCCAGAGTGCGGAGGTACGGGTGGTAGAGCAACGCAAGGCGTTGGAAGACCCGGCCGTGGCCGGAGACCACGTCGAGGCGCAAAAACGCTGGAAAGAACTGGAAGACGCCCAAAGGCAGCTTGAGGCACTCTATGTCCGCTGGGCGGAACTGGAAGCCAAGACGTCTTGACGAATCCTGCCCGCCAGTGCGGTGGCGAGCGAAGCGAGCTTATTAAATGGATTGTGTATCACCGATCGCGAATGGCGAATTCGATCATCTCGATGGAGGCGCCGCGTCCGTGGCCGCCGGAGCTGCGGAGGTAGCGTTCGACGTAACCGAGGCTGGGGTTGAAACGCACGCGCATCAGCACAGTTCCCGCCTGTCCGGCGAAGGGACCGGCCGGGTCGGTGAGGTTGTCCAGTTCCTGTTCGAGCGTGTCGAACAGTCCGTCGATGGAGTAGGCGTTCAGATCAGTCGTGGTCGGCGGGCGGCCGTCGACCGAGGCCTGCTCCACGATGCCGTCACGCCACACAATCGCGTATTCGCTGCCGTGCATCCGGTATCGAACCGCGTAACCGCGAACGCCGGCGACGCGCCATCGCTGCCTCGCCGCGGCGAGCGTCTCCCGCGTGAGCGGCGTCATCGGTTCTCGATACCAAAGGACAGCTCCCCCGGCGCCCACGACGAACGCGGCGCACATGAGGATGATGTTGGTTCTCGTTGTTCGTCTCATTCAATCTACTGCTCAATCATCCCTCAATCTGAGCTACGGTCCAATAATCTGCTTCGGGCTGCAAGGGGACTCATAGGGAAAGCCCCTAGGGATTTACCCAAAAGCGCGATGGGCCGGCAACCGAAAATCGGAAGCGAATGCTTGCACAGTCTTGGGAGGTCGTTATTGCCCCTTTCGGCCTGTCCGTCAGGTGTTCCGCGCGGCCCTTGGGGTTGAAATGCTTGCCGGATTCGTGCGACCAATGAGGTCGGAGGCAATTTCGTATCGTAGGCTTGTTTCAGGGTAGGACGCCGGCCGCGTAGGCTGATAGCGTCATCCAGTACTTCTCTCGCACGGGAGCCGCAGCGAACCTTGCCGAGAAGCCTGGGACGAGTCAGGGGGGACGAAGAAGATCCGCATCCATTAACAGTAAAGAAGGAGGTTCACGTGCGAACCCAAACGAAGGCACGGACAGTATCACATCGTCATGGTCTTTCAACGCCGGATGGCACACGGGGCGCACGGGGCGCACGGGGTCGTGAGTCCGCCGAAGCGCGGCCAACTCATGCGCTAGGGACACCTACGCTTGTACATACCTCGCGAGACTTCACGGGCGCGCCATCATGCCTCCGAGGATTGCTCTCTGCGGCGTTTGTTCTGGCCCTCGGCGTGTGTTCAAGCGTCCAGGCGCAAACCGACTATGATTTCAGCAGCGGAGCGGGAACGACCAACACGGCGTTCAAGGGAGACACGGTCGGCGCGGTCCCTCCCTCATCGAACACTGATCCGACAACGGCGTTCACAACGGCGAATTACAATGCCGTCGCGACGTCGGATAATTCTCGGCAATCCTCGACCTCCACGGGGACCACCAAGGCATTAACCCGGTTCGTTTTCACGGTGAACGAATCCGCGGCATCGCTTCTGGACCTGCAAGTCGATTGGGAGGGCAACACCCAGAACGGCGGTACGGTCAACTTGTATCTTTGGAATGCAAGCACATCGTCGTATACTCTTCTCGCGAGCACTGCCAGCCATACGGACGTGACGCTGACTTCCACGACGGCGACCCCAACTCTATTTATCGACGCATCGCAGCAAGTTACCGTACTCGTCGCTAACATGTCGAATAACGAGAACGTCAGAACCGACTACGTGAAAATTACGGTTCGTCAATGCGTGACCGACGCCGATTGCAGCGACGGCGACGCTTGCACCATTAATGTTTGCTCGTCCGGCGTATGCACGGACGGGGGGACGACGAACTGTACGACGGCGGGTGATCAATGCAATACGGCCTCCTGCGATCCCGCGGGCGCGGAAGAGAACTGCGATACACTTACACCCGTCGCCGATGGTACGGTCTGTGACGACGGCGATCCTTGCAACGTCGGCGAGGCCTGCCAAGGCGGCGTCTGTGGGGGCGGCGCGCCGCCGGACTGTGCGGCGTCGGGCAATGCATGCAACACGGCTTCCTGCGACCCCGCAGGCTCAGTGGGCAACTGCGACCAGCTTACACCTGTGGCGGATGGAACGCCGTGCGATGACGGCTTTTTCTGCACCTTGGACGACGCCTGCACGAGCGGCGTGTGCGTCGGCGCCGGCGATCCGTGCCCCGCCAACAGGTTCTGCAACGAAGGCACAGACGCGTGCGACGAATGTCAAGTCGCGGGCGACTGCGACGACGTGGTGACCTGCACCGATGACGTGTGCGTAGCGGGGACCTGTGTCTACACGGTCAATGACGCTAACTGTCCGGACGACGGCGCCTATTGCAACGGGACGGAGTTTTGCGACGCGGTGCTGGACTGTCAATCCACGGGCGATCCCTGCCCGGCCCTCCAGTTATGCAATGAGAGCAACGATACTTGCGGAGTATGCCTCGTGGACGGCGACTGTGACGACGGCGTGGTCTGCACAGACGATACGTGCGTCGGCGGTGGATGCCAGTACACCGCCAACCAGTCGAACTGCCCGGACGACGGCGCTTTTTGCAACGGGACGGAGTTCTGTGATCCGCTGCTCGACTGTCAATCTTCGGGTGATCCGTGTCAGGCGAACGAGTTCTGCAACGAGACTACGGACGCCTGCGATCAATGTCAGGTAGACGCGGACTGTGACGACGGCGATCCGTGCACAGTGGGCCACGCTTGTGTAGCGGGTACGTGCCAGGCGGCCGTGCCGGTGGATTGCTCGGCATCGGGCGATCAGTGCAACACGGCCTCGTGCGATCCGGCCGGTGCCGCAGGCAACTGCGACGTGCTCACTCCGGTGGCGAACGGTACGGTTTGCGACGACGGCAACGCGTGCAACGTCGGTGAGACCTGTCAAGCCGGCGTCTGCACGGGCGGGGGGACGCCGAACTGCACGGCGGCCGGCGATCAATGCAATACGGCCTCCTGCGATCTGGCGGGCGCGGAGGGGAACTGCGATACTCTGACGCCCATCGCTGATGGCACGGCTTGTGACGACGGCGATTCTTGCAATTTCGGTGAGACCTGCCAAGGCGGTGTCTGCGGGGGCGGCGGAGCGCAAAACTGTACAGCGGCCGGTGATCAATGTAATTCAGCCGCCTGCGATCCGGCAGGCGCGGAAGGGAATTGCGACACTCTTGCGCCCGTTGCGAATGGCACGGTTTGCAACGACGGCGACACTTGCACGGCCAACGATCGTTGCACCAACGGGCAATGTTCGGGGACGGGAAGTTGCGGCGGAGGCGGAGGGTGTTTGTCGGATGCCGACTGCGACGATGGGATCTTCTGTAACGGTTCAGAGCTGTGCGTGGCCAATGTCTGTGAGAACGGGTCGCCGCCTTGCATCGACGGTATGGGATGCGACGAAGCCACTGATACCTGCGTATGCACTTCGGCTGAACATTGCGACGATGGCATTCCATGCACCGAGGACTCGTGCTCGGCCGGGCAGTGCCTTCACGTGCCCGGCGGCGATTGCAACTGCGAATCTGACGCCGACTGCGACGACGGAAGTTTCTGTAACGGAGAGGAGACGTGCGACCTTTCCACCAGGCAATGCGTCGGGGGCACGCCTGTCTCTTGCCAGCCCGGTCTCGAATGCAACGAGGATGCTCAAGGGTGCGTAACGGTTGAAGTCGAACCACCTCCCAACGATGGAGACGGGGATGGTTGGGACAGCGAAACAGACAACTGCCCCGAAGTGGCGAACGCGGATCAACTGGATGGTGATGGCGACGGAGTCGGCGATGCCTGCGACAACAGTCCGGACGCCCCTAATCCCGATCAGGCGGATCGCGACGGCGACGGCGTCGGGGACGCATCTGATGCTTTCCCCGACGATCCTAGTCGGAGCGATTCGGCATGCGTGCCGGGAACGTGCGGAGCGGGTTGCGGCTGCACGCCTGGAGCGCCGATGATCGGATTCATCTTCCTCGGATTGGCGTCGATGCGGTTCGCCGGAGGACGAAGACGGCCGGTCATCAGGCGGTCTACTCCTTCCGCGCGAAGAATCTGATCGGGCGCATCCGCTCGCGGTCAAGGACGAAACGCGGCACGTCAGGACCGCCTGCGCAGCGCCCAGGCCAATAACAGTGCGGGGGGAATGGCGACGCTCACCAGACATAGGCTCAGAGAAATCAACATCCCATCCTCGAAGCGGTGGAATTTCTCGATCACGACGTGGGCGATGGGGTTGAAGGTCGGGACGCGTATCAGTGATGATGTCGCTACGTCGGCGACGGACAAGGCCGCGATCACTGCGACTCCGCCGCACAGGATCGCCCAATTCATGGGAATGAAAAGGTGCGCAATGATGTCCGCATTCGATGCACCCTCAGTCTGGGCCTGGTCGGATAAGTCATCCTTGCGGTGAGGGATGACCAGCATTCCCATCGCCAGGCCGATCCACCCGAAACGAGCCACATACCCCAATGCGACAATCGCCCAATGGTCGTAGAGCCAGCCGAACAGCGGGCGATTGTAGGCCGCCACAAGCGATTCCCCGATCAATGCGCCGGGTAGGGCGCCGAAGATCACCGCCCAAATCACCGGCACAGTCGGTAGACGTATGGCGGCGATTCCCACACCCATACCGACCGCTACGATTCCGCTCAGGATCGCGACGCCCAATGAACACGTCAGATCGCCGCCGTAGGTTCGCATTGCCTCCGTCAAGACTGTCGTCGACGCCAGTTTGACGACCAGCGTCCCCATCGGCAGGAGCCAAGACACGATGAGAATCGAAAAGACTACGAGATGAAGCAGCGGTGATTGCCTGTCGAGGAGCGGCGCATCCCCAATCTCATCCCGGTCGCATCGCCGCCACAGTTGAAACACGACGACGAGCACCAAGAGTGTTACCGCGGTGGGGAGGATCGCGGGCCAGACCACGTCGATGAGGCGGCTGGAACTCGTCGCCCACCCCAATAGTTCCGTGGTGTAGACGGTCAGCCCGCAAGCGTGGGGTACGCCGTAGTCGGACAAGAACACGACAAAGAGTAGGAGTGTGCTCAATGCGATGTGGGGAATTAGCGTCGGAAGGGCGACGTGGATGAATGCCCGTACGTGCGACGTGGAAAGCAGCGCCGCTTCGAACACCGCCCGCCCGCCGCGAGACCATCCGGCACCGATTACCCAGGCCGGAATCGGCCAGGCCCACAACGCCCACACTGCGACGCACCGAAGATAGGGATCGAAGTCATGGGGTAGGAGGCGTTCCCATCCGAACGCGAAGACCATCGGCGGGCACAACATAACGGCCAACAGCGACGCGGCGACCAGGGGTTGCTGCGACATCCGTCGCCCTTGCCCGATCCAATACGCGCCTGGAAGCGAAAGGACCAGACAAACGAAGGCTGCAACGACAGACAATAAACCACTTCGCCAAAGCAATCCCCATTGTCGCCAGGAAAAAGTGAATCCGCCGTCCGGCGCTTGACCCTGCGCAGCGCTATCCAAGATCAGAGCAGCCGTCGGCCAGGCGAACGCTAAGAGAAAGACCGCCCAACAGGCGGCGATGAGTACGGAAGTGACGGCGCGGGAAATCACCGGATCAATATTTCGCGGACGGCGGCCTCGGCGCCATCCATCGTGTCGGCGACGGCGTTGAAGTCGATCACCGATTCAGCCGGCCAAGCGACGTTCAGTTCTTTTCGCAGAGCCTCACGCACGGGAACGAAACGCGCCTCACTTTGGGCGAGCATGCGCTCCACCTCCGCCGACACCAGGAAGTCGACTAGCGATCGCGCCGCCGCCGCGTTCGGCCCGCCTTGAATGATCGTCACGGAACACGGAATGAGCAACGTCCCGCCCCCGCCCATGTCGAGAAAGTGCATCTCCAGAGAGGCTCCACTTCGCCGGGCCGCGAATACGTCGTCCGTATCGGTCCAGGCGAACGCGGCGCGTCCGGCCATCACCGCTCGGACCGTGGCGCTGTTGCCGTCGACGACTTGCACCCCGCCGTCGCGTAATCGGATGAGGAACGCCTTCGCGCGATCCGGGCCCCAGAGCGCGAACATGGCGGCCACATGTCCGCGGGTGGTGCCGAACAGCGGATTGGCGATGGCCGACCGCTTGGCGAAGTCGCTGCCGGCGAGTTCCTCCCACCGCGTGGGCAGTTGTGACTCGGCGGTTTGGCGCGGATCGAAGGCCAGCACTCGCGCGCGGACGGCCGGCGCCGTCCACCGATGCTCACGGTCCTTGAACCGCGAGGGGATGTCCGCGGCTTGCGGCGAGTCGTAGGGTTCCAGCAGCCCCAGCCGTGCAAGTAGGATCGTGTGGAACAATTCGCTCGACCAGAACACGTCGGCGCGTGGCCGACCCGCTTGTGCTTCGCGGATGATCCGCTGCACCAGTCCGGTGGTCTTGCCGGCCTCCGAGTCGTAGATGACCGAGGCCGCAACGCCGGTTCGCGCCTTGAACGCATCGAGCACTTGCCGCCCGACCGCTTCATCGACGCTGCAATACACGACCACCTGAGCCGGGGCCAGGAGAGGACCCGCGGCAACCATGGCGGCGACAGCCAAAGAAGGTGTAAACCTCTTAGCCAATAGCGAATGTCGAATGACGAAGATCGTATGTCCGCATCGCCCCTTCATACTTCGCCATTCCTCATTCGCCATTCTTGATTCGCCATTCTTGATTCGCCATTCTTGATTCGACATTCGACTGCATCATGCTACTGTATGTTAAGGGGGCCGTTGCTCATTTGGGAGAGCGCCTGGAATCCGGGAACACCCTAGCAAATTCAATTAGGGTGGGCGAAACCAACGGGACCATTCTGCTTTTTGAGCAGCTCTTTTGTCCTGCCCCGCCCGACCGCGCCCGACTTACCATCGAAAATGGACGCGACCCTACGTCTCGTTTCTAGCTACGTGGGTGCGTCCCCGACGCACCAACAAATCTCTCTCCCCTTCGTGGCTCCGTGGCGGAGCCTGTCCCGGCGCGCCGGGATCGCTTCGTGGCTCGGATCGTTGATCGCTCCGCGACCGTCCTCCGACCGCGCGCCTGTGAAGTTATTGGGGTGTAGATGAAGGCCGCGCCCGCTCCACGCGCCGCGATCGGAGCCGCGACAGGGCGGGAGCGGATGGCGTGAAAAAGCGCCATTACCAAACGAAGCCAGTTGAAAACGACGTACCTGCTTGCCGCATAAGGACTTACGAAAAAATGCCTTCTAAAAAACAAAGCCAGTTACAAGCCAAACGAAGCCAGCGAGCGCCGACAGATGACTTCGCGCCTACAGGCTACAGCCTTCAGCCTTCCGCCTACGCGCCATTGTGCCTATGCGGAAAACCGCAGCCCGTCGTAGGACAGTTCCATCCCGTCGGGCAATTCACGGTTGGTGTCGGCGTGCTTAAGTTCATGGGCCATGTGGGTGAAGTAGGTCCGCCCCGCGCCGATGCGTCGAGCCATGTCCGCGGCCTGTTCCACGCCGAAATGCGTGGGATGCGGCTTGGGCCGCAAGGCGTCGAGGACCAGCACCCCAAGATCGTGCAAAAGGTCCAGGGATTCATCGGGAATGTGGCTGCAATCCGTGCAATAGGCGAATTGTCCGAAACGAAAACCCAACACCGGCATCGACCCGTGCAACAGCGGGATGGGCACGATGGTCTCTCCGCCGACCGTGAACGGATCGCGGTCGATGGTGCGCAACTCCAACTGCGGCCGGCTGTGCGGCGAATCGGCGGCCGGCTCGAAGGCGTACGCGAACATTCGTCGGAGTTCGTCCAGCGTCCGCTTCGTGCCATAACATGGCATCGCCATCTTCATCAGCCAGTTGAAGCGCCGCAAATCATCCAGCCCCAACACATGGTCCGCGTGGTGGTGGGTGAAGAGCACCGCGTCCACCGCGTCGATCCCTTGGGTGAGGCACTGCAGCCGCAGCTCCGGGGCCGTGTCCACCAAAATCCGCGCGGCTCCATACCGCACGAAAATGCTGGGCCGGGTCCGCTTGTCACGCGGATCGTCCGATGTGCATACCGCGCAGCGGCATCCGATCATCGGCACCCCGTGCGACGTGCCGCTGCCCAGGACGATCACTTCCACGGGCAAGGATTTCATGCTCATTTTCGCTTCTCAACTACGCCTCAGACCGATTCGGCATCATACGTCTGCGCGTCATCCTCGGCCACGAGCCGAATCGTCGCTTGCCTGCTTGATGTTGACCGATTCCCGCGCATCAGCTACGGTCGGCTTGGCATCATGAGAGGATTGGAGAATCAGCAATGTCCAAGCAAACCGTCGCCGTGATCGGCGCTTCGAGTGATCGGAGCAAGTTCAGCAACAAGGCCGTTAGGGCGTACCTCGCCCAAGGGTGGGAAGTGTATCCGGTCAATCCCAAAGGCGGCGAGATCGAGGGCTTGAAAGTATACCCGTCGATCGAGGAAATACCGGTGAAGATCGACCGCGTGACGATGTATCTGCCGCCGTTGTTGGGCATCAAGGCCTTGCCCGCCATCGCAACCGCTGATCCGGCGGAGTTTTTCGTCAACCCCGGCGCGGAAAGCGACGAGCTTGTTACCGAAGCGGAATCGCTGGGCCTCGATCCCATTCTCGCGTGTAGCATCGTCGATCTGGGTGTAAGCCCGGCGCAGTTTGCGAGTTAAGGTGGACGCAACCTCTGGGAAGGCAAGAGCGAGGACGCGTAACCATCTCGGAAGTGACACTTAATGGCACTCGCCCGCCTCAGGGCGGTGGTCGAAAAGTGCGCGACCATTCGATGGCCTGGACGAGTCCGCTGGTGAGCGGCACGCGCGGTTCGTAGCCCAGCAGAGAGCGGGCCTTGCCGATGTCGGCCACGTATCGCGTCACCTCGCCCGACCGCGACGGCTCGTACGTCACCGCGGGCTTTTTTCCCAGGGCAAGGGCGGCGATGTTGACTACATCGACCAGCGAATTACCCTGACCTTGGGCGAGGTTGATGGTCTGCCCGACGACGCGACGCTGCACCAGGGCGTCGATCCCCGCGACGGTCCCCGCGATGCAGTCGTCCACATAGGTGAAATCCAGCACTTTTTCCCTGCCGAAGACCACGATCGGCTCGTCGCGGGCGATCTTGTCGATGAACAGCGGGATCACCCGCTCCATGCGTGCCAGGTCGTTGTCATAGCGCCCGTAGACGTTGCTGTAGCGAAAGACGAGAAACGGCAGGTCGTAGCATTGGGCGTAGGAGTAGATGAGGGCCTCTCCGGCGATCTTGCTGGCGCTGTACGGACTCTCGGCGACGACGAAGTCGGCGGCCTCTTCGTGGGTGACGTGGCGGTGAATGTCACCGTAGACCTCGCGCGAGCTGGCGAAAACGATGGGCACGCGGCAGCGCCGGCAATACTCAAGGACGTTGAACAGAATCGTGATGTTGTCCATCGCACCCTGCGGATTCTCCACCAGGGCGAAGACCTTGGCGTTGGCCGCGAGGTGCACGACGACGTCGAACGATTGATTGTGCAACGGCTCTGCGAGTACGGTGCGCACCAGATCGAGCCGCACCGTCTCCATCCGGCGCGTCCAGGTGTTCTCACGAATATCGATGCCCAGGACGCGGTCGCGGCGATCGAGCAGGGCGAGGGCCAGGTTCGTTCCGATCTGGCCGCTGGAACCCGTTATCAAGACGTTCATGGGAAAACCCCAGCGACCCCGGCGTCACCGTGCCCGACCAACACAACCCTCGAACCCTATACCGGTTCGGCATGGTCCGATCAAGCGCCCGCACGCTTCTTTCGACAACCCACGCAATCCATTACGATACCGGAATGTCCAAGGTTCGACCGTCGGCCAGTAAGGCTCTCGGCGGGAAGCGGCGTGTCAGACCCACGGCCCGTGAGCCGTGGGGCGAGGTCATTCACGAACAACGCGCGGTTGCGATGCGGCTTTCCATCGTCATCCCGGTGTACAACGAGAAGGCGACGGTCGAGGAAATCGTCGCTCGCGTGATCGCCGTCGATACCGGACTTGAACGCGAGATCATCCTGATCGACGACGGCAGCACCGACGGCACACTAGAGGTCTATCCACGCCTTCAGGAACGGTTTCCCAAGGACAACATCCGGGTCCAACTTCAACCCAAGAATCGCGGCAAAGGTGCAGCCGTTCGGGCCGGGTTTGCCCTGGCGACCGGAGATATCGTCCTGATCCAGGACGCAGACCTGGAGTATGACCCGCGCGATTACGGACAGCTTTTGCGCCCGATCCTCGAAGGCAAGGCCGACGTGGTCTACGGATCGCGCTTTGTGGGATCGGAGTACCATCGGGTACATCTCTTTTGGCACTCCGTGGGGAACCGGCTGCTGACCCTGCTCTCGAACATGCTGACCAACCTGAACCTTACGGACATGGAGACGTGCTACAAAGTGTTTCGAGCGGAGGTCGTGCGGTCGCTCAAGCTGCAAAGCGACTCGTTCTCCATCGAACCGGAGATCACCGCCAAGGTCGCCAAAGGTCATTGGCGGGTCTACGAGGTGGGCATCAGCTACGCGGGCCGCGACTACGCCGAGGGCAAGAAAATCGGCATGATCGACGGATTCAAAGCTCTCTGGGCGATTGTGCGTTTCCGATTCGGCGCCTGACACACGTCACTGGCGAACCGATCGACGGCACGCCAGCCGCCAACCAGATGAGAGAGTAGAATGTCCCCCTTGTCTTCCTTGTCTCGGATGGACGCAAGGCGCCCATTGGTTTTTCGGTTGCGAGGAGACTGGCGCCGATTTGTACTCCATCGCAGGGCATTGCACTTGGTCCAGTGCTGAACGTTTCATGTGAAGCTCATGCGGGCCGCCATCGAGCCGCGGAATCCGCAGAAGTCATAATCGAAGTCGCGCATGCGAGGATGCGTGGGGCGGGTTCTGTCCTCGCGGATGCCCGCCCCACGCACGTGCATGGTCGTATACCGGTTCCCCTGACCGGCTCTACGGCTGTAGCTTGTCGGAGCTGACCGTGCTCCGGCCGGCGCAGGCCTGAATCCTTCCTCGCTCTCTTCCGGAGATCAGGCCGGCGGACTGCCACTCATTGGCGATCACCGCCACGCAGCGAGCGAATATGCCCCGTGCGTCGTCGCACGCGGCGATCTGGTCGGACATCGTACATCCGCCGCTGCGCATCTGGTTTGCCACACCGCTGTCGCACTTGCCTATGACG
>Ga0137429_1000366_pt1 | contig 19774 bp, 17 predicted proteins | sample EasRivERMZT736_2_FD_102304 | JGI IMG/M metagenome (GOLD analysis project Ga0137429, IMG submission 102304) | Soil microbial communities from meander-bound floodplain in the East River, Colorado, USA - East River MetaG ERMZT736_2 | ecosystem: Environmental > Terrestrial > Soil > Floodplain ...
AAGCCACTGCTATAGTCCCCGGACGTTTGCGAGCGAGAGGATGGAGAGGTGACGGTCGGGCAGGTATTCCATGGCCAAGTCGGAAAACATCCCGGCCCCGGCGGTTCGAAGGCTTAGCTTCTACTTGCGGCAACTTGAGGCCTTTAGTGAAAACAACTGCCGCACGGTTTCGAGCCGGGAGCTTGGTGAGGCGTTGGGGCTGTCTGACGCCCAGGTTCGCAAGGACCTCGCCTATTTCGGTCAATTCGGCCATCCGGGGATTGGGTATCACGTCCCGGAATTGATCCAACGAGTTCGGCGTATCCTTGGCACAGACCGCATCTCGCACGTGCTGTTGGTTGGGGCCGGTAACTTGGGTCGGGCGTTGATCACGTTTCGTGGATTCACCAAGCGAGGTTTTGAGTTGGTTGCGGTTTTCGACAAGGACGCGGCCAAGATCGGACAGAAGACCGACGGCCCGAATGCGGGTCGTATCCTGCCGCTCTCCGCCATGGCCGCAACGGTGAAGGAGCATTCCATCCGCGTGGGGATTCTGGCGGTCCCCGCTCTCGCAGCCCAACAGGTGGCCGACGAAATGGTGGCCGCCGGCATCCGGGGCATCCTCAATTTCGCTCCGGTGGCATTGCAAGTCGGCCCGGACGTCGAAGTCGCCTCGGTTGACCTCGCCATCCATCTTGAACAGCTTTCCTTCCATGTAACTGGGTCTCCCGGATGACAAACAGATGGTGCAACCTGGAGCTACGGGCGTGGCGCCGAAATCAGAACATCCGCGATGGCCGCGGCCGCGAGGAGGATGCTTACGCCTCCATTGAGGGTGAAGGCGAGGTTCGCTCGGCGCAGGTCGGTGGGGCGTACGAGGATGTTCTCCACGATCAGCAAGGCAACCGCCAAGACTACGCCGAACGCGTAGATGGATCCTAGTTGCGCGGATATTCCCAGCATAATCAATCCGGCGACGGCCAGAAGGTGCGAGGCCCGGGCGATCCACAAGGCTTTGGCCACGCCTAACTTAGCGGGCAGGCTGAACAGGCCTTCTCGACGGTCGATGTCAATATCTTGGCACGCGTAGATGATGTCGAAGCCGGCGATCCAACAGGTCACGACCAGCATCAGCAAAAACGCGGGCACGCCCAGCGTCGCTGGATGGATGGCCAACCAAGCCGCCACGGGCGACAGGGCGATCGACGAACCGAGGTAGAAATGCGACCACCGGGTAAATCGCTTGGTGAACGAGTATCCGCAAAGGTAGGTCAACACGGGGCCGGAGAAGAGGATCGGCCATGTGTTGCGATAGAAAACATGGAAACCCAAGCAACCCACGCCGAAAGTAATCGCGGCAAGCACCAACATCGCGTAGGCCGCAATTCTGCTCAGTTTACGCGCAGGCAGTGGTCGACCGGCGGTTCGCGGGTTACGGGCGTCGATCTCCGCGTCGACGATACGGTTGAAAGTCATGGCGACGCTTCGAGCGGCGACCATGCAGAGGACGATCAGCACGAGTTGTCCCCCGTAGGGTAGGCCACGACCCTCGATGCTACGTCCCGCAAGGAAGGTGGCCGTCAATGCGAAGGGTAATGCAAAGACGGAGTGAGACAGCTTGACCATCTCCGCCCAAATACGAATTGAAGTCAGGGGGGACTTCATGCCGGGGGGCGATTTCCAAAGGGCTTAGCGCATGTTTCGAGTCGATCGGCCCAGCGGGTGTTCAGGTGATGTGCAACATCCAGAAGGTCGAGAAGTTTCCCCACCACAAAATCAACGAGTTCTTCGATCGTCGTAGGCAACATGTAAAATCCCGGTGCGGCTGGGCAGATGATCGCCCCGGCTTCGCTTAATCGCAAGGCGTTCTGCAACTCGATCCGGTTCATGGGCATTTCCCTGGGCACGAGGATGAGTCGTCGGCCTTCCTTGAGTGTGACGGCGGCGGCCCGGTCGAGTAGATTGCCGCCCAACCCCGCGGCGATGGCAGCGAGCGTGTTGCCGCTGCACGGGCAGACGATCATGCCGTCGGTTCGAAAACTGCCGCTGCCGATCGCCGAGCCCACGTCGCGGTACGCGTGGATGATGATTTGATCACAGTCACGACCAAGTAAGGTGCGGACAGAGACTTCGGTCAGACCCAATTCGTCGGAGAGGAGCCTCTTGCCGTTTGGCGTTACGACCAAGTGGACGGTCGCACCCGCCTCGCAGAAACACTCGATGAGTCTTCGGGCGTAGATCGCCCCGCTGGCCCCGGTCACGCCGACGACGATCTGCTTAGCATTGCTGGGCGGCTTCATACTCCCGCCTTGCTTAAGCGTGTTCGAGCGGTTCCCGGTACGAAGCCGGCGGCCTGCCGGGTCCAAATGGAGTTGGGCCAGTCATGCGTTAGCCTTGCGAACGCATCTTCGCTACGCGCCGCACCCTCGACGGCTTGATAGGCCATGCCGAGTCGCAACAAAGCTTCGGGCGCCGCGTCACTGCCGGGAAACTGCCTCAAAAGGGCTTCCAAGCGATCTATCCGCTCCTTCATGGATGGAGCGGCGTTGGCGATCTCCAACTCGATGTTGTCCTCGATCTTACAGTTCGGATACTTCGACTTGATCGCCTCCAAGTGTTCGACGTACCGCTCGTGGCGGGGATCGAGATCCAGCAAACCCCATCGCGGTGAATCGTCGGTGCGCCGCGAACCGCATAGTGGATCGTATCCATAGATCGCGTCGCGATTGGCGACCAGGAGCTCACGTAAGCGATGGGCCTCCAAGATGACCCGCTCGATCCGGATGTCTAGGCTCGCTTCCGGCGTCCCGCGGGCGAGCACGCCCTTCGACCCTCTCGCGGCCTTTGGGGATAATGCGGTGATCAGAGGAGTGCGATCGAACGTGTCGAGGAGTGTCGTGAGCTTGGTCGTCGCGCGTTCGACGTCGCCGTCGCGCGCTTCAAATTGGGCGAGTCGAAGCAGGGCCACAGCGCCGAGGGCCGTGTCGGCTCGGTTCTCAGCGATGATTCGCCAAGTTTCCCGTGACGCCGGACTGGGGAAGTCTTCGTAGAAGCGAATCCACTTCGTCGTCTTGAACTCCGCCAGGTCGACACGTCGATCCCATGCCCGTGCTTTGATGAACAACGCACTTGGGGTATAGGGACTGTCGGGGAAGAAGCGATGGAAGCGATCGCAGCGATCGGAGATTTCAGCTTGGTGTCGCGTCAATTCCGATTGCCTCGGGCCGATGTCGGTCGCAAACTCGAATAACCACTTTTCCTGCTCGGTTTCGCGGAGCTCGTCCAACCGCGGACGGGGGAGGGGGCGACGTTCCCACGCCCGTTGAGCGGCTTGTTCCAACTCCACCGACCCATCCACCTCCGCAAAGTGCGCCTGGTCCAGTTTTTCCAGGAGTCGGTAATAAAGTTCGTCTCGTCCGACGTGAAACTCGAAAAGCGCCACCGGCAAACCGAACATGACGGCCAGCAGCGGGGTGACCGCCCCCGGACGATAATTCACAATTTTAGCGATGGCCAAAACGACCGCGAAAACCAGCGTCGAGGCGACCACGGCGAGCACCCACGGGGCGACAAACTTGATGCGATCCACCGGGTCGATCCGGCCCACAACCGCTTCTGTCGTCCCCGACCATGCGAGCGTCAAGTAAACAATCGCAGGAACCAATCCGATCAGCGCGGACATGAACCGCAACCGGGTGCGGAACGGGCGGACGGAGGCGAGAATGCACGAACCCAGCAACGTCAACGCCAACCAGGGCATCACGGCGAGGAAACCGACCACGGCGATGAGCGGTAAGCTCGACCAAAACCGATACAAGATGGCGACCAGGATGGGAATGGAGATCAAGGCGGCCACCAACAATCCCACGATCGGGATTTGTATGGGGACCGCTTGCACGCTAATGGGCTCGATCAGCAGCGCGCCGAGCGACACTTCGGCCCGACCCACGCCTCGGAAAGTCTGGGAGAGTAAGTCCCAATAGCCTTCGCGGCCAGGCGCAAAAACTTCTCCGCTTCGGAGCCAATACGCGAAATTCCCTACCCCCGCGAAAAGCACGATGTTCAGCGCAAGAAGTAAAATCGCGCGGATGCGGTACTTAGAGCCGTAGCGGGACCAGACGTCCATCAGCTTGAGAAGTGCCGCGGACGACGCATGGGGTCGAGGCGGCGTGAGATTCGGAACGTTACGTGGGCCAATCTCGGCCATTCCTAGCTCCGCGTGGCGACGTATACCGCAACCACGCCCCAGGTCAGCGGCGTAGCCGTCGCTTGGACGAAGCCCGCCGCGCGCAACCTGGCGCACATCTGGTCAACGTCCAGGAAAGTTACCACGGATCGCGGGAAGTAGCGATAGGCGCCCGAACGGTCGCCGCTTACCCACGTGGCCGCAATGGGCATCACCCGGTTGGAGAAGAACTCATAGACGCGGCGGATCACGGCGTTGGTCGGACGCATGAATTCCAAGATGATCGCGCGTCCGCCGGGGCGCAAGACGCGGAGCATCTCCCTCAATCCGGCGTCAAGGTCCGCGAAGTTTCGCACGCCGAACGCGCATGACGCAATCGTGAAACTTCCGTCCCCAAATGGCAACCGCAACGCATCCGCCTCCACCCTTTCCGAGCCGCGAGCTTCAGCCTGCGCGGTGCCTTTATGCGGGCTGATGCCCACAGCTCGGATGAGCATTTCGTGCGCGAAGTCACAACCGACGACCCGTCGCGCTCCCGCTTGGGAAAAGGCACGGGCGAAGTCACCCGTTCCGCAGGCAATATCGACAACGTCGTCGACGGCCCGGACCTGCGCTAATGCGACGGCCCTGCGCCGCCAATACGCATCGCGACCGGCGCTGAAAAGCGAGTTGACGAGTTCATACCGCGGGGCAATGGCGTTGAACATCCGTCGCACGCGCGGCGCCTTGTCGGCGGCTTCGTGCGGGGCTTGAAGCAGATCAGGCGTCCAGACCGGTTCGTTGGGCACTGCGTAAACCATTTCGACCGACCGCTAGCGCGCCGTCCGAAGGCGTGGCAAACGCGGCGCATGGAGATTGCGGAACCGGCGATCCTCGCCGCTTATTTTGCCTTGGCGAATCGTCCGGCCACATCGGGCCAGTTCACAAGGTTCCAGAAAGCGGCGATATACTCAGGCCGGCGGTTTTGGTACTTCAGGTAGTAAGCGTGCTCCCACACGTCCAAGCCGAGGATCGGCTTTAGTCCTTCGGTAAGCGGACTGTCCTGGTTGGGGAAATCCTTGACGATGAGTTTCCCGCCCTTATCGACACAGAGCCATGCCCAGCCGCTGCCGAATCGAGCGGTAGCCGCCCCAGTGAGCTTCTCCTTAAAGCCCGCGAACCCACCGAACGCGGACTTGATCGCGTCGGCCAGCGGCCCAGTCGGCTCACCGCCGCCCTTGGGGCTGAGGTTGTTCCAGAAGATGCTGTGATTCAAATGTCCGCCGCCGTGGTTGTTCACCGCCCCACGGACGCTGTCCGGCAGCGTCTTGAGGTTGATGAGCAAGTCCTCGACGGTCTTGGGAGCGAGGCTTGGCTCCTTGGTGATGGCCTCATTGAGCTTCGCGACGTACGTTGCGTGGTGCTTGTCGTGATGGATCTCCATCGTCTTGGCGTCGATGTGCGGCTCCAAGGCGTTAAACGCGTAGGGTAACGGTGGAAGTTCGAAAGCCATTGGTCGTTCTCCTGCAAATTGATCGTACTCGTCCCGGGCGACGCCCCCGGTCACGCCGCAGGGCATAGGCTAGTTTAACTCTAGCCTGCCGTCAATCGGCGAATGGACGCGATCAGTCCAGCTAGGATTGCACGTGGCAAGACGCAATGCGGTCACCGGGGAGGCGGGCCGGTTTTCCGCACGCCGTCAGGACGGCCTCCGTTGTCGTTGGTGTTGTCGCCTTTGCCGTCGCCGGCGTTGTCGTTGGTATTGTCGGCGGTGTTATCATTTGTGTTGTCGTTGTCGTTGGAGTTTCCGTTATCTGATCCGTCCGGCGGTGTGGTCACGCCGGCCACGCGGATCTGACATTGCGAAATCACCTGATACAAGCCGTCACTGGCGGTCAAACGGACGACGGCCTCGCCCTCGCTGGTCGCCTTAAACATGGTCGAGGGCTTCGTCGGATCGGTCACCTGACCGAGTTGCGGAGGAATCACCTCCCAGAGGTATTTGGCGATTCCGCCGGGATTGAGTTCGTTGGCGAGCAGCGGTGCGGATTCGTTGACTCGAAGCTCGTTTGGACAGGAGGGGGCGATCGAAATGCCCGTGCAACCGCCAGAACCCAGCAACGCGAGAAGGGTCAGGGCTGGATGTCGGTAGGGAGAGTGTTTCATCGGGTTCCAGTTCGCTCGATAGACCGATTCTATGCACGTCGCGCCGAGATTCCAACTACCCGAGCCCCGTTCAGATTGATCAACTCGCCGCAGGGCTTGAGGGCCGTGCGGCTCACGGGCGAACTCAGGACCGTTCGACGGATACGATCTTGGGTTTTTCAAAATCACGCCGGATTATCGGTCGGCCGTTGCGGAAAATCACCAAGCTATGCTCGTACATGGGGACGTTTACGGCCTTTGGGATCGCCGCTTCGCTGTTGGCGAATACGACGGTGACGCCGCCGTCGGACATTCCCGGATGGTGAATTGTACACAGCGCCGCGTCCCCCGGATTAAGATATTGCGTCCCCTCGAACTCGAATCCCTCGTCGGCGAATCTTACCGGGAACTGGATGGTGCTGAGGAAGGCCTCCACGTTAGGATCACGGACCGCATCGCCGACGATCAAGGTACATCGCTCCGAGAGCGCCCCCTGTTCGATGGCTCCCGCAGTCCGCTCGATTCGCGTTTCGGCTTTGAAACTTGATTCGAAGAGAGTTTGGAGTTGCTTGTATTGTTCGCTTACTTCTCCCTGTGGAAGGACTACAGCGATCATGGTCCCGCGCCGAGTTAGTGCCGTCGAGAGGATGATCTCCTCGGACGCGACCCTACGGAGAATGTGGTGGTCCGGGTCTAGCTCAACCGAATTCGGTATAACCTCAATGCGGATCGACGCGTCATGTCGAGCCTGACGAATGGGTACGACGACATCGAGCGTTCCGCTGGAATGCGTCACTCGGATGGGAACATCCAACTCAAAGGGTGGGTCGCCTTGCGAAAGTTCGACTGCGAGGGACCTGTCCGCTGCGCGGTATCGCGCCCGCTCCAAGCGCAGTTGCGGCGCACCGTTCTGCCGAATCCACTGGTGGCAAAAGGCTCCAAGATCCAGCCCGCTTTCCCTTTCGCAAACGCGGCGGATGTCCTCCCAGGACGCGTACCCGCCGACATAATCACTGTTGAACCGCCGCATGGCCGCCCAAAACCGGTCTTGGCCCATCTTGTGAGCGAGCATGTGGAAGACGGCCGCGCCCTTGTCGTAGGCGATCTGGCGGTTGCAGCCTTCGGGCTGCTCGAAAGTGCCCAGCGGTCTGTCGTTCTCAGGCTTGATGCGACTGAAGAAGTGCGAATAGTTCCGCCGCTTGCGGCGGGCTTCCGCGTCATTTCCATCCAGGACAAAGCCATAGTAGTTGGCCCCGTAGCTCGCCAGGGCTTCGCACCAGTTTCCGTCGCGCGGATCGACGTGGACGCCGTTGCCCCACCAACTATGGAGCATTTCGTGGTCAATGTAACCATGAGTCGTCTGGGCGCGTTCGCCCATGTCGATCACGGCGGAGCTTAGCAGCGTAAAGCACGGAAACGCGAAGCCGCTGCTAAAGAAATTGTCCACAATGGAGAACTCACCCGCGGGGTAATTTCCGATCAGCGGCTCGTAACGATCCAAATTGCGTTTGACGGTGGCGATCAATCCCTCCGCATGCTGGGCCTGGCTTGGTTTGAGGTGGATGCTCAAGTCCACGTCATTGTGCTTGTCACGGTGGACCAGGTGCGGCCCGCCGACGAGCACCATCCCGTCGATCGGGTATGGACTTCGCCATGCTTGCCGCCCTGTCCATTTACTCAGTGCCGCGTCGCGTCGACCGGACGCGACAAGCTCGATTCTCGGCGTCGGTTCAACGATCAGAGTGAAATCGGCGAGAGATGACTCGTCTTCTCTGGGAGTGGGCTGCGGATACCAGTGCCCGTCCGCTAGGTAGACGCCTTCGGTGCCGATATGGGCCTTCATGGCGAAGTTGTGGATCTCGCCGGCCTTTTCCCCGGCGGCCACATCTTGAAAGAGCACGCCTTCGTAGTCGATGAACAGCGTCATCGCTTCGGCGGGCCGCTTGAGGACGATGCGGTACCGACGCGGCGCCCCTGCCTCATCTGAACCCGGAGCGCCTGCGACGGGACGTGACCCCGTGCTTGGAGTTTCATTACGAATCGGGGTTGCTTGGTCCGAGCGCAGTTCCGCGCCGGAAGCCCGAAGACCGGTGATCTTCAGGTCGGGATGGAGTTGAATCTCCAACGAGACCGGTTGATTGGGATTGAATATTGCGGTTCCATCATCGATCCGCGCCAAGTCGATCGCCGCCCTTGCCGTCAGTCCGTGGGTCGGCGGATCCAGTTGCACTTCGATGGAATAGCGCTCGGCCCGCATAGCCTGGTAAGGGATGCTTGCGCACCCGGCGACCCCAACGGCGATAGCGGATCCCACGAGTAGGTTGCAGGCGTCTTTCGCATGATGGAAGATTGGATTTGATGGCATAGGTCTGCACGCTCAACCAAGAAGACCGTGAACGGCGCTTCAGGCCGGCTTCTCGCGATATCGAGTGTTATCCGGTTGCGGCGTGGACGCAAGGCCCTGGGTCGTTGGGTAGAATGCTGCCCGACTGACTTGTGGTGCTGGAATCAGGGGCTATACTGATCCCTTCAACCTCGTTCCTGCAGCCCCGCGTTGAAAAGCGGAGCGCACCGGGGCTGATGTGTCGATATCCCGAACGAGGCGTGGTGATGCGACCGTGCCCGTCGATCATCGGGTTCGGAAGCAAAGGAGTTCATGGGAAAAGCTGATGCCATTGAGGTCGAGGGGGTCGTCGTCGCGGCGCTGCCCAACGCGATGTTTCGCGTGGAGGTGAACGCCGGCGGGGACAAGCACCACGTCCTTGCCCACATCTCCGGCAAGATGCGAAAGTACTACATTCGCATCCTTCCGGGCGACACGGTCACGGTGGAAATGTCCCCCTACGATCTGACCCGTGGCCGCATCACCTTCCGAAGGTAACCGATGAGAATGTCGAATGGCGAATTCAGAATGTCGAATGCCTGATTGGTCATTCGTCATTCGTCGTTCGACGTTTAGAATTCCGCCCTCTCCACCCTTGGTCATGGGCATCCTGAATGTCACGCCCGATTCTTTCAGCGATGGCGGCCACCATTTTACTCACGACGCCGCGGTCGAGCACGCCCTGAAGATGATTGCCGAAGGCGCGGCGATCGTTGATATCGGCGGAGAGTCCACTCGGCCCGGAGCTGAGCCGACACCAGCGGAGGAACAAATTCGCCGCACGATTCCCGTGGTCCGCTCGATACGCAAGCGGAACCCGGACATCGCCATCTCGATGGACACGCGTTCGGCAGCGGTGGCGCGAGCCGCACTCGACGCGGGTGCGGACATCATCAATGACGTATCGGCGTTGCGCGACGATCCCGATATGGCCGACGTAGTCGCCGCTTCCGGCGCCGCCGTCGTGTTGATGCATCGCCACGGAAACTCGGAAAATATGCAAGACGGCGGCGGACCGCACTACCACGACGTCATCGCCGAAATCGCGGTCTTTCTGCGACAGCGGCGTGATTTCGCGACTGGCAGCGGCATCGACCGTTCGAGGATTATCCTTGACCCAGGCCTGGGGTTCGGTAAACGCGTCGAGCACAATTTGTCGATCCTGCGACATCTGGACCGATTCGTCGCCCTCGAACAGCCAGTTTTGATCGGCGCTTCGCGCAAGCGCTTTCTAGGGAGCGTACTCGGCGCGGACGAACCCAAGCAGCGCCTCGCCGGCTCACTCGCCTGCGCCGTGATGGCGGCGCTGGCCGGGGCCGCGATCCTTCGAGTTCATGACGTCCGGGCCACGGTCGATGCGGTTCGGCTTTGTTCAGCCGTGAAGGGCGAATGAGCGAGCGACGCAGGGTGGGCGAAGTGAGAAGTTCGAAGATCGAAGTTTGAACAACAAACACCTAAACGCGAAAAAACCGCACAAGTCATTGTAGAGGTCTCGACCCTCGGTCTTCGGTCTTCGATCTACCCGTCGCGGGCGGTTTATCGAGCTTCCACGTTTTTCAGCCCACCACGCACACGGCGAGGTCCGCGAGCCTGCCCTCAGGGCTGGGCGGTTTTCTTGGGAACCTGCGGCTCGGCATTGGCCAAGGTGGGGTGGAGTATGCCCAGAAGCTTCACACGCATGAACAACAGAGCCGTGTCGACCTGCGGATCCTCCTTGGGGCGGTTGTTTTCGTCCGGTTGTTCGAGCGGGGGAAGTTCGTCTGCCTTGGGTGCATCGGCATCCGCGGTCTTACCGGCAGCGTCCTTCGCGGACTCGTCCTTCGGAGCGCCCGTCCTTGCGGCGTCGGTTTCGGCGTCACGTTTGGTCTCCGGCCCGTCTTCTTCGCCCGTCAGCGGATCGACCTTGGAGATATCGACCGGCTTTTCGTCGTCTGCGGCCTTGGTCGCCGGCTTGGGGGGGCCTAGAAGGTCCGCGTCACGCCGCAACTGAAATGCGTTGAACCGCTCCCAACGTGCGAGGCGGATGGGGATTTCCGGTTCCACGCCCCACGTCACCGAGGTCGGCTCACGATGCAGCGATACGCCGCTGGGCAGGTAATACCGCGAGGTGGTGATCTTCAACTTGGCGTTTGAGGAACTGAGCGGGATGAGGTTTTGCACGCTGAACTTCCCGAAGGTCCGTTCACCAATGACCGTGCCGCGGTGGTTATCTCGAATGGCCCCGGAGACGATCTCCGACGCGCTGGCGCTGCCCTCGTCGACCAACACCACGAGGGGCACGTCGTTATAAGGCCCATCGCCGGCGGCGTTCAAACGTTGATCCTCGCCCTGATTGCGGCCTTTGGTGCTGACCACCCCGTCGCCGCGGTTGAGAAACAAAGAGGAAACCTGCCAGGCGGAGTCGAGCAGACCGCCGGGGTTCCAACGCAAGTCGAGGATGAGGCCCTTGATACCCTTAGCCTGCAATTCGCTCATCACGTTTTGGAGGTCCTCGGCCGTGTTTTTTTGGAAGTTTGTAATGCGAATGTAGCCGATCTTGTTTTCTTCATCAGCCCAGTGATTCCAAGACTCATCCGGCCGCCGACTCCATCCTTTCACGGATTGGATCTTCACCTTGCTGCGGATCAGCGGAAACTCGATTTCCGCGTCCCCGCGACGGATGGTCAACGTGACCGGGGTGTCCGGAAGTCCCGTGATGGTGTCGACGACCTTGTTGAGTGAAAAGCTCTTGATTTCCACTCCGTCGACTTTGGTGATGATGTCGCCGGCTTGGACTCCGTGACGAAACGCAGGTGTGTCTTCCAGGGGTGTGACCACCTCGATTTCGCCCGTGTTGCGGTTCTTGACGATTGAGATTCCTACTCCGATGAAATCGCCGCGAGTGTGCTTGTCGAACTCATCGACGTCCTGCGGCCAGATGACGGTGGTGAAGTCGTCCAGCGGCTCCAACGCCCCACGCATCAGTTCGCTAACGACCAGCTCTTCCGGCAGGCGGATCGTTTCCTTATTGATCTTGTGCACGGCGCGACGGAATCGCTCGACGCAAGCACGCCGATCCAAGGCGGGTAGGGCGCGGACCTGATCCAAGTTTTCCTGGATTCGGGCCTTGAAATCCCGCCGGTCATCTTCGTTTCGCAACCCTTCAAAGGTCTTTTGGGCGCTGGGCGACTCCGCAAGGAGTAAGAGCTGTTCCAAGCCGCGTTCCGTGACTACCTTGAAATCCGGCACTTCCACATAGTACAGCCCGATGCACTCCAGGGCGGCTTCCGCGTCCTTCCATTCCACTTTTTCAATACGTTCCCGCCAGTTGTTTTCCTCGTTGAACATGGTGTCCAGGCGCAGGTGAGTGAGGACTTCATGCTCCAGCTTGGGGTAGCGCGGCTCCCGTTCGTAGAGTGCGCCGAGGTCGGCGTAGAGATGCCAAGCGCCTTTCCAATCGTTTTTCTTTCGCAGTTCGTCGGCTTTGGCAAGGGAATCGTTGACCAGCTGTTGCAGCCAATCACTGGTGAGAAACGACTCACGATCCTCGGCCACGTCGGCGGCGAGCAAGGCCTTGTCCAAGGCCAAGGCGTACTCTTTGCGCTCGATGCGGGCCTTGGCGAATCCCACGTACTTCTCGAAGTCCGCCCGGTCCATTTCCTTGCGGGTCGATTGCTTGGTCTGGTATTCGCCGAGCCACGTGCGGACGCGGTCCATGAATCCCGGCGCGCCGGGACCGCCGGGGATCTGTTGGACCGTCTCGGCCGCGTGCTGGAAGTCGCCTTTGGAGACAAGCTCAATGCCCTGCTTCCAGAGCTCATCCGGTTTCGCGGCGGAAGCCACCTGCGTGTCGGCACCGTGGGCCAGGTAGCCCGCGAAAAGCCACACGCCGAAGAGGATGGTTAATAGCACCGATCGGTCAGCACGGAACGACTTACGTTGCATGACGACTCCTTCCCAAGTTCACATAAACGAACTGCGGACCCCTCACACGGTTCATTCTAGTCTACTATAAGGCCCTATACAATATAGGTCCACCGGGGGCTGTTTGCGACGACTCTTCTTTACAGGGTTGAAACACGGCCGTTTCGCCCGCCCCCCAGCTTTCGGCTGTGCGGCGGGTGTTGGTTAGCCCGGCGTTCTCTTGCGATCAGCCTAGCGAACTCGACGACATTTTCGGACAAGCCGACGGCGCGGCGGACGCGGCAATCGAGAGCAGCGTCGCCTCGGACGAAAAGAACGTCGTAGCGGCGTTGCTTGTGTTTTTCAAGCAGGGCCGTCAAATGGGTTCGTTTTGCGAGTACATTATTTTCGTGTAGTGTCACGTGATGGCACTTTGCGGAGGCGGCGGACTGCGATGATGGGGTGGGCAGGCTTTGGAGATTGTCGAATGAATAACCCAGGCACGTAGGCGCGAAGCCATCCCGACAAGACGGGTCCTTGCTCCGCGACGAAGACTGACGGCGGTCGGCGAGACGCCGCTCATTGGAACCAACTTCTGCCATAGCGTACGACCTCCATCCAATAACTTGACGGGTGATCGGTGGGAGGATAGTCGAGGACCGATCAAAGCAGAAAAGTCAAAACGTCGAAAAGTCAAGAAATCAAAATCGAGTGTCGGTCGGTATGGGCAGGAGTGTCGCGTCGATGATCCGACTACGGGCTTCGAGCTCTGCGCCCAGTCGATTGTCACGTCCGAGCGCTACGCAAGTTGTCAGGTCGGAGCAAGTCAAGTGTCATAGCATCGGTGTCGTGGAATGCCGTGAGTCTGAATGCGCCACAGAGCATTGCGTCGTAGTCGTGTCCCTTACGACGGTCGTAGATTTCGAACCGATCTCCGTCAGTGACGACGATGATCATCGCGCCGGTTTGGCTCGCGTAGTCCATTCCCTGACGCCGGGCACCAGCCCGCTCGGACTCGACGGCGATCGTACGTTTCACTTCGAACACGGCAGCGGTCTTACGATCCTGGGTGAGCACACACAGGTCGATCCGGCCTTTCTGGAAGACGATTTCCGAAGCATCAAAGCCGAGCCGAAGTAGCAATTCCTTGACAACATCCTCATGGTTGCGCTCCGGCAGTCCGGCAAGTGAGCGAATGCGTGTAATTAGTGCCTCGGAATCGGGAATGGGCGGCAAGACAATGGGCGTCGCCTCGGCGGACTTCGACGGGCCCGTGATCGGCCGGTCCATCGTGATTTCAGCTCCGGTCGGCCGAGAGTGGATTCGCGGTGTAACCGCATCGCGAGCCCCGCTGGGCTGTTGCTCCGACGACAGCGCGTGGCGGACGTCGACTGTATGGTCGGTCTCAACGGAGACCAAATGGTCCTCCACCACCAGGATCAAAGGATCGTTCGGCCGAAGGCCCCCCTCGGTCAAGACACGGCCAAGCGTCGTCCGCGTTCCATTGACACTTCGCAAGGTCGGCGAGACCCATACGTAGTCGTTTCGCTCGGTGGCTCGAAGGCCGGCATCGTACTCGATTCCGGCGAATCTCAGCGTAATCGGGACTCGAGCTCCCACATGAAATGGCAACCCTTCAGCACGGTTGCGCGGAACGTGAATCTCCAGCGTAGGGGTGCCGTCCGCGTACCCGTTAACCTTGCGTACCGTCCCATGAATCTTTGCAGCCATGTTGTCGTCCAATTGCGCCGATGGCTTGGAGCCGTAGGGTCCGCTCAGCGGACCGTTCCCGTCTCGATTGTTGGGCGAATGGTCCGCACCACAGGACTTTTCGACGCGATCCGTACAGTGTATCCGAAACTACGACGCTCGCCAACCGATTCACGCCGGATGGTCAATTGTGCAACTTGGGTAAGCCCGGATTGAATACGGTGCCACAGTAGCGTACCCTCAACGAGATTCGGCCTATGAAGAAACGAAGAGATCATGGGGCATCAAGCCATACAACCCCAGAGGAGCTGTGCCGGGGGGAGCCCAAACCCCGTTGGGGTTGTTGGTGTTCGTCATCATTGTCCCAGGGTAGCGCCTTCGGCGCAACCCTGGGCTTGAGGGCATGACCCCGTTGGGGTCGATCCTTTGTACACAATAAACACAAACGCGGGAGAGAGGGGTTTTAGGATGCTAAGTCGATGACGCCTCGTTCGTATATCCGCGTCTTTGGGGCCCGCCAGCACAACCTGAAGAACATCGATGTCCACGCGCCGCGCGGGGCATTGACGGTCATCACCGGCCTATCGGGTTCCGGAAAAAGCTCACTGGCGTTTGACACCATCTACGCCGAGGGGCAGCGGCGATACGTCGAGTCCCTGTCCCCGTTTGCGAGACAGTTCTTGGAGCAAATGCAGAAGCCGGACGTGGACCGGATCGAGGGTCTAAGCCCGACCATCGCCATTGAGCAACGCTCCACCGGGGCCGGCCCGCGATCCACCGTCGCCACCAGCACCGAGATTCACGATTTCCTACGGGTGTTGTTCGCACGGGCGGGGCAGCCGCGTTGTTGGATATGCGATAGACCGATCGTCCGGCAATCGACTGCACAGATGGTCGACGCGGTGCGGACCCTCCCTCCTCGGTCGGCTCGTCCGACGACCGGACCCGCGGGGCAGCGCATCCTGGTGCTTTCTCCCTTGATCGTGGGGCAGCGCGGGCAGCACAAGGCAATCCTCGAACGGATGGCCAAGGAAGGGTTCGTACGGGCACGGATCGACGGGCAAGTCGTCATGCTCGAAGAGGCGGAAGTGCTTGAAGCCAACCGCCGGCACACCATCGAGGTGGTGGTGGACCGCTTGACCGTCAAGCCGGAAATTGTTCAGCGGCTTGCAGACAGCATTGAACTGGCCACGCGTTTGTCGGGAGGCCGTGTCATCATCAGCGCCGAATTGGAATCGGGTAAGTGGTCCGATCAAGCGTACAGCGCGGCCCTGGCGTGTCCGGTCCACGCCGAGGTCCGCATCCACGAACTTTCGCCGCAGCTTTTCAGCTTTAACTCTCCGCAGGGGGCGTGCGACGTGTGTCATGGGCTTGGCACGGCCTTGGAGTTTGATCGGGACTTGGTGGTCCCTGATCCGAGCCTATCGCTTACCGACGGGGCGATCGCCGCATGGCGGCACCAAGGCCGCAGCCTCAACGCGATTTATTCGCAGATGTTGCAGGAATTCTGCAATCGCTTCGGCGTCTTGCCCGATATCCCTTTCCGCAACGTGCCCAAGCCCCAGGTGGAAATCCTGCTCAACGGCACGACAGAGGCGGATGCCCAACAACACGGCGCATCGTTTGAGGGCGTCATGCCGAACCTCAAGAGACGCTGGCAAACCACGGAATCGGAGTCGGCCAAGCAGCGGTTGCACGCGTTTTTGAGCGAAACGCCGTGCGAACGATGCCAAGGCGCACGTCTGAAACAGGAAGCACTCAGCGTGAAGATTGAGGGGCGGAGCATCGTCGACGTCACCCGAATGACCATCGCTTCGACCGCCAGGTTTTTTGATGGTTTCACCTTTACCGGCGAGGCCGCCGCAGTCGCCCAACCATTGCTGCGGGAAATCCGCCGGCGGCTTGATTTCCTCTGCGAAGTGGGAGTGGATTATCTGGGGCTGGATCGCGCTAGCTCCACGCTTTCGGGCGGCGAGTTTCAGCGCATCCGCCTCGCCACCCAGATCGGCAGCGCCCTGGCGGGCATCTGTTATGTACTCGACGAGCCGACCATCGGTTTGCATCCCCGCGACATCCGCCGACTTACGACGATCCTGCAGCGGCTTGCGGAAATGGACAACACCGTCATCGTCGTCGAACACGAGGAGGCGGTGATCGCCGGGGCGGCACACATGATCGACATCGGCCCCGGGGCGGGCGCCCACGGCGGCTACCTTGTGGCTCAGGGCACGCTCGACGAAGTCCTTGCGTGCCCTACGTCCATCACGGGCAAGTACCTGACGGGCGAAGCGAGCGTCGCCCTTCCGGAAGAACGACGCAAGGTCAATTGGGACCGCGCCGTGGAGGTCCGCGGGGCGACGGCCAACAACCTTAAGAACATCAACGTCCGTTTCCCGCTTGGGTGCTTCATCGCTGTCACCGGCGTGTCCGGCAGCGGTAAGAGCACGCTAGTGACCCAGGTTTTGCTTCGAGCCTTGAAGCGACGCATCGGCCACGGCGGGCCTCGTCCGGGGCCTTTCGAGCGCATCATCGGAAGCTCGCTCGTTGATAAGGTGATCGAGATCGACCAATCGCCCATCGGCCGCACGCCGCGCAGCAACCCGGCGACCTACGTCGGCGTCTTCAATCTCATCCGCGAGCTTTACGCCCGCACGCGGGAAGCGAAGATTCGCGGATACGGTGCGGCGCGTTTCAGCTTCAACATCGCCGGCGGACGCTGCGAACTGTGCGAAGGCCAGGGCGTCAAACGCATCGCCATGCACTTTCTTCCCGATGTCTTCGTCCCTTGCGGCGAATGCGGCGGATCGCGTTACAACCGCGAGACGCTCGAAGTTCGCTACCGCGGTAAGACGATCGCCGACGTACTCAACATGCCGGTGGAGGAAGGAGCCAAGTTCTTTGAGAACTTCACCAACATTTCCCGCCGCTTGCAGGCCCTCAAGGACGTGGGGTTGGGCTATATGACCCTCGGGCAAGCGTCGAGCACGCTCTCCGGCGGTGAGGCCCAACGGGTGAAACTCGCGGCGGAGCTGCACCGCTCGCCGGACACGCAGACGATGTACGTCCTCGACGAGCCGACGACGGGCCTGCACTTCGCCGACGTCCGCAACCTGCTGATACTCCTCAATCGCCTCGTGGACCGCGGCCACACCGTCGTGGTGATCGAACACAACCTCGACGTCATCAAAGTGGCCGACTGGGTGATCGATCTGGGTCCGGAGGGGGGAGATGCGGGCGGTTATGTCGTCGTCGAAGGCGCCCCGGAGCAAGTCGCAGCTTGTTCGAGCAGCTTTACAGGCCGGTTTCTGCAAGACCGCCTGGCGGGGATCTCCCCGCCCAAAGTGTGTCGCAGTGGCACGGCGCACGCCGCCCCATGTGACGACGATCTCCCCGCAGAACAAATGTAACAGGCTTTGAATCGGCGTTGGACGATGCCGCTCCCTCATCCGCCCGCGGTAGACGGTTCGGATCGCTTCGTGCCTACTTGCCTGTGTGCCTTCGTGCCTGTTGTCTCATTCGACAAGCGACATTCGACAATCGACAATGTTAATGATGGCGAAGAGAGGCGATTTCGTTGTCGTGGTAACAGGCGGCGGCCGGGGCATTGGCCGGGCGATTTGCCAGCGGTTCGCGGCAGGCGGAGCCCAGGTGGTAGCGGCCGCACGCACGCTCGCCGAGTTGGAGGAGACTTGCAGGGTCGTTGAACAAGCGGGCGGGCGATGCCACGTTCAGCCGACCGATGTGTGCGTACCGGACGAGATCGATTCGCTAATCGAGACGACGGCCGGGCGGTTCGGACGCATCGACGTTTTAGTGAATTGCGCGGGTATCGCCCCGCAGGCGACCATCGAGGATCTTGAACCGGCGTTGTTTACGACGATCCTGGCCGTCAATGTAAACGCGGTATACTACGCTTGTCGCCGTGTTTGGCCGGTGATGAAAAAGCAGAAATCGGGCGTAATCGTGAGTATCTCCTCGATCGCGTCGGTCGATCCGTTTGCGGGTTTCGCGGCGTACGGAGCGGCCAAGGCGTGGGTGAACGCCTGGACCAAGGCCCTGGCCGACGAGGGCCGGGGCGTCGGGATCCGCGTGTTCAGTGTGGCCCCTGGGGCGGTGGAGACGCGGATGCTGCGCGGTCCATTTCCCGCGTTTCCGGCGGACCAGACGCTTCGACCAGAGGATGTGGCCGATGTCGTCTACACATTGGCCCAACCGGGCTGTCGATATGCGACCGGACAGACGGTGTTTGTTCGACGGCAAGGCGATTAGTACGTTGCGGGAGCGGAATGGGAGATCAGTGATGATAAATCTACACGGATTCTTGAATGGGGATATTCCCACGGCATCGGCGATTAACGCCGCGGAGGCCGTGGGAGAGGCGCGCAGGGCGCGTAGCGCTACCGAAAGTTTGGACGCACGGCTTGATCGCATGACGCTTGCGTTCGAAGCCTTGTGGACCTTGGTTCGCGACAGGTTGCAAGTGTCCGATGAGGATTTCGCGGCCCGTATGAACGACCTCGATCTGTCGGACGGCAAGCTCGATGGCAAGGTCCGGAAGGGGGCGGTGAGCTGTCCGAAGTGCGGTCGGACGATCTCGAGGCGATTGCCCAAGTGCATATACTGCGGCCAGGCGATCGTGCACGATCCGTTTGTCTAAGCGAGCCGCGGGTGGCGCCGATTGGCATGGCGGGCGTCGTCCGCCGGTCTCCACACCACGAGTTGCGACGGACACAGCCCGCCCTACTTCGCTAGTTACATTGCAGTTTCTCTGGACCCTTCAATGCCCCCCATCAACCAGTACAATCAGTCAGGAATGATCGGCTCTCCAAACGCCAACCGTGTCATCCGACTCATTGAGTCGGATGACTGCCTCGTCGGGCTGTCGCGAGCCTTTACACGCAAGAATCCGTATAATAGGGCTGAGCTTCGTAGCGCTCGACCTTGGCTGAATTGATTTCGGGAAAATTCCGCGGTGTCGCGACAAGAGACGCGAAAGGAGTAAGTATATTGCCCCGTGCGGTACAACATCATAGAAGACGAGTGATCGCAAATCACACCGGCGTCGTGCTTGTGCTGTGCACCATGGCGGCACCAGTATCGGCTCAGTGGCCGCAATGGGGCGGCAAGAATCGTAATTTCACTGCCGACGCCAAAGACCTCGCGGCCGTCTGGCCGGAAAGTGGGCCGAAAAAGATATGGAGTCATACGCTAGGGTCGGGCTACTCCTCCATCTCCCTTGTAGACGACCGCCTGTACACCATGTATCGCGAACCCGACGCAGAAAATGTCGACGACACCATGGGTCCGATCGCAGGTGACACCAAGAAAGAAGAAATCGTCGTTGCTCTCGACGCTCAAACCGGAAAGATCGTCTGGGGGTACAGGTATGCCGCCCCAATGCCGGTAGAAAACGAGACGGAGAATATCAGAGGGCCCAATGCCACGCCGCTGGTTCATGATGGAAAGGTGTATGTCTTCGGCGTCACCGGAAAGCTGCATTGCCTTGACCA
>Ga0137429_1000367_pt1 | contig 19731 bp, 16 predicted proteins | sample EasRivERMZT736_2_FD_102304 | JGI IMG/M metagenome (GOLD analysis project Ga0137429, IMG submission 102304) | Soil microbial communities from meander-bound floodplain in the East River, Colorado, USA - East River MetaG ERMZT736_2 | ecosystem: Environmental > Terrestrial > Soil > Floodplain ...
CGAGCTTATCAATTTCTTCTTCATGGGGCATAGTGTCCCCAATGTCACGCCCGAGGTCGACCAGTCTCTCTAAGGACGGATAGCGCATCGCGCGAAGATCGGTCGCGTTGACCTGAGTGTGCCCATTGAATTGTCGGAAGTATAGATCGACCATGCCGGAGTTCAAAAACACAGTGAGACCTTTCGCCAGCTCTGGTGACAACCCGCGCCCGCCTTGGTGAAAGAAATTCACATGATTCTCGAAAGCAATATGTTTGCAGGGAACGCGCTTCGGATCGGAGATAGCCGCCATGATCCGACGCGGTTGCTCCTTGGCGGAAAACCGTTTCGTGAGAACGTAATAACCGGTCGGCAAGAGAAGGCCTTCGTGAGCTGCGTCCACCGAAATCGCCTGCGGTTTCTTGAAGCGCTCTCTCGGCCAGCGGATGAACCCGTTCTCAAAATGCACGGGATAGATCAATGGTACCGTCCCACTTTCATTCTGAGATCGAAGCAAATGCGTTGCTCGAAAATCAACGACGCGTCCCGTCGACACGGTCAGACCTAGATCGGCGAGCGTCGCCGGCAAAGCCGTTACCTGCCGTGTGACGCGATCATCCAATTCATCGAGTGCGATGTGCAACATAGCCATGGGATCATCGCGGCGCACGACTCTGCAGTGGTCCACCTCCCGTTCGCAGACATCATCGAGACTCGGTCCATCACTCTTGGTGATGACGACCTTTCCTTGATGCGCGCCTTTGTAAGCGTGCATGATGATGTTCTCCTGGAGCACGTCGTCGCCTGCGAACGCTTTCTTTCGTGACTCGAAGATGTGAATCCGCCGGAGGCGTGCCGTAGCGGCCAAAAATCGGCGGAAAGGCGTGAAATATGGGCCGTTGCAAAAGCTACGCGGAGTAATGCAGACCAACTCACCGACTGGCGACAGCAACTTCAGCGCCAGCCAGACAAAGGCGGTGTACATGTTGCTGGTTTCGATGCCTGTCTCCCGCAACAAACGCCTCAGTCTCGAATCAGCCCTGAACTTCATGTAAGGAGGATTGACGATCACCGCGTCAAAGGATGCGCCGGCGCTCTCAAACAATCCCCGCTCATGCAACAAATCAGCACCAGCGGCTATGAAATCAGCTTGGTGGACTTCGCATGAAAAACGAATGCCGTGATCTTTACAAGCTCTAGCGCATTCCACCATCGTGCGCTCGAGGTCTCCAACCAGTTTCGAATCGATCTCGTATGCAACTGCATGAATCTCCTGCGGCGGCGAGGGTCGTTGGCACAAAGCTGACGTGACGGCCGCGGTCAACGATCCTACTCCTGCCCCAGGATCGAGCAGCCGAAGCTTTTCCGACTTCACGAAAAGCATTTGGGCCATCAGACTTGCAATCGGACTCGGGGTTAGGAACTGCCCTAGCGCGGCGCGTCGATTACTCATAATCTTCTCGGAAGCTTCGCGTCGATACGACTCGACAGTGGCAAGAAGTTCGTCTCGGTCCGGAGAATCAAGAGCTGGCTGGGTTTGGATGTCGATCGCCAACGAAGTTCCCATCACCCTGAATCCTACCATAATCCAAACACGTCGACAAGCAGAGGCCAGAACGGAAACTCACAGGGCTCCTCGGCCCCGACGACCTTGCCCAGCCAGTCGCGCATTTCGGGGCTGTTGACGGCGTCGTTGTAGACCCACTTCTCGTTGCCGGTGTTGTAGGGCGGGTCGATGTAGATGCACTTGACCTTGCCCGCGTAGTAGGGCAGCAGGGCCTTGAGGGCCAGAAGGTTGTCGCCCTGCACGAGCAGGTTCCCGGCGTCGGGGTCGCCCGCCGACAGCTTGCCGTTGCAGTGCAGCAGGCGGTAGGGCACCTGCCGGTGGTGATTCAACACGGCTTTCTTGCCAATCCAGTCGAGAGTGGGCATCGGTTTCGTCGGTTAGTCTGCCGGTTTTCTCGGCGGACGCAAGCGAGGGACGGCCCGGCGTCGTGAGGGCGCCGTAGCCGCGGCACGCACCCACAGCCCAACCCAGTTGTTTAGCGGGTTGACGCTGAGGGGATCAGTTCGAAATCGACGCGGAAGGGGTCGGGGCCGAGGTCGTCGAATTCCAAACGAATGATCAGAAGGGCATTGCAAGGGAAGTCCACGCCGAGGAGGGCTTCGAACGGCGGGGCCATACCTTGACTGACGGGCGTTGCGGCGGAATCACCGTCGAGAACGCTGAAGAATTCGACGCCTTCAATTGCGGCCTCATCGACCAGCGGCGCGTCGGGCAGGTTGTCCGCGATCAAAGCCAGCATTCTGGGACCGCCGATGCTGAACGCCCTCGCGCACTCGAGCAAGCCGATGCGGCTGGTGCTGTCGCCCTCAAGAAGAAGTCCGTTTTCGTCGTGGCCGAACTGGCGGAAATCCGGTTCGGACGACTGGTCGGTCTGGTCGTAAGTTGCGACGGTGAAAACCGCGCGGTAGGGCGTGTTATTGATTAACACAACCTGGATCCGTCCGCGGCTGCCGGCGGTGTCGCCGCCGAAGGAGGCCGTCCGGTTCGAAAAGTCCGATCCACAACCGGGCGATAAAACAAGCCCTGCGAGGGCCAATACGGCTCGCGTGCAAGAAACTCGATCAAACACCATACGTACTCCCGATTATCGCCTTTCCCACCTCCAGAGAAGGTGGGGCAGCCGTTGGCCATCACCCCGCCCCTCTGACCCTCCCGGACGCTCCCGCCTGGACCCTCCTTCCTTGGTCGGCTCGTCTGACCCCGGAGGGAGAGGGAGTCCACAGCCCGCGCAACAACCCCGTCACATAATGGGTCCTGCCGCAACGCGACCCAACAACCCAACGGTATAATGCCACTAATTACGCAGAACCGCCAGGCAGTGCGGGCGTAGCTTATCGAAGAGGCGGAGGTTGGGTACCGCGCCTAAGCATTCCCATGCAAGGCTGAACATGAAGAGACAAGGTGGGGTAGGGTTTTTCGCATCACTGGTCGCGGCGGCTGCCGCGGTTTGGCCCGGTTCAGCGGCCTTTGCCGCCACGAAGGCGCAGGTCTCGCTTCTGCCGTCGGTCGAAGCCGTCGTACCCGGCCAACCCTTTGACGTCGCGATCCGCTTTCAGCTTGATGCCGGTTGGCACATCTACTGGCAGAACAGCGGCGACAGCGGATTGCCGCCATCGGTCCGCTGGACGCTTCCCGAGGGATTTTCGGTCGGCGAGTTGCAATTCCCCACTCCCAAACGCCATGAAAGCCCCGGCGATATCATCACCAACATCCTCGCCGGAGAGCCGATCCTCATCGTCAAGGTGACGCCGCCCGCCGTCATCAAGGAAGCTTCGGTCGAATTCGGCGCGGCGGTCGGTTATTTGGTGTGTGAAAAGGTGTGCCTGCGTGAGGACGTGACCCTCTCACTGGAATTACCCATTCAATCCGCGGGGCCCGCGAAACCGTCGAACGCGGAGGTGTTCGAGCGGGCGAAGCGGGCCGGCCCCAAGGCCACAAGCAAGTATGTGACGATCACGCCGTCGGTGAAGCCGGATCAACTTTTACCAGGGACGAAGTTCGACCTCCTTCTCCCCGTTGAAGTGGCCCCGAAACACCATGTTCAATCGAATAAGCCGTCGGCCCCGTCGTTGATTCCCAGCGATGTGTTCGTGGAGCGGCAGGAAGGGGTGCGCTTCAGCCGTCCCATATTCCCCGAGGGGAAGATCCGCCCCGACAAGTACCTCGGCAAGCTCAGCGAGTACGATGGGCGAGTCACCGTTCGCATACCGGGCGAAGTTGATTCATCACGCAGTGCCGGACCGATCCGCATCGCGGGGATTTTCTCGTATCAGGCATGCGATGACGATGGTCACTGTTTCCCGCCGGACGCGGTGTCGTTCGCTCTGACCAGCGGCAGCGCGAGCACCACGCCCGTCGACACGGTGCAACCCACATCCGGTACCACACTCGCGCCGCCGTCGACTCCGGCGACTGACAACCTCGGCGAGAAGTCCGGCATCGAAGGCTTCCTGGGACGATTTGGGCTTGTTGGACTGCTGATCGGATGTTTCCTCTACGGGTTGTTCATCAACGCCACGCCGTGCGTGCTGCCCCTGCTTTCGATCAAGGTGTTGGGTTTTGTGCACCAGGCGCACGAATCTCGGCGTCAGACGCTGGTGTTGGGCTTGTCCTTTGGCGCCGGAGTGATGGTGTTCTTCGTGATCCTTGGTTTACTTGCGGCAGCGGGGACAAACATCCTCCAGTTCCCCGAAGCCGTCATTGGGTTGGGTATGGTGGTGATGGCCATGGGGCTGAGCATGTTGGGCGTGTTCACGCTGCAACCGCCGTCTGCGGCCGTGCATCTTGAAGCGGGCATACGGAAAGAAGGCTCGCTATCTTCCTTCGGCAAGGGCGCCCTTGCACCGATTCTCGGCTTCGCATGTACGGGACCACTGTTGGCCGGCGCGTTCGGATGGGCGACGCAGCAGCCACCGCACATCGCGGTTTCCGCGTTCTTGTTCATGGGGCTGGGGATGTCCAGCCCTTACATGCTCTTGGGAGCCAATCCCCATTGGCTCAGCTTCTTACCCAAACCGGGCCAGTGGATGATCACGTTCGAGCGGATCATGGGGTTCCTTCTTCTGGCGATGGTGATTTGGCTTTTGCATCCGCTGGTCGTGCAGATCGGGGTTACGGGCCTGGAGTGGACGCTGGTTTTCCTGGTGTTCGTGGGGCTGGCCTGTTGGGTTTTAGGGCAGGTGCGTTTCGACATGAGCCGGGCGCGGCGTTGGGCGTATCGCGGCGGCGCGGTGGGGCTGGTGGTATTCGCCGGTGGGATCATTTATGAGGGCATGTTCCCACTGAGCGAAGCGGTCGCTGCGGCGCGGGCCGAACGGGATGCGCTGGCTAACTGCAACAATGGAGAGACTTCCGGAAAGATTCACTGGCGTCCGTGGTCGGAGGCGGCGGTCGAGGAGACGGTGCGATCGGGCGCGCCGGCCTTCGTCGATTTCACGGCTGCATACTGCACGGTCTGCAAGGTCAACAAGCTGCGGGCCATCAATACACCAGAGGTCGTCGAGAAAATTAAGACCTTGGGCGTGGTGGCCTTTCAAGGGGATTTTACTTCGAGCGACTCAAATATCTTCTCGGCCCTGCAAAGGCACGGTCGAGCGGGAGTGCCGCTCAACCTCATCTATCCCGCGGGCCGACCCGATGCTCCCATCGTGCTGGATACGGAACTGACGAAGGCGTACCTGCTGCGAAAGCTCGATGAGGCCTCGACCTCCCGTTCGGCCTCGGCCGCAACCGTCGGTTCCTAGCCTTCGTCGGTCGATTCGCTTTTTCAAGAAGGGTTGACCGGACGCCCTGCGTCTGCTTCAATCCACCTTTTCGGCACCGCTAGCTCAGTTGGTAGAGCAGCTGACTCTTAATCAGCGGGTCGAAGGTTCGAGTCCTTCGCGGTGCATTGTTGAGCGGCCAAATACAATTGATTTCGGTCAATAACATGCATTCAAGTCCGCCGAACTGCTCACGGGCAGTTCGGCTGATGGAGGCGCTTTAGTCGTTCCCACAACGTCTCGAGCACTTGCTCCAGCGGGGCGGAAGCATCCACGATTTCCACGGGTGCAGGGTACCTGCCGGGCAAAGCCAAGTAGTTGGCCCGGACTTGATCGTGGAACGTGCGCGGGCGGCGCTCCATGGCGTCGAGGTTTTTTGCGGGAGCGCCATGTCGCCCCTGGATACGTTGCGACCCCACGTCCGGCAGTACATCCAACACGAAGGTCATCGCGGGCCAAGTGGTCCCGACGGCGTGTCGACCCAACTCGAGGATCGACTCCATATCGTATCCCGCCGCCCCCTGATACGCGCAAGTCGCGGAAATGAACCGATCGCACAAGACGAGCTTTCCCTCGGCCAGGGCCGGTCGAATGATCTCCGCGACGAGCTGCGCGCGGGAGGCCATGAACAGAAACGTCTCGCAATGAACGTCCATGGACGCCAGATCGAAGTCGAGCAGGACGCTACGAATCCGGTCGCCGACCTTGGTTCCTCCCGGGTCCCGGCAGTGAACGACGGACAGACCGGTGTCGGTCAAGCGTTTCGCCAAAAGTCTTCCAACGGTGGACTTGCCGCCGCCGTCGGGGCCGTCCAGCACCACGAACTTTCCGCGCAAACCGTCCATTGGCCCAGAGAAATTGCCCACGCGGAGAGTCTACCCAGTTACTTACGAGGTTTCAACGACGGCGATCGCTCTGCACCTTGGAACTTGCACACTGATTCGTGAGTTATTTAGTCTTGGGAAGCGTAAGGACTTGGCCCGCGAATTCGACCTTCGCCCCGGTGAGGTTGCCGAGGGAATCCCGTATGAACACCACCACGGCGTTTCCGCTTTTGGTGAAGAAGGCGGTTTCAGATTCGGCAAAAAGCTCAGCCTCGCCCACGCTGCGCACATTGGCGAATAGCCGCTCATTATACTCGAATACGCGGACGTGCATTTGTGGTTCGATCGCATATTCGCCGGGGTAGGCTTGGAGCTGCCTGGAGTTCAGTGTGATCGTGGATCGCTCCTTGGGCGGTGGCGGAGGGGGGTTCGAAAAGCGTAAGGGACTCAACGCAGTTAGGCTTGGATTGGCGGGGAGTTCCGAGACTTTTGCGGACAACACCATCTCCGCGAGTTTCCAAATCTTGGGGCCGGGCACACGTCGATTGTTCTCAGTGTCCACGGTGTGAGCAAAAACGAACTCGGCGTCAGGGATAACCAGGAGGAATTGCCCGCCCGTACCTCGCGCCGAGAACTTGTCGGCGGCATTAAGTGCCGTGTACCCGGCATCGGCTTTAAACGTTCCTTTCGGATGCACCCACCACATGTAACCGTACCCGTCGCCGTCGGCGAACGCCGTCTGCTTCGTGGTGCTTTCCTTGATCCAAGACTCCGTGATGATTTGCCGCGCGGCCCACCCGCCCTTCTGGACGAACAATTGACCGAACCGTGCCAGGTCCCGCGCCGAAATCCGAAACGCGTATGCGGCATGGATGGAGTTGGAGGGCTCGAGTTGTTCACTCGCGTCCTGTGGTCGAAAGTCTTCCATGCCCAGCGGCGCAACGATGCGCGCGTAGAATTCGTCGGCGACTTTCTTTTCCGTCGCCCGTTCGAGGATTGGACCGAGGGTGTTAAAGTCCCAGTTGTTGTACCAGAAGTGTTCACCGGGGGCGTGACTTCCGCGCGGGGGACGAGAGGCCTTCATGTCCGAAGGCTCTTTCGCGGCCGTGTGGTAGACGCCGGAGCGAGAGCGCAACAGATCGACGACCTTGGCCTGTTTTTCCGCGGCCGTCAGCGGGGGATCGTCGTCGATGCCCAGTTGTTCCAAGTTTTTTTGAAGATCGATTGTCCCGGCGGCGACGTGGATTCCGAACAGTCCGCTGAAAAGGCTCTTGCGAACAGAATGGATTTCTAAGGGGCGTTCGACCTCTCCCCAGGCCGCAAGGATGATGCCGCGATAGGCCACGACTACTGCTGTGGACCCGATCGAATCCGCGAATTTACGCGCTTCTTCGATACGGTCGGCGGAAAAGCCGGCCTGTGTGGCGTCGGCATACTGCTTCCACGGTTCGGCCCTTGCGCCGTCGACAAAGAACAACGCCGAAACAACGCTACATGCCGTCCAGCGGAGGAAGGGTGATTTCGAAGGCACCATGTTCATGAATCCCTTTGGGTAAAGTCTCGTCGCGGGCCAACCGGGCTTCTCCGCTAATAATAAATCGAAATAAAGGGTACTCGACCTAGGAATATAGTGTATAGAATCAGGTTTGCGCAGATTCGGGCAGGAGGCTAGGCGATGAGGAATGCCACACGGAGTTTCTTTGGGGACTCACAGCGGGGTCTGGAATCAAACGGCCTGCGGGCGTCGGAATCGACCTACCGGGCGGAACTGAGCCTGCCGCGCCACGCCCACGGGAACGCGCATTTCTGCCTCGTCCTCTCTGGTCAATATGAGGAATCGCTCGCGGGAGCGACCGAAATCCGTGGCCCGATGACCTTGATCTATTATCCGCCCAATTGTCCGCACGCCGAAACTCATCGCCAACGCGGGCGACATTTTCTGGTCGAGTGGGACGTAGGGTGGGCCAGGCGAAACTGCGTTGATTCCAAACTTCCTCGAGGTCCCATCGTGACGCGGCGCTCGGCGGCGGTCTTTCTAGCCCTAAAGGCGTACAGGCTGCTGCTCGTCGACGGTTCGTTGTCACACTTGGAATTGGAGAGCTCGCTGATTGCACTGCTGGGCGAAATCAATGGAGAGATGACCCCGCCTGTGGGCCGAACGCCGAAGTGGTTGAACGAGGTGATAAACCTTTTGCGGGATGCGTATTCCGCGAACTTCTCCCTCGCCGAAATTGCCGAGTCCGTGAAGGTACACCCGTCGCACCTGGCGCGGTCGTTTAAGCGCTTCACCGGTAGCACCGTCGGTGAAATGCGACGCCAATTGCAGATCGATCATGCGTATCGTCGCTTGGTTGCCAGCAACGACCCGCTCAGTTTCGTGGCGTATGATGCCGGGTTCGCGGATCAAAGCCACATGACGCGGTCGCTTCGCGAAGCGACAAGTTTCACTCCCCGCGAGCTTCGCTCCGCCGCCTCGAGTTCGTCAATGGACTAGCAACGACGCTCCGGTCATCGCAGCGGGCTTGGGCAGGCCGAGCATGTCCAGAGCGGTAGGGGCGATGTCGGCAAGGCGGCCGCCGGTCCGCAGGCGACTTCCGCGGTAACGCTCGTCCACTACGATTAACTCCACATCGTAGGTGGTGTGGGCGGTGTGCGGACCACCGGTCGCGGGATCGGTCATTTGCTCGCAATTGCCGTGGTCGGCGGTGACAATGAGTCCGCCGCCGCGGGAGAGCACGGCGTCGGCGACTCGGCCGACGCACTCATCGACGGCTTCGACTGCGCGTACGGCGGCGTGAAGGTTTCCCGTGTGGCCCACCATGTCGCCGTTGGCGTAGTTGAGCACCATGAGGTCATCTTGCCCCGTGGCGATCCGCCGGACTATTACGTCTGTCACCTCGAATGCCGACATTTGCGGCTTTTGGTCGTAAGTGCTGACGTCACGTTGGGAGGGGACAATTTGGCGCTCCTCGCCTGCAAACGGCTCATCGCGGTAGTCGTTGAAGAAGAAGGACACATGAGCGTACTTCTCCGTTTCGGCGCAGCGGAATTGCCGCAAGCCGCAGTCGGAGATGTAGGCCCCGAGAATGTGATCCATCTTGGGCGGTTTGTCGAAGGCGACGTGGACGGGCAATCCTTCCTCATAGGCAGTCATGGTGGCGAAGTACAAATCGAGCTTCCTGCCGCGTTCGAATCCTCGTCGGGTGCCCTCGGGGCTGTGGTCGGGATAAGGGAATTCGTCGTACGCGAACGCCTTGGTGAGTTGCCGTGGACGGTCGCCGCGGTAGTTAAAGAAGATGACGCTGTCGCCGTCGCGGATCGTTATTGGCGGACCGTCGCCCCGAACGACCAGGCTGGGCGAGACGAATTCATCGCCGCATCGGGTAGGTTCGGTAGGGTTCTTGTAGTAGTCTTGGACGGCCTCGACAGCGGAGGCGAAGTGTCGCCCCTCGCCGGCGACGAGCATTCGATAGGCCGCTTCGATGCGGTCCCAGCGGTTGTCGCGGTCCATTGCGTAGTAACGGCCGATGACACTGGCGACGGGACTGACGCCTACTTCACGACTTTTGCCTTCCACGGCCTGGATGAACTCGACGCCGCGATGAGGCGTGGTGTCGCGTCCGTCGGCAATGGCGTGGACGGCCACGCGATCGCCAGGGAATCGCAGTCGGCGACTCAGCTCCAACAGGCCGTACAAATGATCCAGATCGCTATGCACGCGGCCGTCGCTGCAAAGACCCAGAATGTGTACTCGGCCGCCGGTTCGCGCCGCGTTCTCGAATGCGCCGACGAGCGTGCGGTTGGAAAAGAACGTGCCGTCGCGGATGCGCCCGGTGATGCGCATGATCTCTTGCTCGACGATCCGCCCCGCGCCGATGTTCTGGTGCCCGACCTCGCTGTTGCCCATGACGCCGTCGGGTAGGCCGACGTCGAGGCCGCAGGTGCGAATCAGAACGTGTGGAAAGTTCGCCATCAGTCGATCGTCAACCGGCTTGCGGGCCAAATGGACGGCGTTGGCGTGGTTCCACTCCGGATGGGGATTGGATCCCCATCCGTCGCGGACCACGATGACGATCGGTCGGTGTGTCGGTCGTTTCACGGGATTTATCATATCGGCGGACGCGTGGGATGCGACCAAGCCAATCAACGGTTCGCGTACCGCGTCGCGGCGATGGCCGTCCGCGCCAGCCGCCAGTAAACAATCCCCAAAATCAAATTGGGGAGCGACCAAAGAAAAAACGCCCACATCTCTGCGGGCACCCACGTGGAGGCACACATCGCTTGAAACCCAGGCGCTGTGCTGAGGACAATGGCCGCGATCCCGGTGGCCGCTCCGAAGATTTGCCAGAGGACAAGAAACGGAACTAGATAGCTCACCACTTGAACCGCGCCCGAAAGCAAGTTCCGTTTGTCACGGATGACGTGCCAGATGCCACGGCGACTCGCCGTGCCCAGCGACACGATCAGCGTCCCCACCACGCAAAGCGTCCCGAAAACGGGGCTGCCGACCAAGACGAGATGGGCGTCACCCGGAAAAGGACTGTGCCCCTCAATCGTGAAGTAGAGTGCAGGCGGGCTGGCCGCCCCAACCAAGAAAATGATGGGCATGGGCAGGAGCAGAAATCGCCGGTGGGCCGTCCCTGGAGATTGCAGTTGCAACATGCGACCAAGAACTGTTGGCTGACGAACCGCCATACGGAAGGTTGGCCACCACGCCGAAAGTAGGCCATTGCCCGGACGTTGCCACGGCGTTCCTGGTCGGGCATCGGGCCCCAGCGATGCCGCCACCGGCTCGCCGCATTCCGGGCAACGACTGTCCATCGGCATCAAGGTCAGGTCGTAACCACATGAATCACAACGCGGTTGGCGCGGCATCGGCATCCCAGTGCGGGGCACTCCTACCGCACGTAGCGTCGCGGCCAGGAACCAGACGCCGCACAGAAAGCCGAAGTCGACGGCAATTGCATCCTGGAATCGCAGATACCAGGGCTTTTCCGCACGCGCCGCCTGGTCGATTCGGCGAACCTCGTCGTAATATGCAGTCCAGACAGGAGCGCTTAGCGGCAGGTTCGCCGACGTCGCCGGGTTTGGTGGATATGCGACCGGATGAACCGCTGTCCATGCGTAGTTCAGGCGATCGAGTTGGGCCGTCAGGCCCCCGATCAGCAGAATAATCACCAAGGCGTGCGGACTCTGACACCAAACTCGACGAAGGGCGTGCGAGAAGCTTGCCCGCAACGGCTCATCGACAGCCCCCCAGGGCATCATCCAAAACGCGAGCCAGACGAACCCCACTTCGATCAGAAGTGCAACGCCGACGACGATGAGGACCGTCGTTTTGGGATCGGCAGCGAAAGCATCGGCGACGAATGCGATAGCGGCGACGATGCTGTTTAGAAGCAGTTCACCGCCAGCCCATTCGGCGACGATAATGAGTGCAACCGTCGCCAACAGGACGCTGAGCACATGGATCGCCGCGGCCGTTGGAAGCGAAACCTGCAAGGTCCCTAGGGCGGCAGTCGCCGGTCGGAACACGCAGGCCAGGAACGACGCGAGTACGGGCCAACGCGGCTGCGACGGTGGGTCCGGGATCACTTGATTATCGTGTGTGCGTATTGGGTCTTTCCGTCCAGGCGAACGAACTCGATGACGACCTCGCTCTTGCCGACGCGAAGCAAGGTGAAGCCGCCGAGCGTCGCGGCGTAGAAGGCTTCGTCCGTCCACGCAACCTCGTAGGCTTTGTCCGGACCCGCGCCGCCTCCGGTAATTACGTAGTTCACGCCTTTCACCGGCTTGAGCATTTCCAGCGTGTGGTCGTGGCCGGCGAAATAAACATCGACCCTGTGCTTAGTGAAAAGCGGTTCCAGAGCGGCGATCATGATCTTGCGCTCCTTCTCGCGGTCCTCTCCCACATGGGAGTAGAGCGGGTGATGTCCAAAGACGAATTTCCACCGCGCGGTCGATTGGCCTAGTTCATGATTCAGCCACTCAATCTGGGAAGCTGCGACCTTTTCCTTATCTAAAATCGGACTGGTGTCGATGGCGAAAAACTGCGCTGCGGTTCCGTCGCCGAATGTTCGTGTGAATGTGTAGTACAGCGCAGGCATCTTCCAGTTCTTATTGCGTTGCGAGTATTCGATCTGGGCCTGGGCATTCCCCCGGTGATCGTGGTTGCCGAGGCTCGGATAGATGGGAAGCTGCAAGGCCGGGTCGGCGTACACATCCTCGAACTTCGTCTTCCATTGCGGATCGTCCACGGATGAGACGCCGAATTCATAAAAGTTGTCGCCGACGGTGACGATGAAATCGACATGGTCGGATTTGGCTCGTTGGGCCATCGCGGCGGCGACTTTGTGTTGGTCAGGACGTCCGGTCCCCATGTCTCCAATCACCATGAAGCGTTCGTAGGACGCCCCGGGCATAACCGGCGGAATGGTGAACGGCGGGATCTTATTGGTCTGTGAGGGATCGAGGAGCGGGGCGCCTTGTCCCATGGCCCCCGATCCAACACACGCTAGAAGTGCGAATGAAAGCCGCCAACACCGCCTTGACCGCATGACCACCACTCCCGTTCGCTCCGTGAATTCCGCGTTGATTGCCGCCGGTCTCGCCGGGGACCGACGATAACCGCCTCCGCCACGGGTGCCAAGCGGCAGTACGATTGACACCGGATTACATCGATTCATGTTATGATTAGACTTCGGGCACTGGCCCCGTTTATTTGATGGAATGCGGAACGACTGCATGTTGGCGATCCGAAACATCGGCGAACTGGTGATCGTGCCGCCGGGTCCGGTCCCTGGACGGGCCATGAGGAAGGTCGATCGCACCCGTTCGGCCGCGGTCTTGATAGACGGTGACCGGATCATGTGGTTTGGGCCGGAGGACGGCTTGAACGCACCATCGGACTGCGCCACCATCGACGCTCACGGCGGATGCGTGCTGCCGGGGCTGATCGACTGTCATACCCATACGGTCTTTGCCGGAACCCGCGAGGGCGAACTTGTTGAGCGTATCGAGGGCAGGAGCTACTCCGAGATCGCCCAGGCGGGCGGCGGGATTCGCGTCACCGTCGAGGCCGTTCGCCGTGCGAGTTTGGACGAGCTTGTGGATACCACTTTGCCGCGGCTTGCGCGAATGCTGCGTAATGGGGTGACTACGGTTGAGGTCAAAAGCGGGTACGGGCTGACCGTTGCGGATGAACTCAAGATGTTGGAGGCCGTCCACCGGTTGCAGTCGTTGCAGCCCATCGAGTTGGTTGCGACTTATTTGGCCGCTCACACTACGCCCAAGGAATTTGACGGACGATCCGATGCCTATCTCGACACGATGTTCGATGACAAGGTCCTGGCACGCCTTCGCGACGAAGGGCTTGCCGAGTTCTGCGATGCCTTCTGTGAAACAACGGCCTTCAGCGTCGAACAGGCGCGGCGAGTCCTGACGACGGCGAAACGGTTCGGTCTGCGACCCAAGGTCCATGCCGATCAGATTACGCAGATGGGCGCATCGACCTTGGCTGGCGAGGTCGGGGCGATTTCCGCCGATCACTTGGAGAAGATCAACGATACGGGGATTGCCTCGATGAGGCGCGCGGGGAGCGTGGCCGTTCTGCTGCCAGGCTGTTCGTGGTTCCTGGGCGTCGAGCAGGCGCCGGCGCGGCGCTTGATCGAAGCGGACTTACCTGTCGCCGTGGCCACGGATTACAACCCGGGATCGTCGATGGTGGAATCGCTGCCCCTGGTGATGTCCATCGCCTGTACGCAAATGCGGCTGACGCCGATCGAAGCCGTCGTCGCCGCGACGGCCAACGCCGCGGCCGCCGTGAACCGACTGGATCGTCTTGGCGGCATCCGAGTGGGGATGCAGGCCGACTTGGTCGCTCTCGATGTTCCCACCGTTGAGCGCTGGCTCTACGAACCGGGGCGAAACTGCGTGCGAACCGTTCTGAAAGCCGGTCGAGCGGTGGTCGATCGCGATTCCTAGCAAGTACGCTGCCCATTAAGGCGGCGTTACAATCTCACACGATCTTTCAACTTGTCGCCGACACCAAAACGTTGTACAATTCAAGGTAGCAGGGTGAATTGCATCTTGCGCCAAGCGTGAGGTTTCGACCATGATCTATCGATCTATTCTAATGAGCCGCGCGGTCGGATCGCGTTTGGCCGCGATGGCTGTCGCGTTGTCGGCGCTGGCGGCGTCGCCTTGTTTTGGTGAGCCGCAACCCAGTCCTTCTGGTAGCGGCTCGTTAACCGCGGCCATTCTTCCGCTGCGCGATGAAATCACCGATGTGACGGTCGATAGTCTCCGACGGCGCATCGACCTCGCCCGAAAACAGGGCGTCAAAGTGATCATTTTCGACATGGACACGCCGGGCGGGCTGGTCACCAGTTCGATTGCCATCGCCGACCTGATCCGAAGTCTTCCCGATGAGGTGAAGACGGTGGCCTGGGTGAACCCTAACGCTCATTCCGGCGGGGCCTTGGTGGCGATGGCCTGCGACGAGATCGTGATGGCCCGATCGTCGCGGATCGGCGACTCGCAGGTCATCATGGGCGGTCCCGGGGGCGTGACCGCTGTGCCGGAAGAGCTCCAGCCGAAAGCCTACACGCCGGTCCTTCATGACTTTCGCACCTCGGCGCGGAAGAACGGCTACAGTCAGGTCCTCTGCGAGGCACTGGTCGTCCCCGAGCGCGAAGTGTGGTGGGTCGAGAACGTTAAGACCGGCGAGCGCGAGTTCGTCTTTGACGATGAGAAAGTCAAACGGTTGGGCGAGGACAAGCCGAGTACGTTGCCGAGTGTCGACGAGAACGTCGACACCGCGCCGCCTCCACAACCCGAATGGAAGTTGGTGGAGAAATACTACGATCCCGTTTTGGAAATGGATGTTTCGGCGCTTCAGCCTGTCGAGCGAGATGACCAACTTCTGGAGATGTCGCCCAGCGAGGCGATCGCCTTCGGGTTCAGCAAGGGGATCGTCAGCGACGAAAGCGACCTTCGGGCAAGGTACGGGATCAGCAACATCGTGCGTATCAACCCGCTTTGGTCGGAGTCGCTGGCCCATTGGCTGACCTCGATCTATGTGCGCGGTTTCCTGCTCCTGGTCATCTTCCTCTCCGCGTACGTGGAGTTTCACACGCCGGGCGTCGGCCTTGCCGGTCTGGTCGCCTTGATCGGCCTGGCGATTTTTGTCGGCGCGCCCTATTTGACGGGGCTGGCCAATGTGTGGGAGATCGTGCTCATCTTCGTGGGACTTCTGCTCATCAGCTTGGAATTGTTCGTGATTCCCGGTTTCGGCGTCGCCGGCGTCAGTGGACTCCTCATGGTCCTGACGGGGCTGATCGCCACCTTCGTACCCGACGAACCGGGCCGATCGTTCCCGCAGCTTTTCCCCGCCCTACCGACGACCATCCAAGGCTTCAAACTGGCCGTTGCCACGTTGGTGTCGTCGATGACCGCGTCGCTGATCGGCATGTTGATGCTCAGCAAGTTCCTGCCGCGAGTGCCGGTCTTCAACAAATTGATACCGGCCAATCCGACGCCATCCCAAGTGGCGGTGGAGGATGCGTATCGTGGGATGGCCCGCGTCGGCGATGTCGGCCAAGCGGAAGGCACCTTGCGACCGGGGGGGAAAGCGCGATTTGGCTCCGTCCTAGTTGACGTTGTAACCGAAGGCGAGTACCTCGAAGCCAATTGCACCATCGAAGTGATCGAGCGCCGTGGCAACCGAGTCGTGGTCCGTGCAGCCCGGCGCTAGAACGGGAAAGGTCTGCCCTATGTCCGAAGTCGGAATCATTGCTCTCTTGTTCGGGGCGGGGGCCTTGGTACTGATCGCCGAATTGTTCATCCCCTCGCACGGCGTCTTGACGTTTGTGGGGGTCGCCCTACTTGTCGCCGGAATCGCTCAGACGTTTCGTTACGGAGGGGAGAAGGCGGGAACGATTTCGGTGATCGTGTGTCTGGTGGTCCTACCCGTCTTCGCGGTGGTGGCGGTCAAGGTCTGGCCTCGGACCTGGGTGGGTAGGCGCATCGCCCCTCCGAACCCGGTGGCGTCCGCTCGCGACTCAAGCGTACCCGTCGAGGAAATCAGCCGATATATCGGACAGACCGGGCGCTCATTGTCCACCCTGCGACCTGTGGGGATTTGCGAATTCAACGGACGACGCGTATCCTGCGTCGCGGAGTTCGGCATGTTGGATGCGGGAGTCACCGTAGAAGGCTTAAGGGTCGTCGGCGGTCAACTGGCCGTTCAGGAGAGGAAAGCCTAGGCGTTGGATTTGAAACGTGTAGCGCCGCTCGGTGCGGGCGGTGCAGTTCGCTTCCGCGCTGCCCGCAAAAGGCGGCGCATCATTGCGAAAGGCTTTAGATCATGCTTGCAATCGCAACTTCCTTGTTAGGGCAGATTGGTTCAAAGACCAGTTCCATTAATATCTGGACGATCGCCTGGGTCATCCTCGGCCTGATCGTCTTGACCATCGCCTTGGTGCTCCTCCAGTTTTTCCGCCTGTGGCTGCAGGCGTTTATGAGCAACGCAGACGTGGGGATGTTCGACTTGATTGGCATGCGCCTGAGGAAAGTGGACGCGACCACCGTAGTTTTGTGCAAGATTCAACTGGTGAAGTCTGGAATCTCGGTCGTCTCCACCAACGACCTGGAGAGTCATTACCTCGCGGGCGGTCGGGTCCCCAACGTCACACGGGCGATGATCGCCGCCAACCGCGCCGTGCTGGATTTGGATTGGAAAAAGGCCTGCGCCATTGATCTCGCGGGACGCGACATCACCGACGCGGTCAAGACCAGCGTCGATCCCAAGGTGATCGACGTGCCCAGCCCGCGCGGCGAGGCGGGGAAGGTGACCATCGACGCAGTGGCGAAGGACGGGATTCAGCTTAAAGCCAAGGCGCGGGTCACCGTGCGGACCAACATCCGACAGTTGATCGGCGGCGCCACCGAAGAAACTATTGTTGCTCGCGTCGGCGAAGGCATCGTCAGTGCCATCGGATCGGCGAATTCCTACAAGGAAGTGATCGAGAACCCCGACCGGATCAGCAAGGCCGTCCTCGCCAAAGGACTCGACTCAGGGACCGCATTCGAAATCCTCTCCATTGACATCGCCGACGTGGACGTGGGGGAGAACATCGGGGCCAAGCTGCAGGCCGATCAGGCCGAAGCTGACAAACGCCGCTTCCAGGCCGAAGCCGAAAAGCGCCGCGCCATGGCCATGGCTCTCGCCGCCGAGAACAAGGCCAAGATCGAAGAGAACCGCGCCCTGGTCACCCTGGCCGAAGCCGAGATCCCCAAGGCCATGGCCGAGGCGTTCCGCAAGGGGAATCTCGGCATTATGGACTTTTACCGGATGAAGAACATCCAGTCCGATACGGGGATGCGCGACTCCATCGGTCGCGGCGAAGGATCCGCCGAACAGAAGGGCTAACGAGTTGAGCCGCGGGCTTCAGGCCGCCTGGATGCGGACAACGTGAACGGGTCGAACACCATGCTGGCGATTCAGGATATCGGCGACTGGATCGAGACGATCATTGTGGTGCTGGTCGTCGCCGGATCCGCGTTGGGCGGGATCGTCAAGACAATCATTACCAAGCTCAACCGATCTAAAGCGGAAATAGAGGCTGAGCGCGAACTGCAGCAGGCGCGTCCGACGGCACCTCGGATGATGGAACGGCCCGCCATCCCGCCCATGGCCCGTCCCATGCCGCCTCGACGGCCCGCGGCGACCTACGAACATCGGCCGGTGGCCAGACCCATGATGCCACAGCGGCCGCAAGTTGAAGTTCCCAGGGCTATTCCACCGGTGGTGCAGACCATCTTGGACGTGGTGTTGGACGGAGCAGTCGACATCGAGGATGTGTTCCCTAAACCGCAGCCGCATCGCGAGCCTCCGCCGGCTCCGCCGAGAACCGCGAAAGCGACAGGCTCGAAACGACCGGCCAAGCGGCGTTCCATCGAGGACCGTGAAGAACAAAAAGCCAAGCTGGTCGAGAAGCGAATCGGCCACGTCGAGCGGCACGTTGCTCCCGCGACGCCGACCTCTTCGACCGACATTGACTCCGAGTTGTTTGAGCGCCCGACGCGGAAGGACTTGCGCCGGGCAATCATCCTCAACGAGATTCTCTCTCCGCCCCTCGCCCTTCGCGGTCAGCCCTAACACCCTTGAGTGTTAGGGCGATGCGCTAACTCGACGCCTAACCCGCCGTCGGCGTTTGCGAACGGCCTGGGCCATCACGAAGATCGTGAACACGCCGCCCAAGGCGATGAGTGACACGTACTTGTCACCCAACCCTTCTTGCCGCGGTAATTCCACGCCGGCGACGCGGGCCTCGCTTCCGTCGGCGAAGCGTACGGTTACCTCGCCCGGGCCCCTTTTCGCTCCCGCCGGTGCGATCTGCATGGAGAAGGGCGCAAATTGCTCCGGAGCAATCCCATCCGCCGGTGCGGCCGCCCGCGCGGTGCAGACTCCCGGCTCATCCTTGGCCCCGACGTGGACCAGGGCCGTGCAGTCGCTCGACCAACCCGGCGGCGGAAAGAAAAGTCCGGCGCGATAATGGGGGAAGCGGACCTCCACGATGGGCGAAGCGCCGCCGTTGCGGACCTGCCACGTATAGGTGTGTCCGGATGCGTCGGCGCCGCCGGTGATGACGACGGTTTGTCCCTCAGAAATTAAAGGGTGAGCGGTTACCAACATCACCAGGAAGACCGTTGCGAAGTTGCGATGAGCTGTGTGCCCCAGGTCCGTTGGACCTGGGGGAGTCGATGATTTGGGCTCAGCGACATGCCCACGATCATCGCCTCCCCCACCTCCAAAGGAGGTGGGCCACCCACCCACGAAGATTGTTGCGAAGTTTCGATGAGCAACCGTTCGCCCGCCTGCGACCAGATTTCGGTTTGTAACTGGCTTTGTTTTGGCTTCGTTATCCACTTTAAAAGTCCCTAAGTCCCTGTGGCGCATAGCGTTAGAGTTTTGTAACTGGCTTCGTTTGGTACGGGCGCTTTTTACCACGTTGTCGCCCTACCTTGTGCCATGCGCGCGGATGAGGCGCGGGGCCTTTCCTTCCAGTAGTATAACTTCACGGGCGCTCGGTGGTGAGGGGAGCAGGGACCGATCAAGAGATTTCTATTCCAATTCAGTTTGCACTTTGTAGGCTCTCATTTTCACGGACCCCGAACGAGTGCTGCGTTCAGTCAGGGGTGAGGAACGACAGATGTGGAAAGCGCGAAAATGCAACGAAATGGGCGTGACCGAGGTCATCCCACGCCACACGAGTTTTTCGCGGTCGGGCATTCACGCGGCAGGACAATACCACTGCTCAAGAGCAGTGGCACACATCGTCAGTGGCACCCCGGCGGGGGTCCTTAGGGGGCGTGGCACGTCTCGCTCCGGACGATGCCATGCACTGGCACTGCTCACAGAGCCCCGGTGAACCGGGACCTTCGGCAGTGGCACACATTGTCAGCCCTTCGCAAGACAGTGAAGATCTATGAAGTCGGGGCGTTCCGCTTGTTCGCGGGGTATCGTGGTTGTGCGAGCAACCGAACCTCGCGGAAAGGGAGGCCTCGATGGAACGAGTATACATCATTGCCTTGGATA
>Ga0137429_1000369_pt1 | contig 19712 bp, 16 predicted proteins | sample EasRivERMZT736_2_FD_102304 | JGI IMG/M metagenome (GOLD analysis project Ga0137429, IMG submission 102304) | Soil microbial communities from meander-bound floodplain in the East River, Colorado, USA - East River MetaG ERMZT736_2 | ecosystem: Environmental > Terrestrial > Soil > Floodplain ...
AGGCTCGCCAGGTGAATCACAATCGCATGGGAGTCCTGAAGATGGTGCTCGGTGCCGATCCGCCGCCTCCGGTGGTGTTACGCCGTTTTCTCATTGAGGCCGAAGCCGCGGCCAAGCTGGAGCATTCCCATATCGTTCCCATTTATGAGATCGCGGAAGTGGAAGGGCAACATTTTCTCAGCATGCGGTTCATTGAAGGAGAAAGTCTGGAGCAGAAGATTGCACTCGGTGAGTTCAACGTTCCCAAACCGGCAAGCCCATTTCAATCCGGCCGTGACCAAACCCAGGAAAGGATCGCCACACTCATGGCCGCGGTTGCCCGCGCAGTCCATTACGCTCACGAACGGGGCGTGCTGCATCGCGATCTCAAACCGAGCAATATTCTGATGGATTCGAGCGGGCAGCCGCATCTGACCGATTTTGGTTTGGCGAAAGTGGCGGACAGCGAAATGAGCCTGACGCCGAAAACGTCGGTGCTCGGCACGCCAGGATACATGCCTCCCGAGCAGGCATCGGGCGGAGAATGCACGCCTGCCGCGGACATTTATAGTCTGGGTGCGATCCTCTATGAGTTGCTCGCCGGCAAGCCGCCTTTTGAAGGTCCTACGCCGCTCGAAATATTGCGACGTACGAAAGACGAGGAGCCTTTGAACCCGAAGAAGTGCCGTCCCGGTATTCAGCCCGATCTCGCAACCATATGCTTGAAGTGTTTGGAGAAAGATCCTTTGCAACGATACTCCACAGCGGAGGAGTTCGCTGCGGACCTGGGCCGCTGGCTGCGACGGGAACCCATTCAGGCCCGCGGTGCCAACATATGGCTGCGTTCGCGGCGATGGGTAGATCGGAACCGTACGGGCACCGCAGTGATCGTGTCGCTCTTCGCCGGGCTCTTGGTCACCGCCGTGGCGCTTCAACGGACCAATGAAGAGCGTCGCGCCAAGGAATCAGCGCTGGTCACTCTCAGCCGGGCCATCAGCCGGCAAATTGACCATCTGGGATCATCCAATGCCTACTATGAGATCACTTCGGAACAGTTTGCCTACCTCGCCGGCGCGCAGCCCGCGAAAGCGCAAACCGCTCCGGCTCGCTATACAATTGGCATTTTCATTTTTAGAAATCCTCTGGAGACAGCCCTGGGGTATGGCCGCTTCTTCTCGGCGCTCGAACAATCGATGACGGCCGAGCTGAAGCGGCCGGTGAGACTGGATTTTCGCATTTACATCGATCACCGCCAGGCAGGTGAGCATCTGGCATCAGGTCGAATCGACTTTTTGAGAGCTGATCCAAGGACCGCCGCAGCGTTGATCGAGGAACGCAATGTTGAAGTCCTGGCACAAGATCAGGCAGGAAACGATCTGGCCGTGATTTTCGCGCGCGCCCAAAGTGGTCTGACCAACCTCACTCAGCTCAAAGGCCGTTCACTTAGGATGCTTGATCCGCATTCAAGCGTCACACTTGCGGCCAAAGAAGTTCTGGCAACGCACGGTTTCTGCGAAAGAGATTTCCCGAACCTGGATGCTAACGCGGCATTGGAACCGGCCAAGTCGACCTACTTTGAATCGCCCGACCGGGGCTACTTTGATCGTTAGTGCGAAACGGTTCATCAAGTCCTCGACGTGAGAGCCTGCGACGCTGGTGTAGCGCGGGAACGGCAGTTTCGTTTGAAGCATGCCGACGAGTGGCGCGTGCTTGCCCGGTTTCCATTTGTGCGGCACGTCTGGCTTGCCGCTCCCCACCGTGACTCGTCAGCCGCCAAAGTATTTCAGCACGCTCTTCTACACGCGCGGCCTGCCGAAGGTTCGCAGGTCACGAGCGAAAGCTACGGAGCGGGGTATGAAGTTAGAATTGTTCCCGCTGCTGCTGATTTCCTATCACGAGTAAAGCAGACCCTCGCTGCCGAGCAGGTTTTTGACAACTGTTCCCGAGTCGAGCGAAGCACCGGTGGCTCCGGCCCTTCAAAGGCGCCGCTATGAGACCGATTGCTTGCCGCGGGTTCACGCTGATCGAGTTGCTGGTGGTTATCGCCATAGTTGGAATTCTCGCCAGTCTGCTCTTGCCTGCCTTTGGGCGCGCCAAGGCGCAGGCCCAGCGCATTGCCTGCATTTCGAACCTCAGACAATGGGGCAATGGAATGATTCACTACCTCGCCGATCATGATGAATTCTTTCCCAGAGAAAACGCCGTGGACAACATCAATAGCTGGGACCAGGCCGCAGACACCACCAGCGGCGATGTCTGGTACAACGCGCTGCCACCAGAGATGGGGACGAAACCGCTCGCCACCTACGCGGCAATCACCGCCAACCAGATGGATTTCTATGAGAAGGCCGCCTTGTTCCACTGTCCAGCAGCACGTTTCTCAGCCGGCGCGCCCACGTATCCACAGTTTTCACTGGCGATGAACTCGAAACTCATGGTGCCGGGAGCGCTGGTTGTGAAATACTCCGCAATTCAACGTGCCACCCAAACTCCGCTCTTCATCGACTCAGGAGTTCCTGGCGAAAACACAATCACTGGCCAAAAGCCCTACAATGGTCAGCCGCACGCCTATGCTTCGCGCTTTTCGGCGCGTCACGGCGGGTCCGGAAACCTGTTTATGGCGGACGGGCATGCCGAAACCATGCGCGGACCGAAGGTCGTTGATACAGATCCTGCCAATGCCGGCAACAGCTATGGGAAATCCATTTATCCGCCGGTTGATGTGGTATGGCGGCCTGATCCGGAGTCCAATCCAAATCGTTAGTCGCCGAGTGATTTCGGCGATGTAAGATCGTAACCTCCAGCGGAATGTCTGACCGATTGCCTACAGGCCGGAGCGGCCATAAGAGCACGTTGGCTTGCCCCGTGGTCTTTCCGCAAGCGATCTTCCTGTGAACTTCGCGTCGCGACTGAGTAACGCGCTTGGCAGTCGTTTTTGCCGCACGACGATTCGCCATATCACCTGCTCGCGGACCGACGTCGCTCCGAGCGTACAACACAGATAACCAGAGAATTGGAAAGTCGGACATCCACATGGCGTGTGCTCCCCACCGTGTTGGTCAAGGTGACGATGCCTCGATTGTCATCGGCAACATTTCGGCACAAAAACTGATCCTGAGTTCCGTCCGGCGCCTTTGTTTGCGTGTAGGGCGCGGCTCGCCAGCGGTTCGTGTCGAAACCTTGTAGCTGCACAGCGTCAACAGCTCTCTTCAACGCGAGGCCATCAGGCAAAAATGCCGGAGAATGTGTCATGTTAAAGACATGCGAGACCCCGCACTTCCGTTCAGCATTGGCCTCCTTGAGCCGCGGCAAAAGGAAAGCGGCGCACGTGAGGACAACTCCGCCAATACACAAAATGGCTATCAAGAAAGGGCGTGTTTTGATTTTGGCCATCGGACGCGACGTTAATCTCCTGAGCAGTTTTTCCGGTCTTGTCACAGGGCGCCGTTTCCTTTGCAAGGCAGGAGTGCATTGTCGAGTGTTACGAATATGTGACGGTGATACTCCCGTTATCTTGAGTTTTTCCTTCCAATGGCGGGGCTTAATGTCTTCAATGACGCCGCCGTTTGCAGCTATACGGCTCGTGATGCGAAAAACTGTCTATCGTGCTCGTTGGAGCAGGACGGTTTGAGATCGCATTACTGGAACGTTCACGGTCAGCAGGTTACACATAAAAGTAAATTCTTATGGGCACAAAGTTATTCGTCGGAAACCTCACGTTTGATGTGACTGAAAATGATCTGCAGGATCTATTCGAACAAGCGGGGCCGGTAAGCTCCGTGAACATCATGCAGGATCGGGCCACTGGCCGTTCTCGCGGCTTTGGCTTTGTCGAAATGACAACAGAAGAAGACACCAAGAAGGCCATTTCCATGTTTAGCGGAAAGGATTTCAAGGGGCGGGCGTTGACCGTCAACGAGGCGCGTCCGCGTGAGGAGCGTTCCGGCGGCGGCGGGGGCGGGGGAGGTCGTCGCGGCGAACGCGGCGGCGGCGGTTATCGGGGTGGCCGTTAGCAGCATGCCGAATTGACCGCCCGGTCCGCTTCGCATCGGTCCCGTCCGGGTCGACCGCCTGGATGTTTGCGCAATGCAGTTGCGGCCAATGAGCCGTCGTTTGCCCGAACTTCTCGGCCCTGGTTGACTGGCCCGCTGCCGCCACCGACTTCGAATTGTAAGCAACGTTCGCAGGGGGCCGTTGACGATGCTGTTTCCGCCAATGAGTTGCCGCTGGTGTTACTAAACTGTCCGATGACTCTTGGCCGGACAAACGCGGGTCGATTCTTTCGTCTGAGAAGCGCTCCGTAAATTCGGCAGCATCCGACAAAGGACTCACTTTCCACCGCCAAGGTTGTAACAAAATCCGTTTTTTCCTGATGAAGGGAGTGAACGCGGACCTGGCATTCAGTTATGAAAACAACATTCTTAGAGCCAATCCACTGCCGAGGGATGGCGCTCCTGCTGTGCAGCCTCTTCCTCATCAAGATGCCCATGCACGCCCAAGTGCAGGAAGCCTGGGCGCACAGCTACAATGGTGGCCCCTTCGATACCGCTGTTGCCATGGCGGTGGATGGTTGGGGCGATATTTCCGTCACGGGACATTCGATCAACACCACTTACCAATGGCGCTTCAACGGGAAACTCATTAACGGCGCCACTGGCCCCCAACTCCATCTCACGAATGTGCCTCTGGCGGCGGCGGGAGATTATTCGGTCATCGTGTCCAACTCCGCTGCTTACACCATCAGTCCGGAGGCGCGCCTGGTCCTCCACGTTCCCGCGACCGTTACTTCGCGTGGCCAGACGAATACAGTGCTGGTGGGAGAAAGTATCACGTTCACCGTGACAACCATAGGTGAAGGGCCCCTTTCCTTTCAGTGGATGTTCGATGGCGAAGTGATTCCCGATGCGACCAGTGCTACGCTCGTGCTCTCGAATCTTCAAGAGGCGTCATTCGGGCTCTACACGGCAGTCGTGAGCAACGCGTATGGCATGGCCGTCAGCCAGCCCTACAAGCTCACCGTCGTGCCGGGATCATTGGGACTCACCTTGAGGGGAGCGTGGCCCGGTTACGCCCGAAGACCGTTCTACGACGTTGCAGTCGTGAGCAACCGCGCCTATGTCACCATGGGCGGGGAGGGATTGACGATCTTCGACATCAGCAATCCAGCCGTGCCGGTGCGGCTGGGGAGCCATCCTACTCTTGGCGATGCTGGAACGGTGAGTGTGCAAGGCGATTATGCCTATGTCATCGAGGAACGGCGGTGGACCGGTTCAAACTTCCTTGGATCGGTGGAGATTTTCGATGTCAGTGATCCTGCCAGTCCCTGGCTTTTGGGGAGTTTTGATAGTTCGGGCTATGCGGGGTTTGGGAATAACAATGTGGCAGTGGCCGGCCAATATGCTTATGTCGCCGATGGCAGCGCCGGTGTGCAGGTGGTGGACGTGACGCTTCCCTGGCAACCTGTTCGCGTCGGTGGCTACATCGCTAACGACGGATTCGCTTCGCGGGTTCAAGTGGTGGGGAATCACGCGTTTGTCGCGTACGGACTCGCTGGCCTGCACATTCTCGACTTGAGCGACCCCGTCCACCCGAAGCGCATCGGCGCGTACGCAGCCTGCGGCGGACAGTTTCGCGATGTCGCCGTGGCGGGTAACTATGCTTACGCGGCTGACCCCATCAATGGATTGGTGATTATCGACGTGAGCAATCCGGCCAATCCAATCCGCGCCGGTGCGAACGGACAGCCCTTGGGAGCAGAGAATGTGCGTGTCGCCGGCAATCGTTTGTATGCGCTCGGCAATTATTGGGCTGGCAATCACTATGTTGCCGAGCTGATGGTTTTCGACCTGACCGATCCCGCCGATCCGGTCCGGATTGGCCGCACCGAAGTGGAGACCTACAGTTCCAGCGCATCATTGGATGTCGCGGGCACTCACGCCTTCGTGGCATCCAGATACACCGGCCTTCAGGTGATTGACCTCAGCAACCCGGCGGATCCTGTCCCTGTGAATGGCAGTGAAACTTTCGGGTTCGCGCGAGCGGTGCGCGTGGTGGGGAATCGTGCCTATCTTGCCGACGGCTTTGGAGGCTTGCAGATTCTCGACGTGAGCAATCCCGCCAACCTTCTTCGCGTCGGCGGCTACGACACCGGATGGGCGCTGGATATCGATGTAGCAGGCAACCGCGCCTACATAGCAGACGCAAACGCCGGCCTCGCGATCGCCGACATCAGCGATCCATCACGGCCGATCCAGATTGGCCGCTTTGATACGGGCAGCGATGGAGAACAAAGCGCCATTCAGATCGTGAATCAGTTGGCCTACCTGGTGGATGGTAGCGGTGATTTGCGAATCCTTAACATCAGCAATCCGGCCAATCCCGTGTCCGTCGGCATGTATGCGGTCACCAATGGGCGAGCTTATGGCGTTCATGTCGCAGGCAACCGCGCGTACCTCGTCGGCACAAGACCTTTGAATGAAGATGATAACATTGGATTCCTGCTCATTCTCGACGTGACGCAGCCGGCGAGTCCCGTCCGCATTGGCCAAACCGACACCGCCACGATCGGACATTCAATCGCATTGAAAGGGCAATGGGCCTTCATTGCCGGTGAGTATGTGTCGTTGACCATCGTTGACGTGAGCAATCCGGCGAATCCATTGCCGGTCGGCCGTTACGGCGACAGATCATCAGAAGCCGTGCAAGTCGTCGGCGACTACGCTTATCTCGCCGGTCAACACATCGGTGTGATGGTGCTGGATGTAACTGAGCCAGCGTTTCCGTACCGTTTGGCCCATTACCCCTTCGACAATTTCCACGACGAGGACGAAGGATGCGATATCCAGGTCGTCGGCAATCTCGCCTATGTGACGCGCGGGGCTCATGGTCTGCTCGTCTTTGAAATCACCGGACTTCCCCGCATCAACTCCGTGACGCATGTTGGTGGCAACGTTGTCCTGTCATGGAGCGGCTCACCCGGACTGAAACTCCAGCGTTGCACCTCGCTGGCCGATGCGAGTTGGACCGACGTGCCCGGCTCGGAAGGACAGAGCCAAGCCACACTCTCAATGGGTGGAGCAAACCAGTTCTTCCGCTTGATGAAGCCGTAGGATCTCAGAGATCGTGACCGTTCCCAATAGCGTCCTGCCCTAGAGCGTTTTCAGAAATTCTGTGGCCGATGCGGAAGGGTAGGGCCGCGCTGCTGCGCGGCCAGGCGCCGCCGCAGCGCCGCCCTACCGAACAAACGCCTGGCTGGCTACAGTTTTATTTAAAATGCTCCAGTGGAACCGCCGAAGGCGTTCGGAAGCATTCCCCAAGACTTCGGCTACAATTGAGCACGAGCGTAAATGTTATCTTTGGCAATTTTATCAACGCACAACGATACGGTAGAACTGAGCGGCCGTTAATCGCGGATCCGTTACTGATATCGTGCGTGGCATGTCGCTGGCGGGAATGTTGGTGACGGCAATCCAGGTGGCAGTGCTGAGGCTCGTCTTGCGTTCGACGGTGTAGATAAACGTTGCGGCAGCCGTGAAGCGGAACCGAAATCCATTCGTTACGACTTCTGGCAGGTTGATGCGCGGTGTCGGCGGCAAGGGCCGACTGTATTCAATTACCAAACTTGGCGCGTTGGCAGCATCTTCGCGCGCTCCGAAGCGGCGCGCAGTCAGGGCCGTTTCTTCGTCGCTGCTGATGAGTATCCATCCGGAATTGCTCGCGGGCTGCGCCAGCCAATGGCGTACGTCGGCGGACACGTCGGAGAATTCGTATGTGCCGTGCCCTTCAACGAATTGAGTGGCCGTGGGTTCCTCGACAAAATCGAGCGGCGAAGCCGCTCCGGGCGCCGACCACAACCCCGCCGGGTGCTGGCGGGCCAGCCACGTGGTTTCGCTGCTGCTGGCGCCGGCACCAATGCCACCCGTACTTTTGTTTCCTTCCGTCCAGGCACGGAGAAGGCGATACAGACCAAAGGTCGAACTGATTCCGCCTCCGCCGCTGGGAGTGCGCACGACGGTCAACCGCAACGTCGCAGCTACGATTATTGCGTTGGAAGGCACGTGTGCGGCCACGTCGAAACGGTATAACGCGCGCGTGCGTTTGTTCCGCGCCGTGGTGCCTGCCGCAGTCGAGAGCACGGCGCCAAGATTATTTGTCGGATAGGGTTCAAAAAGCGTTGTATCGGCGCTCGCTGGCAACTCGATTATCTCGGCGCGAACGTAACTGACCAGGAACAGAATGGCCATCGCAAGACATGTTTGCAGGAGTGCCATTGATTTCTTGAACCGATGCGTTTCTGCGATAGCCGGGGGCATTGCCTGAATGGTTGAAACGACAGCGACTTCGGATCGTGATAGTTGCTAAAACAGGGTCCTGCCTCGATAGAACCGCCGCGGGGCGTTCGTCGCAGAAGCATCATGGAAGACCCAAACGCCGGAGGTGTCCGTTCGGTTGGTCGCCAGCGCGGTCCAGGCGTTTGAGATGCTAAAACTATCACGCCTTTCGATCACGTAACTTGCTGTGGCCACACCTCGCAGCTTCACTTCGAAAAAGCCGTCCTCTCGGCGTGTGGCATTGGTCAGTTCGGGCGGCGGCGGACGCAGTTTCAAGCTCAAGACAATTGGGCCACTCTCCCGATTCCAGCCATCCACCGCGATCCAATAGCGAGTCCCGGTGCGAGCGGCGAACATCACGCGGCTGGTATCCCCGCCGAGCGGATCCTGATCGTTGCTCGCCACTTCGGAGAGATCATCCAAAGCCGTCCCGGTATGGACAGCGAGCACGGTGTCGAAGTCGCTGCCCAGGGTCGCTACCGTGGCGCTGCCTGCAAACGGCGGCGTCCAGTTCCACCAGACGGAATGTCCCCCCGGCTCGCCGGCGTGATCGGGTTCATCGACTTCCTTCGTTGCGTCCACGTTCGACCCAGCAGCGGTCAGATCCGATCCGTCCAGTGTCGTGCTGTCGGAAAAGTTATCGTTGGCTGGCCGCGGCGGCGGACCGATGCTGAGAACAATCGAACCTGACGCTCCGCTGAATCCATCCACCACGATGTGATACGTCGTTCCGGTCAGGGCATCGAATTTCACGCGGCTGGCGTCGCCGCCCATGGGATCGGTAAAATCCTGGTCGTTCGCTGCCACGAGCGTTAATGATGACACCGTTGTCCCCGTGTAAACCGCCAGCAGCGTGTCAAAATCGCTGCCCGCGGTAGTAATGACAACGCTGCCGCTGAAGGGCGCATTCCATGACCACCACACAGACCGTCCTCCGGTATCGCCCGCGTGATTCGGTTCGTCCGGCTGTTTCGAAGCGCCAACATTCGTGCCATTCGTTAGGAGGCTCGTGCCGCTGACAGGGATGGCATTGGAGAAGGAGTCATTGGCCGGTGCACTCAAACTCCTCGCAGCCATAAGCGTCAACGCGCCGAAACAGCATCCCGCTGCGATTGGCGTGACAAGGCTCATTCCAGCCAAGCCCGCAACACGCGCGCCCCTTCTACAAAGGAAAACAGTTCCCCTGGAGCGTATTCCTGAGCCTGGGCACGGGCCGCAATGCGGGCCACGTTAATGGCGTGCTTCTGGAGTTTGGCGCGTACTGCTTTTGGAAACAGCCGCGGCAGATGCTCGGTGAGGCTGGCGCAAAACGTCAGGTCGATGTGGGTCTCGGCGGCTTCAGTGACCTGAATGTGAAGAGACTTGGCTTTCATACTGAAAGGGAGTGGCTAGCGGTTTCTTATTGGTTGCGCGCGCGACTTAGAGCCAGCACCAACCGGCGCAGCAATCTCAGATGACAAAAGAAAGGCAGCATCGAACACAGGTCCGATGCTGCCGCGGAGCACCAGTTCGTAATGTCCACACATAGTTCCTTCAAGTATGGACAATCCTCCTTAAAAGCTTTGGTGATTGTGGGTTTGAGTCTAACTGCCAAATGCTTCCCTTACGACCTTTGCCGCCATGACCACGCGGCTCTCAGCAATATCTTCTTCATTGATCAGGATGTAATCTTCGCTCACGTCGATATTCAGTGGTTAAGGTCTTGATCTGTCGGCGGCGAAATTGGCAAAGATGCATCACATACGCATGACGGGCAGGTTACAATTGAGTAAGAACGCAAACGTCATCCCTCCAATCTTCGCCACCGGATCACCAGCGCTAAACACAACAGCCCGTTCCAACGACTCGGGATTGGTGCCGGTTTGGCAAGCGCGGCTGGGACGATTACGAAATTGCCGCGTTACCAAAATGTAACACCTGTGATAAACATAAGGTCTCACAGAGCGAATTGAGTCCATCGGTTGACCTGACGCGAGACGCACCGGCAGAAACGAAGACATTCCTACGAGGAGAAAACGAAGCAGAGCCTTCTGTAGCGCGAGGCATCTTGTGCTTTGTCCGAGCCGCTGGCAATCTCCCGGCGTATGAAATTCGTCGCGCAAATCTTCGCATCGTTCGTTTCATTCGTCCTTCTCGCTGGCTGTGGCCCCAAGGCATCGTCGGACGCCAACAAAGCCCCCGCCGCCAAGGGCAGACTTTTCGCCGTGTCGTTCCAGACGATGAACAACCCGTTTTTCGTGGACTTGAACGAAGGTTTGAAAAAAGTCGTGGAGACGCGGGGCGACCGGCTGGTGACACTGGATGCGCAATTCAACAGCTTGAAGCAGAAGAACGACGTGAGTGACGTGCTGCAACAGCAACCCGCAGTGATCTTCGTCAATCCGGTCAACTGGGAGGGCATTCGCGGGACGCTCATCGAAGCGAAGCGGCGCAATGTGCCGGTCGTCATCGTGGATGCTCCCGTCGAAGATGCGGACCTGGTGCTGACCCAGGTGGCAAGCGACAACGTGGAGGCGGGGCGACTCGCGGCTCGGACGCTGGCCGAGGTGAATCCGAACGCCAAGATTGGCATCATTCACTACAGTGTGAACAAGGCGTGCATTGACCGCGTCGCTGGCTTTACCGAAGTGGCGAAGACATTTCCCGGGATGACGATCCTCTCCATCCAGGATGCGAAGGGCACGAGTGAAGCCACGCGCCCGGTCATGCGCGATCTGCTCGGACGTTTCCCAGAACTCGATGCCGTATTTCCGATCAACGACCCTGGCGCCATCGGCTGTGTCTCCGCGATTGAAGCCGCAGGTCGCGCGGGCAAGGTGACCGTGGTCACGGTGGACGGGTCGCGCGAAGCGGCACAATTCATTTTGGATGGGCGAATGCACAGCACTTCCGCACAGTTCCCCAAGGAGATTGGCAACCTTGCGGCAGAAGCCGCGTATGATCATCTCGCAGGCAAAATGGTGCCGAAGGAAATCAAGGTACCCGTGAAGCTGGTAACGAAAGCAAACGCTCAGGATTTTTTGAAATAAGTCATCAGACAAAGCAAGCGATGACTCCGTTCGCGTCCACCTCCCCGAGCCTGCTGGAGCTGCGTGGAATCAAGAAATCCTTCGGCGGCGTGCGGGCGCTGCGCGGAGTCAGCTTCGAACTGCGTGCGGGTGAAATCCATGCGTTGCTCGGCGAGAACGGCGCGGGTAAATCCACCTTGATCAAAACGCTGGCCGGTATCTACACACCGGACGCTGGCGAGATTTTTATGGATGGCCGCGCTGTGCGTATTGCCTTTCCGGCGGACGCGGCCCGCCTTGGTATTCGCGTCATTCATCAGGAGCTCGCGCTCGCTCCGAACCTCAGCGTGGCCGAAAATCTTTTTCTCGGTCGAGAGCCGGCGCGCTTTGGCTTTGTGGATAAGGCAGCGATGAAGCGTGAAAGCGCGGCGCGGGTAAAGGCCCTTGGGTTCCATGAATTGAACGACGTCGAGGCGCGCGTCGAGATGTTGCCGATGGCGTTGCGGCAGCTCGTGGAAATCGCACGCGCTCTTTTCTGCGACGCCCGCGTTCTCGTTCTGGATGAGCCAACCACCTCCCTCACGGCAGCGGAAACAGAAGTGCTTTTCCGCAAGTTGGAAAGTCTCCGCTCTCAGGGCGTGGGCATCATTTACATTTCGCACCGGCTGGAGGAAATCCGCCGCCTGGCCAGCCGCGTCACCGTCCTGCGTGATGGCGAAAGCATCGGCACGCAGGACGCCGCGCATCTCGATGAAGCGGCGCTGGTGAAGTGGATGGTCGGCCGTGAGCTGGCGCAGTCACATCGGCGCGCCGCCTCCCGGCCGGGCGACGTCGTGCTGCGGGCTGAGGGCTTGCGCAATCGTCATATTCATGGGGTGAACATTGAACTCCGTGCCGGCGAGGTTCTGGGTCTGGCAGGCCTGGTCGGCGCGGGACGCAGCGAACTGGGGCGGGCCTTGTTCGGCGTGGATGCGCTGGAGGCAGGCAGCATCGAGATCGGCGGGAAACCTCTCACGAAGCATTCGCCGCGCGACGCGCTCGCGGCAGGACTGGTGCTTGTGCCGGAAGATCGCAAGCTGGAAGGTCTCGTCATGGGCAACACCGTGGCCTTCAATGCCGCGCTGCCGTGGACGGCGCAATGGATTCGTTTTGGCTGGCCGGACTGGGAGAAGCGCGCGGCCATCGTGCAGCGCGCACTCGAAGCCTTTGCCGTGAAGACCGCAAGCACCGAGTCAGGCGTTGCGACGCTGTCCGGAGGCAATCAGCAAAAAGTGCTGGTGGGGCGCTGGCTGGAGCGAAGGCCGCGTGTGCTCATCCTCGATGAGCCGACGCGCGGTGTGGACGTGGGCGCGCGCGCAGATTTGTTCGGCGCGGTTGCGCGGCTGGTGGCCGAAGGGATGGCGGTGCTGTTCATTTCGTCCGACCTGAACGAAGTCTTACATTTCTCGGATCGCGTCGCCGTGTATCGTGATGGCGGTATCGTGCGCAGCGGCGCCGCCGCCGACTTCACCATGGAAACTCTCATGACGGAACTTACGGGCGCCGTCACATGAAAACACTCAAGACCACCTGGCCGCTGCTTGGTTCCATCGTGCTGCTGCTGGCATTGTTTCGTCTGTTCGTGCCGACGTTTCTCAACAGCAGCAACCTGGTCGATCTCACGCAACAAATCTCCGTTAACGCCATTCTCGCCTTCGGCATGACGCTGGTGATTCTCAGCGGCGGCATCGATCTTTCCGTCGGTGCGCTGCTCGCGCTCACCGGCACCGCCGCCACCTTCAGCCTCTTGCAGTCTGGACTTGGATTACCGGTGCCCGTCTCCGTGGTCGCGGGCGTCGGGCTCGGCGCGCTCTTCGGTTTCATCAATGGCACGGCTGTTTCACGCACCAGCTTGCCGCCTTTCATCGTGACACTCGCCACGATGCTCCTGGCCCGCGGTTGCGCGCTGCGGTTCAATGAAGGCCGCCCCATGAGCATCGCGCTCACGCATGAATCGTTTCTCGCCCTCGGCAATGGGCGTATTGCCGGTGTGCCCGTCCCGGTGATCATCATGCTGGCGCTCTTCGCAGCGTGTGCCGTGCTCTTGCATCGCACTCGCTACGGGCAACATCTCTACGCCCTTGGTGGCAACCGCGAGGCGGCGCGCTTCGCCGGCATCCCCGTTGCTCGCGTCGAGACGCTCGCCTACGTGGTGTGCGGCGCGCTGGCTGGCGTGGCCGGCGCCATTCAGACTGCGCAGCTTTACAGCGCCGAACCGGCCAGTGGCCAGGGATTCGAACTGAACGCCATTGCTGCTGCGGCGGTGGGTGGCGCGAGTTTCAGCGGCGGACGCGGCACCCTGTGTGGCACGCTGCTCGGAGCCATCATCATTGGCATCCTCGACAAAGGGCTTAATCAAACCGGAGTCCATTTCTCCATTCAATACATGGTGAAAGGCGCCGTGCTGCTTGCCGCCGTGAGCGCCGATGTGTGGCGGCAGAAGAGGGCGGGTTGAGCTTTATGAATGTGATAACCTGAAATGAATGTTCAAGCACATAGGTACCGCCACACTCCCGTGGTGCTCGAACACGCCCTCCGCCGTTTCCGGTGGCGTCGCGACGGTTGGCGGTGTAGCCTGCACTCATAATCTTGTATGTCTCCATGCCCTGAGGTGGCCATCGCTTAAAAGATTACGTGCATTAATGAGAACGACTTGTTGCCCCTTCTGCTTGCTGCTGCTGACAATCATCTTGAACGGGGCCGGTGTGTTGGCTTCGGCAGCGACGCAAGACCCGGTTTCGCAAGCCTGGGCCATGCGCATTGATGGGCCGACGAATACGCCGATCCAGGGTGCGGGCATGGATATCGGCCCGTCCGGCGATGTCTTCCTCGCCGGTTATTTCCGCAGCGGTGGCTACTACCTCCACGACGTCCTGATAACCCGCCGCAGTTCCAGCGGGGCCCTGGTTTGGGAGAGGCGTTACGAACCGCCGGAGGGACCGTCCGCCAACGAAACGGCCTCCGCCATCGTGGTGCACGGCACGAACGTTTACGTGGCTGGACACATTATGAGCACGAATGGTGCGATTGATTTTCTCACGTTGAAGTATCGCGATAGCGGAGAACTGGAGTGGGCGGTTCGTTTGGATGGCCCCGGGCACAACAACGACGGGGCCACTGACATCGCCATCGATGGGCAGGGAAACGTACTGGTTCTGGGCCATTCCATCGGAAACAATGGGAGCCGTGATATCGTGGTGTTGAAGTATGGACCGGCTGGAAATCTTCTCTGGACGTATTCTTATGACAGCCCCGCGCACGCTGCGGATTTCGCAGTCGGAATCCGGGTGGACGCCGGCGGGAACATTCATGTCGCAGGATCGGCGGGGCCATCGAGTGAGGAGTCTTCGAGCATTACCTTCAAGCTGGACCCCGATGGCCACGAGCTTTGGACGGCGCGGGAGACTTCGGCAGCCCTTTACGGCGTCAGGGCGAACAGCCTCGATATCGATTCAGCGGGCAACGTGGTGCTCGTGGGCATCGAGCGGTCCTATTGCGCTACGTGGAAGTATGATGCGAATGGGAACCGCCAGTGGATGGCGCGCTACCGGGCCGAGGACCCTGCCTCCATTTATGCCTACGATGTCCGCTTCGACGGGAGCGGCAAGATCATTACTGCCGCCAAACTATACGGCAGCGGGACCAACGATACGGTGCTGGTGAAATACGCTGCCGATGGCCAGCAGCTTTGGGCCACCCGAATGTCCCATCCCAACGGGCCGGCCCATCTTAACGCCCTGGACCTGGATAGCGACGGCAATTCCTATCTGACCATGTCGCCTGCCTCTGATGTGATCACGACCAAGGTGAGTCCAGAGGGGGCCCAGCTCTGGTCCGTGACTTACAACAGCCAGGGATTGTTCAGCGACTACGGTGAAATCCTCGAAGTGACGCCCTCGGGCGATGTTTTCGTGGCCGGTCGCTCAACTCATTTTTCAGAAGCCTTCCTCTCACTCGTGAAATATACGCAACAGCCGGTAACTGGCTCCGCCACAGCGGTGGTTACGCCCGCGCTTCAAGTAGTGGATCCGGGAACCAACGTGGTTTTCACGGCTGAAACGATTGGGCCGGGCCCCATCCATTTTCAATGGCGCAGGAATGGCCGCCCCATTCCGGACGCCACCAACTCGACCCTTGCGCTGTCCAACGTGCAGGCCTTTCATCGTGGTGACTACTCGGTGGTCCTCTCCAACCTGGCGGGCGCGACCGTCAGTCCTGAAGCCCGGCTCTCGGTGCGGACTCTGCCGGAGGTGGTCATCGCGCCCACGCAGTCCGTCGCTTACATCGGGACGGATACGGCGTTTGGCGCCACGGTTTTTGGCAACGATTTCGCGACGCTCCAGTGGCGCCACAACGGCACGAACATTTCCGGAGCGACCAACGAAATATTTCGACTGGTCAACTTGAATGCCGAGACGAGCGGAAGCTATGACATCGTGGTGTCCACCTTCGGCGGAACTATTACCAGCAGCGCTGCTGGCCTGAGGATTTCACGCGCGGTCGAACTAATTGGAACCACTCCTCACCGCAGTTCCATCTCAAGTTATGATTATCAGCCGCAGCTTCAGGTCCTGCCCAACGGCGAATCCCTCATCGCCGCGCGCTCGAATCATCTCAGGGGCTCAAGCATCGTGCTCCACAAGCATGCGCCCGATGGCGAGCTTCTGTGGACCACGGCATTTGAAAGCGTTGAATTCACGAATGCAGAACCATCACGCCTTGTGCTCGATGGCGCAGGGAACATTTACATTGCCGGGCTTTCCCGACAGCCGTATCTCACCGCCGCGTTGGCCGTGTTGAAATTCAACCCGGATGGCCAGCTTCTCTGGTCACGCATTCTCACTGGAACGAACCTTTGGGGCAGCATTCATGCTTTTGCCGTCGATCCCCAGGGGAACAGCGCGATTGCCGTATTGGGCGGGTTGGGCGCGAGCGTGATGACGGTTACCCGCTACAATCACGCGGGCAATCTTCAGTGGTCCTTTGTTGATCCCTCGCCCGACAACGACACCATCGCGGTGGCGGTCGATGCATCGGGCAACACTTACCTGGGAACGACCATTCGCGTGGGAGACGGCAACGAAATCCGGCTGCGCAAGTTCGATGCAACGGGCGCGATCGTCTGGACGCGTTCCTATGCCGAAGGACAGTACAACCGGCTTGGCGTGCTTGCGGTTGACGCCGCCGGCCACCTCGTTGTCGCCGGTACGCGTATTACGCTGACAGACGTTTCTGACGGCCGGATGTTCGTACAAAAATATTCTCCCGACGGACAGAAGGTATGGGAGACGCAGACCGGCAGTTGGTTGGAGATTAGTTACATCCAGGCGATCGCTGTCGGCCCGGGCGACGAGATCACGGTGCTGACCAGGAGCGACGACGATTACCCTCCGGGAGAAGAGTCGGGTGTAACCCGGATTGGACCCGACGGGCAATTAAGGTATCGCATCGCAGAGCCGCAAATCCTGGTTTCGAGCCCGTCGCAACTGGCGTTGGACAATTTCGGCAATGCCTACGTGACCGGTTGGGGCGGCCGAGTCGCGACCGGAGCAGACGCGGTGACGGCCAAGTACGATGCCTATGGGCACCGGCACTGGCTGGTGTATTACAACGGGCCGCAGAGTAGTTGGCAATACGGCCTCGCCGTCGGGGCGGATGCGGCGGGGGACATCCGCGTGTTGTCGATAGAAAACACCGGGTCGGATTCAAGCGGAGATTTCAGTCTACTCCATTACCGCCAGCGCGATCCCGCGAGCACGTTTCGCCTGCAACTGATTGCAGACGCAGGGGGAACCTTCCATTTAAGCGTGCCGGCTCAGGAATCGTTTCGAATCGAAGCCTCCGCGGATTTACAAAACTGGGGCGTGCTCACCGAGGAAGAGAAGCAACTGCTGTTGCAACCCGGCGCCACGTCGTTTGCGGATGCACCGAAACGCTTCTTCCGCCTCGTTTTCGCGGAATGAATGGCGCGGCAACTCGTGCTCCGGCGCGATGCTTCGAACGTGACAAAGAACTCGGCACGGTTGCACCAGGCAAACTTGCCCGATCCGATCTACTCGTCCTCAACGCCAATCCCCTCGACGACATCCGCAACAGCACCCGAATTGGAAACCGCTGTTATCAACGTCCGGGTTTACGATCGCGCCGAACTGGATGCCATTCTGGCCGCCGCGAAGCGGCTTTCTGGAGGTGCGTGGTGATCTCGTTGCTGCCAATCACTGTCTCGGCTTTCGAGCCCGCCTTTCGGGCGCTGCGGCAATGCCCATAAGGGACAGCAGCCGCTCGCGAAAATCGGGGAACTCCTCGCTTTTTCCTGAGGACAAATTGATCAAACTATAAAAGCGGTTCGTCGTGGGACTCTTCACGCGTGCTTTGTTCAGATTGAGATTCGGCACGTTATAAATCGTCCAGAACTCAACGAACCCACGCTGCTTTGCGGATTGATGGCTTTTCTCGGCTTCACCCAACCGGTTCCATATGTTCGAGTAATCCGCTCCACCCTTGATTTCAATCGCTACCACATTCCGCGCGCCAGTCGCCATTTCTTCAAAGATGCCTATGTCGGGATCTGCGGAGAACGCGATCACCACTTTCCGCTTCGACGCGTTCAAAATTTCGAGCCGTGATTCGGTAGCATTCACAATCGCGTGCTTGGCGATCTGTTGAATGATTTCAAACACTGCCCTGTTGGCGATGACCCCGATTCGCGTGTTGTTGCTTCCGCGGAGCTGCGGTCCAAGCGTCAGGAGTGCGAGATCGTCCAGCAACTCCAGGGTGAGCTTTTCTGCGCCAATCTCATGCAGCAACTCCGACGCCCTTTTTACGAGAGCCGCGCACAAGTCCGGCAGTTCCGCCTCCAGCCGCGGAGTCATTCGTCCTGGTTCTTCCATACACTTAAAGCGCGCGAGCTTTGCTTTACTGTAGAACTCTTTCTGGCTGTAGCCCAATAGCAATCGATAATAGCCTAGCAGGTTCGGCTTCATCTTCAGCATACTCGGCAACGCGAACAGGAATTCCCCGCGAATGCCGCGGCTCGCGAGTGTTTTCAAATCTTCTGCAGGTGCGAACTCGTCAAGCTCCGTGTTAATGGCGCGCAGATCCGCCGCTGAAATAGCATTGGAGAGCGCCTGTTGCAGATAGAGCTTTCGAAACGCTTCAAGAAACGTGGCGACGTTTGCTTGCGGCGTCGAGGAAGGCAGGTTGATGGCCATTTTGCTTTGCCGAATACCGCACTGGGCGTTTGAGGGGTTCTGCTGTCTGCGATTGTCGTTCCAGCAATCGCATAGCATCGTCCAAGTAAACCGGATTTAATTCTACGCCGATGAATTGTCGCTTCAATCGGACAGCAACCAAGCCGACAGTGCCGCACCCGAAAAATGCGTCGAGAACGAAATCATCCGGCTTCGTTGAAGCGAGGATGCACGGCTCCACCAACTCTTGAGGGAACCCGGCGATATGACTGCCATTTGTGGGAGTCGTGTTAATGCTCCACACACTGCGGCAATTGCGTTTTCCGCCATCATCAGCATCCTCCATCAGCCCTTCCGCGTTGTACGAGTATCGCTCCTCTTTTGTGAACATGAACAGGTACTCATGAGCGCGTGTGGGCCGGTCTTTCACGCTCTCAGGCATGGCATTGGGTTTATGCCAAATAATGTCGCTACGCAAAAACCATCCGTCCGCCTGCAACGCAAATGCAAGTCGCCACGGCACACCGAGGAGGTCCTTGTCTTTCAGACCGGGCGGATTATCCGGGCGAACGGACATCGCGCGGTTTGGATTTTTTTTGTCAGGCGCACGCCAACCGCGGTTCCCGCTCGTAAAACCATCACCGATGTTCAACCACAAGATGCCATTTGGCTTCAGAACTCGTCGAACCTCGGCAAAGATGCTGGTGAGCTTATGAATGTAGCCTGCCAGAGTAGGTTCGAGTCCGATTTGTCCTTCAATTCCATAGTCGCGAAGTCCCCAATACGGCGGGGAAGTGACAACGCACTGAACTGATTCGCTGACCAGGCGTGGCAACACTTCCGTCACGTCGCCTTCCAATACAAGTGAGCTCCTTAGCTCAATTTTTGATGGAGCGAGAATTTTGGCTCGGTTCATATCTGAAGAGTATCCGGCCAGTCAGTTTTTGGGAAGGGTCATTCGCATGTGCCCGTTCGCTGCACGCCAGCGCCGTAGGCGCGGCATCGCTGTAGAAACGCCAGGAAAGATATGGTCAGCCCCGTAGGGGGGAATGGCGCTTAATTAGCATGACGTTTTTGTGCAATGCTCCTGCGGTCGCTGCGAGAGGGTCGGTCTTTTTGCTGATGGCGAGGGTGTGTGAGCTTTTGATATTTGGAGATGTGTTTGA
>Ga0137429_1000373_pt1 | contig 19575 bp, 22 predicted proteins | sample EasRivERMZT736_2_FD_102304 | JGI IMG/M metagenome (GOLD analysis project Ga0137429, IMG submission 102304) | Soil microbial communities from meander-bound floodplain in the East River, Colorado, USA - East River MetaG ERMZT736_2 | ecosystem: Environmental > Terrestrial > Soil > Floodplain ...
GCTTCGTACGAGGTCAAGACCCAGCGAGTGGAATTCAAAGGCGCTCCGCCGGCGGATGGAAGCCATCGTCCGCACGCAGGAATGTTGCGTTATCCCGACGTGAGCGCGACGCAGATTGTCTTCGTCTACGCCAATGATATCTGGGTCGTGCCGCGCGAAGGTGGATCGGCCGCCCCGTTGGCGAGCCCGCCCGGTCTGGAGAACTTTCCCCGATTCAGCCCCGACGGTCGGACCATCGGCTTCGTCGGCAACTATGAGGGCAACCGCGACCTGTATACCATCCCGGTTGACGGCGGCGTGCCCACACGCGTTACCTACCATCCCGCGACGGAGACCCTGTGTGATTGGACGCCGGACGGGAAGTTGCTGTACTTCACGAACGGGTTCGCCGGACTGCAGCGGCAAATGCAGTTGTTCACCACACCGGCCACGGGCGGATTGCCGGCGCAAGTTCCTGTGCCATACGGGACGAATGGGTCGATCAGCGCGGACGGTCAATGGCTAGCCTACACTCCTCACACCACCGACCACAGAACCTGGAAACGTTATCGCGGCGGTATGGCGACCGACATCTGGCTATTCGATTTGCAGAACAACACTTCAAAGAAGATTACCGATTGGGAGGGGACGGATTCGCAGCCGATGTGGCACGGGTCCAAGGTTTATTACATGTCGGACGGCGGCCCGGAACATCGCCTCAATATTTGGTCATACGATACGACGAGCGCGAAACGAGAGCAGATCACGCAGCTCAAGGACTACGATGTAAAATGGCCCGCGGTCGGACCCGGGCCGGACGGGAAGGGCGAGATCGTTTTCCAAAACGGACCCGAACTGCACTTACTCTCCTTGAGCACCGGGAAGTCGCGGGCCGTCGATGTGGTGATCCCCGGCGACCGTCCCCTGATCCGAGCGCGTGATTATGACGGCGGCAAGTTCGTCCAGGGATGGAACATCTCTCCCAGCGGGCAACGGGCGGTGCTGCAATCTCGCGGAAACATCTGGACGGTGCCGGCCAAGAAGGGATCGCCGAGAGACATGACGAGATCCAGCGGCGTCGCCGAGCGCGACCCGGCGTGGAGCCCCGACGGACAATGGATCGCGTATTTCTCGGATGCCACCGGCGAATACGAACTCTACGTTGCGCAATCCGACGGGCGCGGAGAGACCAAGAAGCTGACCTCCGATGGGAAGACCTTCCGCATGAGGCCGACCTGGTCGCCGGACTCCAAGCGGATCGCCTTCGTCGACAAGACAGGTGCGATCTTCTTGCATACGATTGAAACGAACGAGACCAAGCAAATTGACGCCGACCCCTGGGGCAATTCGAGCCGTTTGAGTTGGTCGCACGATTCAGGATGGCTGGCCTACACCAAGAGCAACGACAATCAGACCACCGCTTCGATCTGGCTCTATCATGTGGAACCGGGCGAGGCCCAACAATTCACTTCGGCGGTGTTCAGCAGTTCCTGGCCGACCTTTGATCGCAAGGGCGATTACCTGTTCTTCGCCAGCAATCGCAATTTCACCTCTCCGCTTTATGAGGACATCGGGACGACATTCGTCTATTCCGATACCGATACCTTGTTCGTGGTGCCGCTTCGGGACGAGGTCGGTTCTCCCTGGTCGCCCAAGAGCGACGAAGAAAAGTGGGGCGAAGAGAAGAAAAAGGAAGACGAAAAGAAAAAAGAAGAGGAGAAGAAAAAGGAAGGCGATAAGAAAAAGGACGAAGATAAGAAGAAGGACGACGACAAAGACAAAGAGAAAAAACCGGCTGAAGAGAAGAAATCTGAAGGCGAAAAATCAGAAGAGAAAAAGAAAGATGCCCCCGCCGCGGATACGGAAAAAAAAGCCGATGCCGATGCCGAAGGCGAAAAGAAGGATGAAAAGAAGGCGGAGGAAATCAAGCCGCTGGTGATCGAGTTGGACGGCTTTGAGCGTCGGGCGGTCGCCCTGCCGGTTGATCGCGGCAATTTCACGTATCTCGCCGTCGCCCACGACGGCAAGCTGATTTACGTGCGAAACCCCGCCCAGGGCGCGGCGACCAAGCCGTCGATTAAGATTTTCGATCTCACCGATGAAGAGAAAAAGGAAAAAGGCGTCCTCGACGAAGTGAACAACTGCGTCATCTCCGCCGACGGCAAGAAGCTCCTCGTCCGCAAGGATGAGACGATGGCCATCGTCGATGCGGCGGCGGAGCAGAAGCTGGACAAGCCGCTCAATCTCTCCGCCATGTCCGGCCGGGTCGATCCCCACGAGGAATGGCGGCAGATGTTCCATGAGGCCTGGCGTATTCAACGCGACTACTTCTACGACCCGAACATGCACGGCGTGGACTGGCCCGGAATGCGCGACCGCTATGGACGGATGATCGAGGACTGCGTGTCACGCGAGGACGTCGATTTTGTGATCGGAGAGATGATCTCCGAACTCAACGTCGGCCATGCGTACGTCATGGGCGGCGGAGATTACCAGAAGCAACCGGAGGTTTCGGTCGGCATGTTAGGGGCGGACTTCGAGCTACACGACGGCGCGTATCGAATCGCCAAAATCCACGAGGGTGCGCCCTGGGATTACGACGCCCGCGGGCCGCTCTCGCAGCCGGGCGTGAAAGTCAAGGTCGGCGACTATCTATTGGCCGTTAACGGCGCGCCGGTGGATGTCACCAAGGACCCCTGGGCCGCATTTCACGGCCTCGGCGGGAAGGTGGTGACGCTCACCGTCAGCGATAAGCCGACTGTCGACGCCGACGCACGGCACGTTTTCGTCGAGCTTCCAACGAGCGAGTCGGATTTGCGTTATCGGGAGTGGATCGAATCAAAGCGCAAGTACGTCGAAGAAAAGACCGGCGGCAGGGTTGGGTACATTCACGTTCCCGATACAGGCATCAATGGGCAGAACAACCTCTTCCGTCAGTTCTACGGCCAAACCGACAAGGCCGCCCTGATCGTCGATGAACGGTGGAACGGCGGCGGGCAGATTCCGACCCGATTCATCGAACTTCTCAATCGCCCGATCACGAACTATTGGGCCACACGCGCTCCCAAGTACGGTGCCTGGCCGCCTGACGCCAACGCCGGTCCCAAGTGCATGTTGATCAACGGACTAGCGGGTTCGGGCGGCGACTGCTTTCCCTATTATTTTCGGCAGCGAGGATTGGGCAAACTCATTGGTATGCGTACCTGGGGCGGCCTGGTCGGAATCTCGGGCAACCCGCAACTGATCGACGGGGGAAGGACCAGTGCTCCAACCTTCGCGTTCTTCGAGACGGATGGCACCTGGGGCGTCGAGGGACACGGTGTAGATCCCGACATCGAAGTAATCGACGACCCGGCTAAAATGGTGAACGGCGGCGATCCACAACTTGACGCCGCGATCGCCCACATGCTCGCCGAATTGGAGAAGAATCCGCCGAAGCGCCCGTCGCGACCGGCCTACCCCGACCGCAAGGGCATGGGCATCCGCCCGGAAGATAAATAACTGAGCCGCGGCCTTCTGCCCGGGCGACCCGACAATCGCGGCTAAAACTTCGTGACGCTGGATAAGTGAAAATCCGGCAGCCGCACCGCGGGCAACAGCATTTTACCGCGCTCCATAGTGATGGATTCCATCGGCACGGTGGCCGCATCGACTTGCTGGAAGCAGCGCAGCGGGCTGTCGTGGAAGCGGAAGTTCTTCACTCCCGCAACAATCTTGCCGTCTTCGACCAAGAAAGTGCCATCGCGTGTCATCCCCGTGATGGTCAGGTCCGCGGGATCAACCGAGCGGATGTACCAGAAATTGGTGATGAGCACGGCCCGCTTCGTCCCGGCGATCAATTCGTCGATGCTTTTAACGGTGGGGCCGGAAAAGCTCATCACCGGCGCGCTGGGGCGGGGGGTCGGCTCGACGCCGTGCTCCTTGGCCGTGAAGCGATCGTAGTACAGTTGCTTCAAAACGCCGCTCTCAATCCAGACTTGCTGGCGAGTGGCCAATCCGCTCCCGTCGAACCCGTCGCCTAACAGATCGGGGTGGGTCGGATCGGTGCGGACGGTCAGTCGTGCATCCAGCACCGTGGAACCGACCTTTCCCACGAAGGGGCTGTTGCCTTTGTAGTAGCTCTTGGCATCCGCGGCGAAGAAGAACGGTCCGAACACGCCCGCGACGGCCGCCGGCTCTAGAATCACGGGATAATGCCCGGCGGGGAGTTCACGCGGCTCTTTCGATCGGTTGGCTTTGTCCACGGCCCGATCGGTACGGGCGGCGATCTCCAGGGCGTCGATGTCGCGATGGCCGTTGTAGGTCCACCCCGAGCTGTCGCCCGCCGTCGCGGTGAGGGAAAACTCCGACTCCGTGGATTGCTCGTAGCCGAAGAGCCCGCTGGATGCAGCGACGCCTCTCGCCGAAACAGCGTTGCTTAAGATGCCCGCGCCCACCAGGCCGCTTTTCGCACACTGGTCGATGACCGGCTTGGTGCGTTTGGCAAGGTCCATCGGTGTGACCGAGGCCGTCGAATCGCGGAACGAGGGAACGCGCATGTACGATTGCTTGGGAAGCGGCGGCAGGTATTCCGGGTCCTCCGGAGCAAGCCGTGCGATGGTCTCGGCCTGACGGACCAGAGTGGTGAGGGACGCCGCGTCGAGTCGGTTCGTGCTGGAGCTGCCGACCTTCTTGCCGAACGCCACGCGCACGGAGACGCTGGGCTCCCGAACGGAGACGTTCTGCGCCACTTGGTTATTGGCGAAGCGCAGCGTGGACGACTCCCCGTCGCCGAAGCTGATGAAGGTGTGTTCCGCCGTCGCAGCCGACAGAATGGTATCGACGATGCGACGAAACGTTGCTTCCGATGCAAGTTTCACTGACATACGACCTCTCCTGTACTTGGCTCCAACGACCAACTGTCGACCAGCTTCGTTGAGTTTCGATCGGCAATCTGTCTCATCCAATCACACATCGATAATGCTCACATTCGTCGGTGGATGCAATCATCCCTTCGATTTTCCTTTGCGCCTACGCTTAGGCCTGCCGTTGTCCAAATGAATAGACGTGATCATCATCAAGTCGATGATGTCATGGAAGCCTTTGGGCGTCACGACGGAAATAGTCCGCGAAGGAGGCGCGTACGCGAGGAACTCCGGGTGCACGACGAAGTATTCCCGTCCGTCGGCGACACGAATCGTAAACGGGTGGAACGGTCGGGCTTTGTGGATGGTGTGTAGTTCGTCTATACTCATTCCTGGGTCAGTTCCATGTCATCGTCGCCGGCTGTCTACATCGCTCATTCGTCGATGGACAATCGCAAATCGTCAATTCGTATCATCCCTTCGGATTAATCACGTTTACTTGCCGGAATCGTGCGTCGGCGGCGGCGTGGGTCATCCACCCGGATTGGCCCGGCTGGCCCTTGCCGCAATTGATGAAGCCGTGCTCCTGCCAATGCTTTCGGTCGGCCACGCCGTCGCAACTATTCCAGAACTCCGGGGTGATGCCGTTGTAGATTACGTTCTTGAGCATCGCCCCGCGCTTGCCGTCCTTGATCTCCCAGAAGGCGTCGCCGCCGAACTGGAAGTTGTAACGCTTCTGATCGATGCTGAAGCTCCCTCGCCCCTCGATGTAGATGCCGTCCTTGACATCGGCGATCAACGAATCGAGCGTTTCATTGCCCGGCTCCAGGCCGACGTTGGCGATGCGGACGATGGGCACGGAACTCCAACTGTCTGCCCGGCACGAGCCGCGCGACCGCTTCTCGCCGATCGCGCCGGCCACTTCACGGTTTGTAGAGTAGCCTTTCAGAATACCCTCTTCGATGATTGCCCAGCGTTGCCCGGCGACGCCGTCGTCGTCGTACCCCGTGCTGGCCATCGCCCCCTGGCGGGTGTTGTCCGCAATCAAGTTGATGTGCTTCGACCCGTATCGGAAGCTGCCGAGCTTTTCGGGAGTCAGGAAACTGGTCCCCGCGTAGTTTGCCTCGTAGCCCAGCGCCCGATCGAGTTCCGTCGGGTGGCCGCAGCTTTCGTGGATGGTTAACGACAGATGCGCCGGATCGAGCACCAGGTCATACTTGCCCGGCGTGGGCTGCTTGGCGTTGACCTTCTCGACGGCCTGAGCGGCCACTCGCGGCGCCTGCTTCACGAAGTCCGCCGCGGTGATGTGCTCGTATCCGCTGCGAATAAACGGAACCGAAAACTCTCGCGACTGGAAGTCGTCGTCGTTCTTCGACGTCGCTCCGAAGCTGCCGCCGACGGCCAGCAGATCGAAATCCAGCACCGTCCCCTCGGTGGAGGCGAAGTGCTTGATGTCCCGCTGCGTCCAAAGGAACCCGTTGGATCGAATGACGCCCTTTTCTTTTTGGACGATTTCGCAACAGTTGAGCAGTAGGTTACAGCGCTCCTCGAGCGGTACGGTGAACGGATCGACCTTGAACGCCGTCTTGACCCGATCGCGATGCACGGGTTCGTCGGCCAGCTTGACCGGCGTTTGCATGAGCATGTGACTGGCGCGGGCGATCTCGACCGCACGTTCCGCCGTCCGTTCGACCTCCGTCGGGGTAAAGTCGGCGCTCGCCGCGAAGCCCCATGCACCGTTGTACAATGCACGAATGCCAAATCCGCTATCGAAACGCTCGCCGACATTTGCAATGCGCCGGTCCTCGGCGCGGACCGATTGGTTGTGCGTCTCCAGCAAGCGGATGTCGCCGTAAGCACATCCGCCGGCCTTGACCCGCGAAAGGGCGAGTTGCGCAAGCTGCGGCCAGTCTCCTTTCGGCGCAGGCCCCATCGCACCCGCCGGCAAATCCGCGAACGGCCGTGAGGACATCGAACACCCGCCCAAGTACAGGCCCGCGGCCGTGCCGGCAGCAGCGTACAGAAATTCTCGTCGATTCACGCTCTGAGGAACTATCATCGTTTTCTCCAAAAGGGACTTTCACCCTATTATGAATAAACTAGCGAATGGTCCCAAGTGCCGCAAGTGCGTAACAACCGGCTCAACATGGTGCTCAGCGAGTTCGATTCGAGAATCGCCAATCGACGCTTGTCCTGAACCTCTAAGGAATCGACAATACGCCGTTATGTCGACGCGAGCCGTTCTGCTTCGATTAATGTTATGGTCGCTGGGTCTCGCGGCGGCGACCGGCGTGTTGGCCGTACTGTTCCAAGGCGGCGATTTGGTCTGGCGTGTGGTGGGGACCGGTCTCGCCACCGCCGCCGCCTGCGGACTCCTCATCCCCACATCCGTCCTGATCGACAGCGAGCGAACTCGCGCGGCCGGGCTCCTCGGCATGGCCGTCGTGATCTTCGAGTACTTACTCGCACTTGGACTTACCTGGCAATTGTTGCAAGCCTTCCTGTCGAGCATCAACGATGCCGAGATGAGGTGCATCCTGACGATGGTGTTCATCGGGCTGGCCGCGCCCATCATTATGCGCGCGATTCAGGTACGACCACGGACACCTCATCATGTCGCCGCCGTAGTATCCACCGTTGCAACCGGCGTCGTCTTCATCACATTCATGATTGCTACCTGGGCCTGGACTCACTTCCACAGCAGCGATGAATCGTGGCAAACTGGCGGAACGCTCCTGCTTTTTGGGGGGCTCGTTGCGATGATGCTGCTCCAGTTCAGCCGCGAAACGCCGAGGCACTGGCGATGGTTGGGGATCCTGGCCGCCCTGATCTCTTGCCTGATGCTCTTGCATCACATTTGGGTCGGTACTCCGAGTGACCTGGGCTTTGTCATCTTCTGCCTGTGTCTGGCCATCGGGTGTGTCGTCGCCCACTCCAATATGTGTCTGGGTCCGAATCTGCGACCGACGCAGCGATGGGTCCGTCAAGGAACGATCCTATTCGCCGCAGTCACCGCGGCCCTCGTCGTTCTCATGATTGCCAAGGACAAGTTTCGGGAAATCCCGATTGACGCCGATCTCTTCGGTCGGTTCGCCGCCGCCGGAGGCATCATCGCCGGGTGCGGTACGCTTGCCTTGCTCGTTCTCGCCCGCATGAATCGCAAGGTGGACGCCGAGCCTGAGTCCTACGAGCTTAGCGAGGTCAGTTTGGTGTGCCCGCGCTGTCGAAGAAAGCAGTCGATTCCGACCGGAGATTCTACTTGCCCATCGTGCGGTCTGCGCATTTCCATTCGCGTGGAGGAACCGCGCTGCGCAAATTGCGATTACCTGTTGCGCGGGCTGACTTCCGACCGCTGCCCCGAATGTGGAACGGCAATCGGGTCACTCGGCACCATCGTTGGCTAACGAGTCGGCAAAACCCGGTAGTTAGATACGCTCCAGCTCGATCACGGTGCGTTCGTTACGGACGTTGCCGGTGTTAAGGGTAGTCTTGGGTTCGAGCAGCAAAACGCAACACTCCTCCTCGGCCACGGGCTTATGCTCGACGCCGCGAGGGATGATGATAAACTCGCCTTCGTCCACTTCAAGGTCTTTCTCGCGGACCTTTATGGTGAACCGGCCCTTGACCACCAGGAACAACTCATCCTCGCGCTCGTGATGATGCCACACGAACTCGCCCTTGAACTTGACGAGCTTGACGTACGATTCATTGACCTCGCCGACGATCTTGGGGCTCCAATGCTGCGTGAAGCGAGAGAGCTTCTCAGCGAGGTTCACTTTCTCGATGGCGTTCACTTCGCTAGCCTACCACACCTATCGCCTATGAGTACAGCGCGGCCGTTGACCGCCTCACAATAACGGATGTAATGTGCTCCGATGCCGCTTTCGGAAATCTTCGTCCTTGGCGGTTCCAACAGAGCGGGAAAGTCCACGACCGCAACGGTTCTTCTCCCGGAGACGCTAAGCATAGAGCAATTCGTGAACGCGGACCTGATCGCCAAGGGACTTTCACCCTTTGCACCCCAAACCAGCGCCCTCGAAGCCGGACGGTTGATGCTCACCCGCATCCATGACCTCCGTTCACGAGGCGAGAGCTTCGCCTTCGAAACTACCCTTGCCAGCCGCTCGTACGTCAGGTTCCTTGAAGAGTGTCAGCAAGCAGGCTATCTGGTCCACGTTGCTTATATCTGGCTGTCCAGCGTCAACCTCGCGCTTCACCGAGTTGCGGTCCGCGTCCAGCAAGGTGGGCACGACGTGCCCGCCGAAACCATCGAACGCCGCTATCTGAGAGGGCTGCGGAACTTTTTCGACCTCTATCTGCCTCTAGCGGATGCCTGGACATTATGCGATAATTCTGGAAACGAACTGGCGATTGTCGCTCAGGCTTGTAAGGGCGGCGAAATCGAGGTTAGGGACGTGATAAAGTATGCAACAATCAAGCGACAAGCCGGCCGGGCGTAGCGATGTACCGACGACCGACTTCCTGAAGCGCCGGCTCAACGCTACTGCTGAAGGGCTCAAGGAAGGCGTCCGCCGCGAAGTGGCTCGGCTCAGAAAACTCGGCCTGCCCATCTACGTCGCCGAGAACGGCACCGTCGTGAACCGGCAGACGCCCAACACAATACCGAACGCCGCTGAGCCCTGACCATTCGTCTTTGCAAGCTCGACCATCGACATCTGGCCCGCATCCGAATTGGTGTAGTAATAATTTAGAATCGACAACGGCGCTCAAAAGTGGTGGCACACGTCACCCATTGGTCCAACCCTCCCCGCCGCATCGCTTTAGGGCGGCATGTTAGGCCTTTCACGTAATTCCTTGTCCCGCTTGTTGTTTACAAAATACACGAGAAACTCGGCGTCAAAGAGAATGAGATCGAGCGCCGTTTTGAGGCACGGGTTGCTGCAGTAGTCGTCAAACAGAGATGCCAACTCCTTGGGGATGACACTACCGGCAAATCTCCGACTCAACGCCGTTGCGGCGTACTCGTAATCACAGCCAACGATCTGACCGGTTTTATCAACGAATTCAAGTTTGTCGAGCGAAAACGGCACGCCGCGATTGGTGTGGCGGATCGAACGCTTACCAGTCGTGAGGGCGGACTTTATGCGAGCAAGTATGCCCATTCAACTGCTCCGCATTACGACGAAGATCACTCACCCTGCGGCCTGGGGAAAGTTGGTTAGCGACCGCCGTGAAATTCAACGAACAAAACAGTAATCAACGACAGTGTAATAACCATCGCCCAGCCAGCCTCGTTAAGGGAGACTCCACGTCCGATGAGGCACGCAATCTGGGTGAGGAAGAAGTACCAAGCCGCGGAAGCAATCGCACCCTAAGTATCCAATCGCAGTATTGCGACTGTCTGCAGTCCCCCCGTAAATAATCACGGTCAGCACGATCGGACGCAGTCTATTGACAATGAATCGGCGGCGCGGGTTGTATTTGGCCTCTGCAAGAATGTTCAAAAACGGATCGCCCGGACCAACAGCGATGCGAACTACAACGGCGTCGATCAACTGACCAATCACGAAGAAAAAGGCGAGGCCAACACTAACGACGATCGAAATGGAGATGAGAGCGCTGGTCATCGTGACACCGCGGGCGATGAGCCCAAATGCACACCGAGTTGTGCTAGCCGTTGTGACTCGATCTGACTCCGCATGCGCCGTAGCTCGGGAAGTTCGAGGACTTCGCGAATTGCGACGGCCGGGCAGACGCAGGTCATCCCGCTAAACCCTGTCACGTACTTCCCTTTCGTGATGGACGAGGAGTCTCGTGCATCAGCAAATTCCCACCTCTCGGGGAACTGTCCCCAATGAACTCCGAGCAGCTTGAGAAGATGCCCACCGCCCATAATCGTGTTCGGTTTGGCAAAAATCGAGCCCGTAGTTCGATACACGAACACAGGGCTTCCAGAATAGCCCGTGCGACTGTGCATATCAAGAACAAATGAAGTGCGTTGACATCCGTTCGGCTGCTCAATCGGCGCGCGCATGATACTTATGTTGCCGAACCGCAGCGACGGCTCATTGACCTCGATACCGTCATAGTCTACGAAGCGACCGAGCATGAAGACATCTTCTCCGGCGTTGATCTCATGCTTGACCACATCGTCGTCGGTCAAGAAGAAAGTAGGCCCAAGTGCCGCTACCCGATGTTCATCGGGCGAGAGTGCAAGTGGTGTCACGGCAACGTCATATCCATGCGGTCCTGGAACAAAATGCCAATCCGAGGGGGTACGCTCAAAAGCCGCTGGCGCTGCGGACTTTCGGTTGATTCGAATGACCCTTGAGTCACTCTCGACGACGTGCCAGTTGGTCACACCGTAGACGTGATGATAGTCGTCCGGCCAACGTTCTGACGGGATCGCGATAAGAAAGCCTGTACCGCCCGCCTTTGTGCCACGCTTCGCATCGTCAACGGTCGGATAGAGGAAGAACGCTGTATCGAGTAACCACTCATATTCACCGAGCTTTGGCATATCAATGTATCGCCATCATGCCGCGAGAGTGCTATGAGCTGCCTCGGCGGCGTATAATAGGGCCGCCTGAACGTCCTCGCGCGCGATTTGGGGATACTCGCGAAGTACGTCGTCCACCGCCAAGTTCGCCAAACTCGCAACGATCACGGAAACTGCGATTGGCGTCCCGCAGATGCACGGCTCGCCGTGGTGGATCATGGGGTCGCAGACGATTCGGCTGCGCCAATCAGCATTGGACATCGGTGACTCCTCTGAGAGACAGCATCGCGAGGATAATACCGACAACCGGGCGAGAAGTCCATCCGTTGGAGTAGGCTCGGCTTGCCGCAAATCGTGGGTTGCAGCGCCCAACCGCTTCGCCACGAGCGGCGCGACTGAATATAGCCGGGAGTGGAGTCCGTCGCAGGCAGACGGAATCTCAGCATGATGGCCGCCCATAATTGGCGGCGGGATGGTCAGGGGAGCAACCGTTTACCGTCGACCGACGATCGTGGGACTATAAAATCCGGCGTGTTTAACGACCTGATCGCCCACGCGGGCGTCGCGCCAATGTGACTTTGTGACAACGGGAGAACGGATTTCGCCCGACGACGTGCGTACATCCCAGTAATGGTCGAAGGACCGCCGTCCCAGAAAGCTCCGTTCGGAATAGACCCGAACCACCGTCCCGCTCCACTCCTCCCCCTTCTGGAGTTCGGACCGCGCAACGTGATATCCGACAACCGGGAGAAGGATCAACAACACGACCCCGCCCGATAACCGTCGTCGCCTGCGTCCGAAACCTAGTCCCAAATTCCACATACCCCATGACCTTACGATATCGCCATGGGTACGCGGACAAACTGCGACGAATCCTACTCGATGCCTTGCGCCCCCAACCAGCGTTCGGCGTCGAGGGCGGCCTTGCAACCCATGCCCGCGGCGGTGACGGCCTGACGGTAGACGCTGTCCACGCAGTCACCCGCGGCGAAAACGCCCTCAACGCTCGTCGTCGAACGGTAAGGGTCTTTCAACTTAATGTACTTCTTGGCGTCGAGTTCGAGTTGTCCGTTGAGGAATTCCGTCGCCGGTGTGTGGCCGATGGCCATGAACAATCCGCCGAGAGGTTGCTCCGACTCTTTCCCCGTGACGGTGTCCTTAAGTTTCACGCCGGTGATCATGTTGTCGCCGAGCACGTCAATGACTCCCTTGTTCCAAAGGAACACGATCTTGTGATTGCTCCTGGCCCGCTCGGCCATGATCTTCGAAGCCCGCAATTGGTCGCGGCGATGAATCATGTAGACTTGGGCCGCGAACTTAGTGAGGTATGTCGCCTCCTCGACGGCGGAATCGCCACCGCCCACCACGCCAACCACCTTGTTGCGGAAAACCGGCAAGGCCCCGTCACAAACCGCGCACGCACTCACTCCGCCGCCGGACTGCGCCAAGCGCATTTCATTCTTCAAACCGAGCCAATTGGCCGTCGCGCCGGTCGCGATGATCACCGTGTGGGCTAGGTATTTGGTATTGTCTTCACCGACTACAACGAACGGTTTCCGTGAAAGATCGACCGCCTTGCAATCCTGATAGGCATAGCTGTGCCCGTCGTCGGGGTTGGACACGTCGGGGTTGAGGCCCTTATCGGTGGCGATCCGTGTGCCGAAGCGGACGGCCTGTTGTTCGAAGTAGGACATCATCACCGGACCCGTAACGCCGTGCGGGAAGCCGGGGTAGTTCTCCACCTCGGTGGTCATCATCAACTGCCCGCCGGGCAGAATGGTAGTCGGGACGGTCTTGGGCCGACCGGCGAAGACCAATGGTTGCAGATTGGCCCGTGCGGCATAGATCGCCGCCGTCCAACCGGCGGGACCCGAACCGACGATAATGACTTTTTCGACGTTTTCGCCTTGCGCCATGGCCGTCAATGCTCCAGAGATATTTCACTCCCTTTGCCCCGCGAAGCCTCCTCACGGGCGAAGAGCGAATGATAACGCGAACCGAGACGCCGACCAAACGTAGAGCTGTGCGTCCGATGGTCGTGCTTTCTCGGTAATCGTCCGGCCGATAGCCGCTCTTTGCCGACCGGATACAATTCACTTGGCAGCGAACGTACACGGGGAGCGGACCATGTTCACGATCGTCGTAGAGGCAGAATTCTCAGCCACGCACCGCGTCCGGTACCTGGACGGCACGGTGGAAGAGCCACATGGCCACGCGTGGCGGGTGCGTGCGCTTTTTAGCCGGTCTCAATTGGACGACGTGGGGATGGTCATCGATTTCGGAGTAGCCCAATCCGCGCTGCGTTCCGCCGTGAACGAACTAGAGAACACTAACTTGAACTCCCATCCGGCTTTACGCGGTGCAAATCCGACGGCCGAGGTCGTGGCCAAGCACCTCTTTGACCGCATTCTAATTGCCGGGGTTTCCACGCTTCGCCGCATCGAGGTGACCGAGGGCCCGGGCTGCGTGGCCTTCTTCGAGCGGAGCAACGGTGCAAGTAGGGAGGCTCCAGAATAGTCGCTGAACTTGACGATGATGCGGCTGGTTTGTAGAATCCGGCATCAAGAGGAGTTGGGATCTGGGTATGGTTTGCCAACACTGCAACCAGAGCAAAGCGACGGTGCACATCACCGACACGCTCCCCGAAAAGCGTGAACAACATCTGTGCGATGAGTGCGCCGAAAAGGCCGGCGTCATCATTAAGCAGACCCACCACACTACCAACGAAATCCTTAAACAGTTCATTAAACACAAGGCCGGCCTGGGTATCGGCGACGACCTCGCGTGCCCGAAGTGCGGTTTGACATTCAAGGAGTTCCAGCTCAAGGGACAGCTCGGTTGCCCACACGATTATGTGGCGTTTGCGGCGTTGCTGACGCCGTTGATCCAGCGCGCTCACGAGGGCGGCACGCATCATGTTGGGAAAGTGCCCCCCACGGCAGACGCGACGATCAAGAAGCACACCGGGCTGCTCCGCCTTCGTCGTGAGCTTCAGGAGGCCATCGAGCAAGAGAACTTCGAGCGGGCCGCCCGCGTCCGCGACCAGATCCGCACCATGGAAAACTGATGAACATCGACGACCTGACCCAATCGACCGGTGAATGGTTGCGCGGCGACGGACCCATGTCCGACGTGGTGGTGTCGTCGCGGATTCGTTTGGCGAGGAATCTCGCCGAGCATCCTTTTCTCAGCACCGCCGACGCCGTCGAGCGCACCGAGATCTACCGATGTCTTTCCCATGCGATCGCCTCGACCGCCGCCGGTGCGGATGACATTCTCGTCGATCTCGAGACCGCCGATGCCGTCGACCGCAGCCTCCTCGTTGAACGGCACCTGATCAGCCGTCAACACGCCGCGGGAGAGGGCAGTCGCGGCGTGGCCATTTCACCGAGTGAATCGCGGGCCGTCATGATCAACGAAGAGGACCACCTCCGCCTCCAGGGTTTGCGCAGCGGGTTGCAGTTGGAAGCATTGTGGACGGAGATCAATGCATTCGACGACGCTCTCTCGAAGAACCTCCCCTTCGCGTTCGACCGCCAGCTTGGCTACTTGACGGCTTGCCCCACCAACGTGGGAACGGGAATTCGCGTGTCGGTGATGTTGCACCTGCCGGCCCTAAGGTTGACGAAGGAGATCGAACGGGTCGCTCGCGCGGCGAAGGACCTTCGTCTGGCTGTCCGCGGCACGTACGGCGAGGGCACCGAGGCCGTGGGTGATCTTTACCAAGTCTCCAACCAGATCACGCTGGGAAAATCCGAGGACGCGATTATCAGCACCTTTAGCGAAACGATCATCCCCAACATCGTGGGATACGAACGGACGGCCCGGGAATCCCTCGCCAAACACCACGCATCGCAATTGGATGATCGGATCTGGCGGGCGTTTGGCGTGCTCAGCAACGCCCGCCGCATCAGCAGCGGCGAGACCCAATCACTCCTGTCGCCCGTCCGCATGGGCATTCAGATGGGTCGATTCAAGGAATTCGACTTGGCCACGTTGCACGAGCTCTTTCTGTACACTCAATCGGCGCATCTCCAGAAGCTGCATGGCCGAACCCTTGACGAAGACCAGCGCGCCGTCGCCCGAGCCGACTACATCCGCAAACGCCTCGCTTAGCGCCACCCCATCGTTGGTCGATCCTAGCCGGGAGCGCAAGCGACCGGATAGTCTGAGCCGCGCGGTGCAAGCCTGCGGACCGCAGCCTCCCCTTTCCAAATCGCCGGGTTTTCGGCCCTCGACGAAGGGAGCAACATTGTCATAATTGAAGGCGAAAGGATTTCGGCATGGTCGTAAACACGCACACTACCATCTGGGATCGGGTAATCGATCCTGAAAAAGAAGACCTCTCACCGGACGCAGCCCGAAGCATTGTGCGCCTTGATTTTCGGGATCAAGACCGCAAGCGGATGCTTGAGCTTGCGGCCGGGAGACAGGCGGGTACTCTACTTCCGGCAGAACTGGCCGAGGCTGAAGAATACCGCCGCGCGGCCGATGTTCTCGCACTGCTGCAATCAAAGGCTCGTCGCAGCCTGAAACGACACGGCCTTTCCTGGCCGCCAATGGAAAAACGGCTCGTACAGGAAGTGCGAGCGAGCGGGTCAATACGAGCCGGGAGCGCAAGCGACCGGATGAACAGAGCCGGGTGGCGCAAGCCTGCGGACCGCAGCCTCCCCTTTCCAAATCGCCGGGTTTTCGGGCCTCGACATTCGGAGAATTGTTGTCATAATGGTATGATTGAGCTGTAAGGAGGTACCGATGAATGTTCCACTTCGACCCGACATAGAGGCTTTCGTAGACGAGATGGTCCGCTCCGGCCAGTACGCGACGCGCGAAGACGTGATCCAGGCTGGCCTCGTCGCCCTGCGACAACACGAGTTCTTCGGCGACTTCATCTCGGGCGAGCTCAACGAAATAATTGCCGAAGGCGAAAGAAGTCTCGACCGATCCCCAATGCTCGACGCCGACGAGGCCATGCGTGCCCGCCGTGCCCGTCGCCGTCTTGATCGGGGCGACGCAGGGTGAGGCTTTGCGTCACGCCACAGGCCGACACCGACCTGGACGCAATCTGGAACTACATCGCGAAGGACAGCCCCGACGCAGCCGACTGCTTTTCACTGGTTCGGCCTGCGTGGCGGTTTGCCGGCTTGAGATCTCGAACGATCATCCGTTGACGAGCCGCCCGAGACCGTCGAGCTCGCGTTCGTACTCTTCGGGCGTGAGCAAGTCTTCGGTGACGTTATGTTGCTTCAGCAAGCCGTCGATCTCGAAGCGCGACAGTCCCAATGCGTCGGACAGCTCGTGGTGCGTCAGCCGTCCTTGGCGATACAACTCAACCAGCATCGCTTCCTTGGCAGCAGCCGGAAGGTCGCGCAGATCGGTGCGCAGCTTATCCTCGATCCGCTTGGGTGGTTCGATGTTGATGGCCATGCCTGATCCCTCAGTCCTGCATCTAGTGTAACATCGCCGGGTGCCCCACGTCAAGATGGGAATTCCTGTGTTTCCGTTTCCTGCGTTTTTTCTCGCCGTTCGCCACTAACTACCAGCCACTCGGCACTTGACACTGGGCACTACGCTACGGCGGCACGATGGTGAAGGTATCACTGCCTTCGATAGCCTCCCCGTCCCAAGTCTCGCCGGTAAGTGTGGCCACCGTCGTCACCGTTTCCCCTTCGTCGTTTAGTGGCTCCGTCGCTTCGTCGCTCAGTTGTAGGTTCTCGGTGCTCACGTGGAGCATCAGGTCCAGGTCGCCGTCGCCGTCCACGTTGGCGAGCGAGGCCAGCAGCCGACTGCCGTTGCCGCGATCCCGGCGCGCCGGGACGCTCGATCCCGCAAGCTGCACCGTGTCCGGGTTGACCTCGCCCGCGTCGAAATCCTCCGTCGTCAAGACGGCCACCGGCACCAACCCCCGACTGCCACGCACGACCTATGAGGCAGGGCGGGACCGGCGGACGTGTTCGACATCGGCAAGGATGTCGTCGTACAGTCGCCGGGAAACTCGGAAGTTGGTTTGGCGAAGCTTGTCGAAGGCCCTGCGAGGGACGATCGACCTTTGCAGGGCGGCATCCAGCAACCCACCAAGCAACTTGCTAACGTGGAGCCCTTGCTTGATGGCGAATTCGTACGCCAGATCGTCGTCGATGAGCAGGAGGGCCGCCGAAGCGGACCTCGCCAGGGCGATGGCCGCGGCTTCGCCGGCGTGAATGTTCGCCACCACGGCATGGACTGGCGCTGCCCGGACTTCGAGCCAGGGCGGCCCGGCGACAAACCATGCTCGCACCTTGGCCGGAGTGCCTGCAGCGCGGAGCTCATCGGCCACCTCCGTCGGGATGAGGACGCGCCCGTACAATGCAGGCAGCACGCCCTGGGCATCGATGAGGACCAGGTAGTTCAGCGGCGACGTGTTGGAGACGACGATCATGCCCCGCGCGCCTGGCGGGAGGCCTGAGCGTCGCGGACCACGTCCTCAATGGTCAAGTCGTAGAGCGCGCCGTGACGCTTCAGCACGCCGTCCGTTTCGTAGCGGGAAAGACCCAGGAGCCGTCCAAGCTGGGCGTGCGTCAGCTTGCCCTGTCGGAACAGCTCGACGCCCATCGCTTCCCTGGCCGCACCGTCAAGGTCTGCGAACTCCGCGCGAAGCTGCTCCTCCAATTCGATGGGCACGTCAATGCGAATCATGCTCTCATCATGCACAAATCGCTGACGAATGGCAAGAGCGAACAACCCCCCGGCATCCCCCGTTGCCAAGGGGGCTGAGGGCGACCAAGGCGGGAGCGTCCAGGAGAGTCCGAGGGTAGGGTGAGGGGGTTTCACGGCGGGACCATGCGAAGAATCCGAGCCGGGAACGCAAGCGACCGGTCAAACCCCTCTCCCCCTTCGGGGGAGAGGGTTGGGTGAGGGAGCACGGATAATCAGAGCCGCGTGGCGCAAGCCCGCGGACTCACCGTATTACCGGGCTTGCGCCTTGGTGCTCTGACCGCCGCCGCGGATGAGCGGGGGCGTCACGTTCTTAGGGGGGACCATGCGCACGGCGTCGCAGCCTTCGATGCCTATTCCGTCGAAGGTCAGGCCGGTAAGACAAGCCTGCGTGTCGCCCTGCACGAGGCCGGTATCCTGGGTTCGGAAATGGAGCATCAGATCGAAGTCGCCGTCCCCGTCAACATCTTCCCAATGCCCGCGCCCGTGGGCTTCGCTGGCCTCTCCCGGCCCGAAGCGTACGGACAGCGGGTCAACGGTGGCCGCGTCGAACTCCTCCGTAGTCAAAATCGCCACCGGAACGCTCCTCCGACGCGGCGCGTTCACCTAGTTGCTGTGTGCGGCACACCGCATGATTCTCCCGGCCGACTTTCGCTCGATCAGGCGTTCCCGAGCCCAGGCATTGACAGAGGCAGCAACACAACTTACGAATCGACCGTGGTTCTTGGCACCCCCTTTGCACTGCGCAATTACATCGGCCATTGAGCACCCGCCCGCAGTAGCCTGATTCGGCACGCCGGTGTCACACTCGTCAATGACAAGCACCGTTCTAAGGTCCGAATCGGGGCAGTTGTCGCACGCGTCGCCAACCCCGTCGCCATCTATGTCCGCTTGATTCGTGTTACGGACTATGTAGCAGTTGTCTAGGCCGTCTCGAACACCATCAGTGTCGACATCTGGTTCGGACTGTACCTCGAATTCAAAGATGCCATCGCCGTCTTCGTCCACTCTGAGAACGGACTCTACCACGTTCCCAAGCTGGAGTTCCGCAAGACCAGTCGCGGAGGTGGGGACGCCGAGAAACTCTCTGAATACGACTATCCCCGCTTCATTCAATACGAAAACTTGTAGCCTGAAGGTATCTCCGGATACTGCATACGGCTTTCCGACCACCTTCACCGAATAGTCGGGGTCGTCCGCGTCAAAAATCATCGCGAATCTTTTTTGCCTCGAAGGGCTTTCCGTGATCCACGCCGGCCTATCAAGCGTGCTTACAACATCGCCCACTAGGTTGAGTCTTAGGACTCCACCCGCGTCGTCGTCAACTTCAACGTCAACCGGGCTTCCTGTGAATATCAGTACCCACGGACCGCTAAATATGGGAAGCTCTTCGAGAATGCACGCACCGCCATAATGTTCAATGCATTCGGGATCGACGTTCTCCCAATAAAGATCCTCTGCGCAAAAAATCGCGCTCTTGGCGGCGTCCATGACGACATTGACAGTGAACTCACAAGCCGTTGCACTGCCAGCGTTGCAAGCCTCTTCGATAACCTGCTCGGCAATGCTTACGACAGTCTTGATAATGGCGAGAACACC
>Ga0137429_1000379_pt1 | contig 19291 bp, 13 predicted proteins | sample EasRivERMZT736_2_FD_102304 | JGI IMG/M metagenome (GOLD analysis project Ga0137429, IMG submission 102304) | Soil microbial communities from meander-bound floodplain in the East River, Colorado, USA - East River MetaG ERMZT736_2 | ecosystem: Environmental > Terrestrial > Soil > Floodplain ...
CGAAGTGACATCAGGGCCTATCCGGTCCTTGGAGAGGAAGGTGGAGCCACGATGCCGGCCTATGTGATCGTGAACATCGAGGTGACCGACCCGCAGCGCTACCAGGAGTACATCAAGGAAGCGCCGGGGACGATTGCGCGGTTCGGCGGGCGCTACCTGGCGCGCGGCGGGCGCACGGAGCGCCTGGAGGGGGAGTGGGACCCGAAGCGGTTCGTGGTGCTGGAGTTTCCGACCTACGAGCGGGCGCGGGAGTGGTGGGCGTCCGAGGAATACGCCGGCCCGAAGGCGCTCCGCCAGGCCTGCGCGAGAGCCAGCATGATCGTGGTCGAGGGTCTGTGAGCGCGACAGGCAGGAGCTGCTGATGACGCGTCGCACGCTGCCGGTGTTTCTCGCGTTCTTCATCATGGGGTTTGTCGACTCCGTCGGCGCCATGGTCGGGTACGCGCGCGAGCAGTTCCAGCTGAGCGGCGTCATGGCGGGGCTGCTCCCCTTCTTCGGCTTCGCGGCCTTCGCGCTGGTCTCGGTGCCGGCGGGGGTGCTCGTCGATCGCATCGGCAAGGTGCGAATGCTCGGCGCGGGGCTCGTCCTCGTCCTGGCCGGGGAGCTGATCCCGACCTTGAGCGTCGCCCGCTACGGCTACCTGCTGGCCGCGATCTTCTTCATCGGGATCGGGATGACCGTGCTCCAGGTCGCCGGCAACCCGATCATGCGCGACGTGTCGGAGCCGGGGAGGTTCACCCGCAACCTGACGTTCGCCCAGTTCATCAAGAGCCTCGGCTCGAACGCGGCGCCGTACCTCCTACCCTTCGTCGCCGCACTGGGCTGGGGGTGGACCGCCGTCTTCCCGATCTTCGCCGCCTGCGCCGCCCTCAATCTGGCGCTCCTCCCGGCGATCCGCGTTGCCGCCGCGCCGCGCGCGGAGGCCCCCGCGACACTGGGCCGCTGCTTCGCGCTGCTGCGCGATCCGTACGTCGCCAGCGTGGTCGCCGCCATCTTCCTGTATGTCGGCGCCGAGGTGGGGATGAACGCCTGGATCGCGACGCACCTGCACCGCTCCTTCGCCATGGACCTCGACACCGCCACGCGCGCGCTCGGGCTTTTCCTCGGCGGGCTCGCGGTCGGGCGGCTCGGCGGCAGCGTGCTGCTCAACTTCATCTCGCCGCAGCGCTTCCTGCTCGCCGCGAGCGCGCTGGGGGCGCTGGCGACGGCCGCGATGCTCGTCCCCTCCCGGGGAGTCGTCCTGGCCGCGACGCTGCTCGCGGGGCTCAGCTTCAGCAACATCTGGCCGCTCGTCTTCTCGCTCGCCATCGAGGAGCGGCCGGGGCGCGCCGGGGAGCTGTCCGGTCTGATGTGCATGGCGATATTCGGCGGTGCGCTCCTGCCGCTGCTGATGGGTAAGCTCGCGGACTTCCTCTCGGTCCGTGCCGCCTTCCTCGTGCCGCTCGCCTGCTTCGCCTACCTGACCGGGTTTGCGGTGCGGGCGGCGCGGAGCAGCGCGCCCAGGACGGCCTGAGATGCTGCGCGCCGACGATCCACGGCTGGTGCTGACGCTCGACGCCGGGGGGACGAACTTCGTCTTCTCGGCGGTCCGGAGCGGGCGGGAGGCGACCGAACCGCTGTCGCTGCCGTCGCGCCCGGACGATCTCGCAGCCTGCCTGGACGCCCTGCGGGCCGGCTTTGCGGCGGTCCACGCGCGCACCGGGCAGCAGGCCGCGGCGATCTCCTTCGCCTTCCCGGGGCCGGCCGACTATCCGGCGGGGATCATCGGCGACCTCGGCAACCTCCCGGCCTTCCGCGGCGGCGTCCCGCTCGGCCCGCTGCTCGCGGACGCCTTCGGGATCCCGGTCTTCATCAACAACGACGGCGACCTGTTCGCGCTCGGGGAGGCGATCGGCGGGCTGCTTCCGTGGGTCAACGAGCGCCTCGCCCTGGCGGGGAGCGCCCGACGCTACCGCAACCTCCTCGGCGTGACGCTCGGCACCGGCTTCGGCGGCGGCATCGTCAGCGACGGGCGGCTCCATCTCGGGGACAACAGCGCGGGGGGGGAGATCTGGCTGCTGCGCGGCAAGCTCGACCCCGCCGCACCGGCCGAGGAGGGTGCGAGCATCCGCGCGGTGCGGGGCGCCTACGCCGCCGCGGCCCGCATCGCGCTCGACGCGGCCCCGGAGCCGCGCGAGATCGCGGCGATCGCGAGGGGGGAGCGCGACGGCGATGCGGCCGCCGCCCGCACTGCGTTTGCCAGGCTCGGCGAGGCGGTGGGAGACGCGCTTGCGAACGCCGTGACGCTCGTCGATGGAGTCATCGCGATCGGCGGCGGGCTCGCCGGAGCGGCGCCGCTCTTCTTCCCGGCGCTGCTCGCCGAGCTGAACGGCTCGTTCGCGACCCCCGGGGGAAGGATCGATCGGCTCGAGGTGAAGGCATGCGATCTCGAGGAGCCGGAGTCTCTCGAGCAGTTCCTGCGCCCCGCGACGCGGCAGGTGCAGGTGCCAGGCTCGGCGCGCGTGGTCCCCTACGACCCGACGAAGCGGATCGGCGTGGGACTCTCCCGCCTCGGCACCTCGCGAGCGATCGCGCTCGGCGCCTGGGCGTTCGCTCTCGACGCGCTCGACCGGCGATGAGGTTGGCGCCGTCGCCCCACCTCTCTCCGTCACCCCGGCCGGAGCCCAGGACGGCGGCGAACGGGATCGCCGCTCTGGATTCCGGCTTGCGCCGGAATGACGGAGACGGAAGTGGGCTGCATGCCCCTGCTGATCGCCGCCGACTCGCCTCCGGACCGCTGGCTCAGCTCCGTAGTACGGCTCTCCCTCCGTCACCCCGGCGGAAGCCGGGGTCCAGTGCGGCGATCGCTGTCGCCGCCGGCGCGAGGACGTTGGCGCTGCTTCTGGCCTTCACTCCCCTCGCTCTCCCCGCCGCTGCCGCCGGCGACACGGACCCCGCACGCTGGGTTGACCCGTTCATCGGCACCGGGGGGCACGGGCACACGTTTCCAGGGCCCGTCCTGCCGTTCGGGATGATCCAGCCGGGGCCGGACACCCGCCTGACCGGCTGGGACGGGTGCAGCGGGTATCACGACAGCGATACGACCCTCTTCGGCTTCTCGCACACGCATCTGAGCGGCACTGGCGTCAGCGACTACGGCGACATCCTCCTCCTCCCCGCCACCGGCCCCGACCGGCTGCGCAGCGGCTACGAGCGCGCGCCCGGTGAGGGATATGGATCGCGGTTCCGCAAGGAGACCGAGCGCGCGGAGGCGGGGTACTACCGCGTGCGGCTGGACGACTACGGGGTGGACGCCGAGCTGACCACGACGAGCCGCACCGCGTGGCACCGCTACACGTTTCCCGAAGGCGACTCCGCGCACCTCCTGATCGACCTCACGCATCGTGATGCCGTGCTCGAGTCGTGGCTGCGGGTCGTGGACGAGACCACGATCGAGGGGATGCGCCGATCGCAGGCGTGGGCCGCCGATCAGCCGGTCTACTTCGTGCTCAAGAGCAACAAGCCGTTCGCCGCAACGCTTTTCGCCGACCAGGTCTCCCGGAGGGGGAGTCGCGCCAGCGGCAAGGACCTGCAGGCGGTCCTGCGCTTCCGCACCTCGCCGGGCGAGCAGGTGATCGTCAAGGTCGCGCTCTCCGCCGTGGACAGCGACGGGGCCCGCCGGAATCTCGACGCAGATCCTCACGGCTGGGACTTCGACGCGACCCGCGCGGCCGCGCGTGCCGCCTGGAACCGGGCGCTGTCGCGCCTCGAGGTGGAGGGCGGGACGGAGGCGCAGCGGACGGTCTTCTACACCGCGCTCTATCACACGCTCCTGCAGCCTTACCTGTTCCAGGACGCCGACGGCCGCTACCTCGGCATGGACCGCCAGGTCCAACGGGCCGAGGGGTACACGCGCTACACCGTCTTCTCGCTCTGGGACACGTTCCGCGCCGCGCACCCGCTGTACGCGTTGATCGAGCGCGCCCGGAGCGCGGACTTCGTCCGCACCTTCCTCGCGATGTACCGCGAGTCGGGGCGGCTGCCGGTCTGGGAATTGTGGGGGAACGAGACCGACTGCATGATCGGCTACCACGCCGTGCCGGTGATCGTGGACGCCTGGGTCAAGGGGATCCGCGCGTTCGACCCCGATCTCGCGCTTCAGGCGATGAAGGCGGCCGCGGAGGCGGACCGGTTCGGCCTCGCCGCGTACCGGCGGCAGGGATACATCCCGGCGAACGTCGAAGGGGAGAGCGTCTCGAAGACCCTCGAGTACGGCTACGACGACTTCTGCATCGCGACGTTTGCGGGCGCGCTCGATCGCGAAGGGGATCGTGAGACCTACCTCCGGCGCTCCGGGGCGTGGCGCCATCTGCTGGGCCCGGACGGCTTCCTGCGCCCGCGCGCCAATGGCCGCTGGGTGACGCCGTTCGATCCGTACGAGGTCACCTTCCACTTCACCGAGGCGAACGCCTGGCAGTACCGCTTCTTCGTCCCGCACGACATCACCGGACTTGCGGAGAGCCTGGGCGGCCCGCGCCGGCTGGAGGGGGCGCTCGATGCGCTGTTCGCGGCCGACTCGCGCACGCGCGGGCGGGAGCAGGCAGACATCACGGGACTCGCGGGCCAGTACGCGCACGGCAACGAGCCAAGCCACCACATGGCCTACCTCTACGCCCTCGCCGGCTCGCCGCACAAGACGCAGGGGATGGTGCATCAGCTCGTCGAGACGATGTACCGTGCCGCGCCGGACGGGCTCGCCGGCAACGAGGACTGCGGGCAGATGAGCGCCTGGCTCGTCTGGAGCGCTCTCGGGCTCTACCCCGTGACGCCGGGCACGGCCAACTACGTGCTGGGGACGCCGCTCTTCGAGCGCGCCACCGTGCGGCTGGAGAACGGGCGGACGTTCATGGTGCGCGCGCGGCGGCCGTCCGCGAGCGCCTTCTACGTGCAGCGGGCGACACTCAACGGCAGACCGCACCCACGCGCCACGCTGACGCACGCGGACCTGCTCGCCGGAGGAGAGCTCGTCTTCGACCTCGGGACGGAACCTTCGAGCTGGGGCGCGGCGATCGATCCCGCGCCTCGGACTGACCCCGCCGTGGCACGAATCGTCCCCGCGCCCGTGGCCGAGGGACCGGAGGTGTTCGTGGACGCCGCGGAGATCCGCCTGGTGGCAGCTGATCCCGCCGACGCACTGTTCTACACGCTGGATGGGACCGAGCCGGATGAGAGCAGCAGCCGTTACGTGTCCCCCCTACAGGTCGCCACGCCGGGATCGGTCACCTTCCGGGCGCGTCGCGGCGCCGACTGGAGCCCGACCGTCCTCGCCTCGTGGCGGCGAATCGATCCGCGCCTGCGGCTGACGCTGCGCAACCCGGTTCACCCGCAGTACCGGGCCGGCGGCGAGCTGGCGCTCATCGACGGGCTGCGGGGCGGGACCGACTTCCGCCTCGGGACCTGGCAGGGGTACTACGGCGTCAACCTCGACGCCGATCTCGACCTGGGGGAGACGCGAGAAGTGCGCCGCGTCGCGGTCGGCTTCCTGCACGACCAGAACTCCTGGATCTTCCTGCCGAGTGAATTGCGCGTCTCGCTCTCCGACGATGGCGAGCACTGGACCGAGGCCGGCACCGCCGTGAGCGACCTCGATCCGCACTACCCGTCTGCGGCGGTCCGGGAATTCGCTGTCGAGATCCCCTTGACCCGCGCCCGCCACGTCCGGGTCCACGCGCTCTCCCCCATCGTCTGTCCCGCCTGGCACAAGGGGGCCGGGAACAAGGCGTTCATCTTTGCCGACGAGCTCGTGGTCGAGTGAGCGAGCGGCCGAGCGGTACCTCGGGTTCTCCTCTATGATCGTGCCGGACAGACGCGCTCTCGAGGACGCAGGATGACGAACTCCAACCAGCCGCCCTCAGGCAGCGGCCCCGAACGGCGCCAGGCGCTCTTCGTCCTGCTGGGGGCGATCTTCCTCACCAATGCGCTCATCGCCGAGATGGTGGGAGGGAAGCTCTTCCAGATCCCGCTCGCCGGCCTGACGCTGACGCTCAGCGCCGGGGCGCTCCTGTGGCCGGTAGTGTTCGTCACCTCGGATCTGATCAACGAGTACTTCGGGCGCGCAGGCGTGAAACGCCTGAGCTTCGTCGGCGCGGCGATGATCGCCTACGCCTTCGTGGCGATCTGGATCTGTGGGTTTCCCGCCGCGGCCGCCTTCTCCCCCGTCTCCGACGCGAGCTTCCAGCAGGTGTTCCGGCAGTCGCGCTGGATCATCGTCGGCTCGATCGCCGCCTTCCTGGTCGCACAGCTCCTGGACGTCACGGTGTTCTGGGCGCTGCGGCGAATCACCGGCCGGCGGCAGCTCTGGCTGCGCGCCACCGGCTCGACGGTGGTCAGCCAGATCGTCGACACCTTCCTCGTCGGCTTCATCGGCCTGCACCTGCCGTACCGCCTCCACGGCCCCACGCAGGGGGTGGACTTCGAGACCTTCCTGCGCTCCGCGGCGAGCGGCTACCTGTTCAAGTTCGCGGTGGCGGTGGGGGCCACTCCGCTCCTCTACCTGGGGCACGCGGTGGTCGACGGCTGGATCGGCCGCCAGGAGGCGGACGCCCTGATCGACGCCGCCGCCCGCACTGAGGGAGGCGAATCGTCGTGAGCCGTTCGCGGGGATCGCGGTTGTTCTCCTGGCTCGTCCGCTACGCGCGCTGGCTGCACACCGGCTGGCCTGCCGGGATCGTCGAGAAACTGCCGCTCGCCGCGGAGGACGGGGCGACGAGCGTCCCCGGCCTCTACATCGCCGGAGACCTGACCGGCATCCCGCTGCTGAAGTTCTCCTCCGACACGGGCGCGCGGGCCGTGCGGACGATCCTCGCCGATCCCTCCTTCACCGGCCGCGAACGGCGGGACGGAAAGGACGATCCGCTCGACCTCGTGATCCTCGGCGCGGGGGTCGCCGGGATGGCGGCGGCGCTCGAAGCCCAGAACCACGGGCTCCGCTTCGAGATCGTCGAGGCGGTCGAGCCGTTCGCAACCATCGTCAACTTCCCGAGGCGCAAACCGATCTACACCTACCCGAGCGGGATGACGCCGGCCGGCGACCTGCAGTTCACCTCGCGTTCGGACATCAAGGAAGGGTTGCTCGAGGAGCTGCAGGCGACCGCCGCGGCGCGCGGCATCCAGCCACGCCTGGCCCGGGCCGAGCGCGTGTCGCGGCGGGGCCGGCTGCTCGAGGTCGCCCTCCCCGGCCAGCCCAACCTCCTCGCGCACCGGGTCATCGTCGCCATCGGCCGCTCCGGGAACTTCCGCCGCCTGGGGGTGCCGGGCGAGCAGCTCGACAAGGTCGCAAACCGCCTGCACGACCCGAAGGACTACCGCGCCCAGGACGTGCTCGTGGTGGGCGGCGGCGACAGCGCCCTCGAGACCGCCATCGCGATCGCGGAGAGCGGCGGGCGCGTGGTCCTCTCGTATCGCCAGCCGGAGCTCAGCCGGCCGAAGCCCGAGAACGTCGAACGCCTGGAGAGCACGCGAACCGGTGACGGCGCCGGCGGGTCGGTCGAGTTGCTGCTGGCGAGCCAGGTTCGCGAGATTCGCGAGCGCGACGTCGTGGTGCGTACTGCGGACGGATCCGACCGGGTGCTCCCGAACGACGCCGTCTTCACGATGATCGGGCGCGAGGCGCCGCTCGACTTCTTCCGTCGCTCCGGAGTGCGGATCCGGGGGGAGCGGCGGCCGGGCACGTGGGCAGGGTTCGCCGCATTCCTCGCGTTCTGTGTCCTTCTCTACAACTGGAAGGCGGGCGGCAGGCTCTACAACCACTTCAAGGACGCCCATTGGTTCCCGTTCAATCTGCCCGACGCGCTGGCGACGCCAGGAGCGTCGTTCTCGGACCCGGCGCACCTCCTAGGCACGCTCCGCCTGTCGATGGGATCTCCAGGGTTCTACTACTCGCTGGTCTACACCCTCTGCATCGTGACGTTCGGGATCGTGCGGATCCGTCGGCGTCGCACGCCCTACATCACGGTCCAGACGGCCACGCTGATGGCGTTCCAGGTGATCCCGCTCTTCCTGCTCCCCTACCTGCTGCTCCCCTGGGCTGGCCACAACGGCTGGTTCGACGGCGGCGCCGGCGGCTGGCTCGCGGACCACCTCTTCCCCGTCACCGAGTGGGATCCGCAGGGACGGGAGTACTGGCGCGCCTTCGGCTTCATCCTCGCCTGGCCGCTGTTCATCTGGAACGCCTTCAGCTGGCAACCGATGTGGCTGTGGCTTCTGATCGGCTTCGTGCAGACGTTCGTGCTCATTCCCATTCTGGTCTACTACTGGGGGAAGGGGGCGTACTGCGGCTGGATCTGCTCGTGCGGCGCGCTGGCCGAGACGCTGGGAGACGCACACCGCCAGAAGATGCCGCACGGCAAGGTCTGGAACCGGGTCAACCTGCTGGGCCAGGTCGTGCTGGCGGCGGCGTTCGTGCTGCTCGCGGCGCGCATCGTGAGCTGGGCCTGGCCGGGGACCTGGGTTGGAGCTTTCTACGACGGACTCCTCTCGAACTGGAAGGTCGGCACGGAGGCATGGCACGTCCAGCTCAACTACTTCTGGCTGGTGGACGTGACGCTCGCGGGAATCGTCGGGGTCGGCTTCTACTTCTGGTTCAGCGGCCGCGTCTGGTGCCGTTTCGCCTGTCCCCTGGCGGCGCTGATGCACGTCTACGCGCGCTTCTCGCGCTTCCGCATCCTGGCGGAGAAGAAGAAGTGCATCTCGTGCAACGTCTGCACCTCCGTCTGTCATCAGGGGATCGACGTCATGGCGTTCGCCAACAAAGGGATGCCGATGTCCGACGTGGAGTGCGTCCGCTGCTCCGCCTGCGTGCAGTCGTGCCCCACCGGCACCCTGACGTTCGGTCAGGTCGCACCCAGGACGAACGCCGTGCTCCGGCGAGACCGCCTAGCCGCATCGCCAGTGCTGATGGCGGAGGCGGCGCCGTTCGCCACGGCGAACGCGCGCCTCGACGCGCGCGAGAGGAGCGGACCCTGAACATCCGCGTCGTGATCGAACGCAAGCAGGACGACCTGCCGTCGTTCGTCGTCATCCCGGATCGGACCATGGCGGCGTGGAAGCTGGCAGGCACGACCACGGTCGAGGGCACGCTGGACGGCGTCTCGATCGGCCGGCGTTCCATCCAGCGCCTCGACGCCGGGCATTGGTTCCTCGAGCTGCGCCGCGACATCCTCGAGATGATCGGGAAAGGGCCCGGCGATCGCGCGGCGCTCGAGATCGAGATCGCCTCCACGGAGCTTCCCGCCGAGCTCCGGGCCTTGATCGATGCGGTGCCCGCTGCCCGCGGCGCCTGGGAGGGCCGCACCGCTGCCCAGCAGCGCATGCTGCGCGAGGAGATCCTGGCCGCGAAGACCCCCGGCACGCGCGAGCGTCGCGCGCGCCAGGCGCTCCTCCCCGCCGCCAGACCATCGCCCCCGGCGATTGCTGGGCTGGGCGCGGCGCCGCAATCCGTGACGGTGCGGATTGTCGGGCGGCGCCTCCCGGGTTGCGCCTGTGGGCCCTACAACGAGATCACCGTGGGCCTCGCGCGAAAGGTCGGGTGCGACCCGACCGACGGCGTGTCCGCCGGTGCGCGGGAGGCGACCTGGGAGACCGTCGTCCAGGTGCGCAAGCACGATGGAGCTCCCACCTTCCGCGGTCCGGCGGTCAATGGCCCGCCGCACGAGCGCTTCCTCTACCTCACCTGGATCGGCCGGAAAGGCCGCGCGGCACCCGCAATGTTCAGGCGCGCCAAGCTCCGCCTCGACGCCGTCCCTCCCGACGTGCTCGCGCACGCGCTGCGCTCCGGCGTCCTGGTCGGCCGCCTCGACCTCACCGCGGCCGACGGAATGCCCGTCTGCGCGTCGGTTCGTCCTCCCGCGATCGTCTGGTCCGGGCGCTGACCACGAAGGAGAGCCGCTTTGCCTCATCGACCCACACGCGGCTATCGCGACGATCTGGCGTATGTCCACGACGCCGGCTTCGGCGCTCTCGCGCGCGGCGCCGCACCGGGACTGCTGCGCCTGCTGCGCGAGAGCGGCATCCGCGACGGGCTCGTGGTCGATCTCGCCTGCGGATCCGGTATCTGGGCCCGGGCGCTCGTCGAGGCCGGATACGACGTCCTCGGGATCGACCTGTCACCAGCGATGATCCGGATCGCCCGCAGGCAGGCTCCGGGCGCCGCGTTCCGCGTCGGGTCATTGCACCGGACGCCCGTACCGCCATGCGCCGCGGTCACCTGCCTGGGAGAGGGGATCGGGTATCTCTTCGACCGGGGGCGCGGCCGTGATCCGCTGCGGTCACTCTTCACGCGAGTGCGCGCCGCGCTCTCCCCGGGTGGCCTGTTCATGTTCGACGTGATCGAGCCGGCCGCTGGGGGCGTCAGCGCGGCCATCCGCGGCTGGCGCGAAGGGGAGGGGTGGGCGGTCCTGTACGAGTCCGAGGAGGATACGCGACGCCGCCTGCTCACCCGCCGGATCACGACGTTCCGCCGTGCCGGGCGATCGTACCGGCGGGTGGACGAGATCCACCGCCTGCGACTCCTGCCACGCGGGGTGGTGCTGCGCGCGCTCCGCGCCGCGGGGTTCCGCGCCCGCGCCGTGCACCGCTACGGGAGCCATCGGCTCGCCCCGCGGCGGGTGGGGTTCATCGCCCGGAAGCCTTGACTGGGCGAACGAACGCCAGCGGCTTGTCGTCCTAGACGGCCGTACTCGGATCCCGTTCCGACGACGTCAGAGGCCGGCCACGCGCAGTCCACAGGCTCGCGCGGCAGTCCCGAGTGCGGCGTCGTGCGTGGCCATGACGAGGTCCTTGCGCTCCTTCTCCTGCCACAGCAGCGCAGTGGCGAGGTGGATCGCGGCGAGAGTCCCAAGCGGGGTAGGAAGCGGTTGGGACGCGCGCGCGAGGACCGGCCCCGTCGGCTCCACGATCTCCATCTCCTCGACGAGCCGGAAGACGGCTTCCCTGCGTGCCGCGATCTCCGAGTCGCCAATCCCCTCCCGGAGCTTGAGGCGATCGAGGGTCCTCAGGCATTCCACCTTGACGAGTGCACTGGCGATCCCGGAGCGCAGAGTCTTCCATTCGCGCAGGCGATCGGGCTGGCCGAGGACCATGCGCAGGATCACGGACGAGTCAAGGTAGGCGATCACCGCTCGCCCTGACGCTCCTCGAGGAGCAGCTCCACGACGTCGATGTCGAGCTTGAGCGGCGGGGGAAGGGGGACGCTCTGGATGGTGCGCCTCCGGTGGAGCCGTTTCCTGATGGTCAGGCTCTCCGCGTCCGACGAGTAGGGAACCAGCTTTGCGATGGGCGTCTCCCGATCGACGACAATCACGCTGCGGCCACGCCGGACCTCGCGGAGGTGCTCGCTGAGCTTGGCCTTCAGTTCCGCGATCTTCACGCTCTTCATGACTACAACATAGTCATGTCTGGTCATGGAGTCAAGAGGTGGGCCCACCAGCCTTCACCCCGCCTTCGGGAACAGCGCCTGCAGCAGGTCGCCCGTGCGGTTCCGCCAGCTGGGCCACCCGGCGCCGTCGTGCGCCTCGCCCCCCTTCGGCGCGTAGCCGCGCTTCCGCAGCTCTTCGACCGCGCGCTGGTTCACCACACGCACCGACCAGTTCTCGAGCGGGCTCGTCAGATCGTAGAGGCCCCAGTCCATGTAGATCTCGAGCGGCTGCTCCTTGGCGGTCTTCAGCATTCCCTGAATGGGGCCCCAGGCCCCCTCGGTGAAGAACCCGCCCTGGGTCGCGACCTTCCCCACGACGCCGGGCTGCTCCAGGGCACTGAGGAAGGCGAGAATCCCGCCGAACCCGTGGCCGACGCTGGCGCGCTGCTCCGGCTGCGGCCGGGTGCGAAACGTAGCCTCCACGTAGGGCAGGAGCTCCCCGAGGAAGACCCCGACGTACTGCTGCGGCGGGATCGACCCGCCAGGAAGGAAGGCGACAATCACCGGCTCGACGCGCGATCCGATCAGGTTGTCGAGCGCGCGTCCCCAGCCGCCGGCCTCGAGCGCCTCGCCGCCGCCGTGCACGTAGATCACCGGGTAGCGTTGCTCCCCCGCGTCGTACCCCGCGGGGAGGTAGACCTGCAGGGAGAGCTTCGACTTCAGTGTGGCGCTCTCGATCTCCTTCGATACGACCCGGCCCCGGCGGGCGGCGGGAGCCTCGTCCAGGTAGGCGGGCGCCACCCATCCCGGCATGGCGAACCACGACATCTCCCAGGCGCCGTCGAACGCGAGCTCCATGTCCGGCCCGAGCACGTTCGTCACCGCCTGGCGCGGATTGCGCGGGTCGAGGATCTCCACGTAGTCACGCACCAGGACATAGTTCGCCCGCGTATCGGGGGCGGCGCGCATGGAGTAGTAGAAGAGGTTCGTCCCCTTCACCGGGATCATCCGCTCGTCGACCGAGGCGCCGAACATCTCCCCTTCGATCCCCAGATCCTCCCCAGGACCGCTGTAGACGAAGTGCACGCGCTCCCCTTCCACGATCGGGAAGCTCCTGGTGCCGGCCAGGTAGGCATCGACCGCCGCCTGACGGTCGGGGGCCGTGTCCAGGCTCGCGAGGAAGCGACCGAAGGGCGTGCCCGAGGCATCGGCCCCCGCGGCGCTGCCCGCCGTCATCACCGTGCGGTCACCGCCGACGCTCAAGCGCGCCACCTCGCCCAGGCTGCGAACGAAGATGTGGCCATGGGCGAAGCTGGGCGGCGACCAGACCAGGTCCTGGGAGAACACGGCGTGGCTGGCGATCTCCTCGTAGCCATCGGGCGTCGCGCGTACGACGTGGACGCTTCCCTCCTTCGTCACGATCACGAGGCGGTCGCCCACCAGCATCAGGAATCCGTCTCCCGGTGGCCGCGATTTCCAGCGCGCCTCTCCGGTCGCAGCGTCCAGGCAGGTGAGGAACCGGCCGCTGAAGCCGTAGAGGTACCCGTCGAGATAGACCGGATCGTTGTAGGAGTGGCGAATCGACGGCGTCTCCCAGACCTTCTCCACCGTCGACACGCCGTCGCGCTCGATCAGCCTGACCAGTCGCGAGTCGGTCTCCTTGCTGGTCAGGAGCAGGCGGCCCTCCCCCGCCGCCACCGGCGTCAGCTTCGGGGCACCGTAGCCGCCGCCGGTTCCCTCATGGGCGTACTCCCACAGGACAGCGCCGCTCGCGGGGTCGATGCCGAATACCTTCGCCATCCCGGCCGCCACCAGCAACTGCCGCCCGCGATGCTCCAGCAGCAGCGGCGTCCCGTACTGGATGCTGTCGCTGCCGGCGTCCCACTTCTTCTCCCCTGTCCTGAGGTCGAAGGCGGCCACCGCCCCCTTCGGTGCGCCGATCGCCACCACTACCGCCCCCGGCACCAGCACCGGCGAGGTCGCGAAGCCGTAGAAGGGCGCCTCCGAGCCGTACTTGGAAGGCAGGTCGGCGGACCAGCGCAACGTCCCGGTCGCGGCCTCGACTGCCACCAGGTTGCCGCGCGAGCCCAACGCGACCACCACGTCGCCGGCGATGAGCGGCGTCGAGAGGGGTCCGTTGTGGGAGCCGTCGTGCCCGACCGTCGCCTCCCCCATCGTGTACCGCCACAGCTCGGCGCCGCTGAGCTCGTCCAGCGCCACTAGGAGATCCGACTTCCCGTCGCTGAACATCGTCACCACGCGACCGGCGGCGATCACCACTCCGGAGTACCCGCTTCCGAGCTTCGATCGCCAGGTGACCTTCAGCCCCAGGTCGGGACGCTGCAGCGCCGCGGCGGCGGCGACGGCGGCCGAGCCACGGGCGCCGCGAAACTGCGGCCAGTCGTCGTCCGTGGGTGCGGCGCCGGCCACCGCTGCGGGAAGTAGCGTGGCGAGAAGGAACACGGCGGGAACAGCGAGGCGGCGGTCACAGCGGCGCATCGAGATCCTCCAGGAGTGGGTGCCCGTCGCTGTCGCTGCCGGACGCGTCGGTGTCGGGCGAACTGAGCCGGTCCTACGCTAGGCGACGCCGGGCAAGGCAGTCAAGGGCGGTGTGAAGCCGGCGCTAGTCTGTCCGCTTCGGCTTCCCTCGCTTGCCGACATCCGAGTGAGCCGCGGCAACCACCAGACCGGCACAGGCGCGCGCCCTGATCTCGCCGTGGGCGACCAGCGCCTGACACTCCCGCGCGACGCAGCTGACGTACCTGCCGTGGTTGTTCCAGTCCCCGGTCGAGTCGCAAGCACGGGACCCGTCGCAATCCTCATCGATACCGTTTCCCGGAAGCTCGGTCGCGCCAGGATACACGTCGGGGTCGGAGTCGAGGCAGTCGCCGTCGCAGGTCGAGCTGCCATCGCCGTCGTCATCGACGCAGGGCGCCCCTTGGGTCTCGTACGCCCCAATATCGGCGATCGCAATGCCGTCCGCATCGCCGTCGGCAACCCTGGGGAGCCCTCGCTGATCCGTGGACGGGGCGCCCGCGTTGTCACCGGCATCGATGATCGGCTCGCCGGCCGCGTGCGTCCACGTCGGACCGCCGTTGTCCGCCAGGGGCCCGAGCAGCGGGTCTACCCCGAGGAGGTTCCCCGTTGTATCCCCGAGGATCACGGCCCCGGAGGGAGCCTGGATCAGGTTGTGCCCCTGCGACATGAGAATCCCCTCGAAGTCAGGAGCGTTGCCGGAGCGCGTGCTGTTCCCGGCGAGAATCGTGTTCCTCGCCGTGAAAGTGCCGCCATTGGCTACTCCGCCGGCGGATTCAAGGGCCGAGTTGAATGCGATCGTGCAGTGGTTCGCCGTGAGGGTGCCGCCGTTCTTGATTGCCCCGCCGCGATCGGAGCAGGAGTTTCCGGTGATCGTGCAGTTGGTCAGGGTCGTGGTTCCCGAGTTGTACAGGGCACTGCCGCAGCTCACCGATCCGAGGTTCCCCGCGAAGAGGGTCCGCTGGATGTCCGCGCTCGCTCCCGGGAGGACGTTGATCGCTCCGCCGCCATCACTCGCGTTCCCCTCGAAGCTGCTATCCCGGACCACGAGCTGACCTGCCGCGAGATGGACCGCGGCGGCCCCGTGGATCGACCTATTGCCAACGAAGACGGTCCTCTCGACCTCGAGCAGACCCGTCGAATAGATCGCCCCGCCTTGTTCCGCGTCGTTGGCCTCGAGCCGGCAGTCGCTCAGGGTCAGGATCCCGATGTTCCGGATGCCGGCGGCGGTGAACTCCGCGTAGTGGTCGCGGACCACGACTCGCTCGAGTCGGAGCGTCCCCTGGTTGAGGATCCCCGCAGCGTCCGCCCCCGTCTGCCCGTCCCGGATCGTGAGGTCTCGCATGGTCACCACGATTCCGCTGGCAATCTCGAACACCCGACCGTGATCCGTGCGGACCGCCAGTGCACTCGCTCCGGGGCCGGCAATGGTGACGTCCTTGGTCACCGTGAGCTTCTGATCGGCGGCCAGCGAGAGGGTGCCACTGACGGCGAAGTCGATCGTATCCCCGGGCGCCGCGAGGGCGAGCGCCTCGCGGAGCGACCCGGGGCCGGGGTCGGCGAGAGTGGTCACGGTCAGTGTCGCGGCCGGCGCGGGCGAGAATGCCGCTCCGAGGCAGGCCAGCAGCAGGAGTTGGGGACCACGGAACATCCGCCAGGTGAGGTGCGAGATCCGGGTAGCCATCGGGAATTCCTCCCAGTCGAGCGAGGCACGAGCAGGACGGTCCGGGGCGATTCTTGGCTACCATAGCACGTTTTCAACCAAGCTGTCCCGGTCGGCCCGCGGCGGCGGGGCCCCGCCTCCACAGCCCCGCTGCCCGGCACGGGACGGCGGGGGTCCGACAGAGGCGAGCCCTTGACCCCGGACGCTCCGGGGCGTATACCAGGAACCAGAGCCCCTGAGTCGCAAAGACGCTCCGGCCGCACCTGCATGGGGGAGGTAGCCGTCATGAGTTCGCCCTCGCGAATGGCACCCGTTTCGTTCCTGCTCTCGTTGGCCGTCGCCGCGGCGGTCGCTCTCCAGACCCCGGCCTTGACCGCTGAGCCGGCACTCCCCGACGCAGACCAGGACGGCATCCCGGACGTTGGCGACAACTGCCCGCTCATCCGCAACTTCTTCCAGGTGGACTCGAACGGAGACGGCGCGGGGGATGCCTGCCAGCCGCGTGTCGACCTGCTGCGGAAGGTCTACGTGGACGGCGAGCACGCGCGCATCGATCTGCTGCTGTTCGACCCGGATGGCCAGCCGGTCTCCGGGCGGGCCGATGTCCTGGACAACCCTCCGTTTCAGACCGTCACGCTGAGCGATTCGTACCCGTCGCCGCTCGACTGCAACCAGGTCCTGCTGCTGCGGCCGCTCTCCGGGTTCCATCAGCCGTTCGGCGCCGTTGCATTCCAGGGCGCCTCCCTGATCGACGCCGGCCTGCTCGGCGACTCCTGCGGGCAGGACTCGGGCGCGCTGTACTTCGCGCGGGGTTCGTGCGAGGCGCTGGAAGGGGAGTTTCAGGAAGGGTTCCTCGACCTGTTCGGCTCACAGCCGCCGTTCGATGTTTGCGTCACCGGCTCGCGCAGTCAGACCGTGCGAGTCGAGGCGATCGCACCGGATTACCTTTCCGTCACACTCTCGCAGGACATGGTCCTCCTCCGCGCCACCTTCGCGGCCGGGGACATCGCCGACGACCCCGACTTCCGCTACAAGACGCCCAGCCCCGACCCGTGCACCCCCCAGACGATGACGGTCCGGGTGCGCGCCGAGGACGGCGAGACTCCCCCGGTCATCGACTCTCTCGAGTTCTTCTACGAGTGCGAGGACGGGCTTTACTTCGACGAGGACGCGATCCCGGTCGCCGCGGCGGGACCCGACCGGACGGTGGACTGCGACGCGTCCGGGATGGCAATCGTTCGTCTCGACGGCTCCGGATCGAGCGACGCCGATTCCACGCCCGGCACGCACGACGACCTGGTGGGGTTCGAGTGGCTCGAGGATCTCGGGCTCGCCTCGCAGCGGTTGCTGGGGACGGGGGAGTCGGTCGAGGTAGCGCTGTCAGGCGGTGTGCACGCAATCGCCTTGCGCGTGACCGATGCCGCCGGCGCCACGGCGACCGACGAGGCGGTCATCTCACTCAACTGCGCGCCGCCTTCGGATGGCGACGGTGACGGCGTCCCCGACCTCGAGGACAACTGTCCGAGCAGCGCGAACCCCGGGCAGCAGGACGCCGACGGGGACAACGTAGGGGACGCCTGCGATCCGTGCACCGACACCGATGACGACGGGTACGGGAATCCGGAGTACGCCGACAACGTCTGCCCCGTCGACAACTGCCCGGCCGTCACCAACCCCGACCAGGCCGATGGCGATCGGGACGGTCTTGGAGACGCCTGCGACGAGTCGTTCGACCGGTGGCTGTTCGAGCTCTCTCCGGACGCCGCCAGCGCATCCGGAGGCGACCGCGTGCAGTTCCGCTATCGCCTGGTGAACAACACCCGGAAGGAACTGCGAGGACTCCTGGCGTTCCTGGTGGCCGAGCCATCGGGACGGGAGCGACTCCTACCGGGCTCGCTCCTGTGCGCCGGCGGGAACCCCCGCGGGGAGAGGGTGGCGCCGGGCGGCCTGCTGGAGGCGGACTGCTTCGTCGACGTTCCTGCCGGCGCCGGGCCCGGGAGGTACCGGCTCACCGGCCGATTCGTCAGCCGGCCTGTCACCCTCGAGGACGCAATCGCGATCGACGTGGTTCCCTGAGGGCTCGGAGAGCCGGCGGCGCGCCGACGATCGCTCGGTCCTAGCGTGGAGCCTGCACCACCCCCGCGCCGAACGTCTCCCAGGCCGCCCAGTAGAACGGATGCTCCAGCGAGCGCGCGTCGCGACCGCGCAGTTCGCCGCGCAGGAGCCGCCGCTGCACGAGCGACAGCGCCTCCGCCACGCCGCCCCCGTGGAGCAGCGGATACAGCTCCGGCAGGATCGTGGACGCCGCCCGGTCCTCGACCTCCCATAACCCAGCGACGACCTCCCCCACGCCGCTCTCCAGGAACGCCCGCGCGAGCCCCATGCGCTCTTCGCCGGGAGCGTCCCCGCGCGCGATCCCTGCCTCGACACCTGTCTCGCATCCCCCGAGGACCGCCGTGCGGGCGCTCAGCCGCAGCGTCGCGATCTCATCGGCCTGCAGCCGGCCATCGCTGGACGCATCCGCCGCGAGCACGATGTGCGACTTGCCCGGGGAGAGGCGGTCCAGCCGGCCGTGCGCGGCCAGGTGGAGGAAGGCGAAGCTCGGAGCCAGCGAGCGGAAGGCGGCCTCGGACGCTTGCGCGCCGACGAGCGCGCGGCTGCCGACACCTCCCAAGGCGGCGACGCGTCCAGCCTCCTCCGCCGAGGCGCCGAGCTGGGGTGCGCTCGCATCGGCTGTGAGCGCTCCACCCAGCGCCAGGATCGCGTCGCCGTCGGAGGTGGCACGGCCGCGGGCGAGCAGACTCTCGGCCGCAGGCAGGACCGACACGATCTTGGACTCGACGAGGGGGCCGGCCCCTGCGAGCGGGAGGGCCGCGAATGGGACCCGGTGGAGCGCGCCAGCCGGGACGAAGAGCAGCCGGCTCGCCCGGCGCACGTCGTCCCGGGCGGGCGTCAGCAGGACCTCCGCCAGCTTCCCAAGGGCCGCGCGCCACAATGCGAGGACGGCCACCTCCGCTGGCTCGGGACGGCCGGGATACGCGGCGGCAGCCGCGAGATCCTCGAGGTTGCGCACGGCGGGAAGCGACCGGACCGCCAGCGCCTGGCGGCGCACGACGAAGACGACCGGGTCCGCTGGGTCGAGGAAGTAGTCGAGCAGCAGCTCGTCGTCGCCGAGGCGCGCCTGGATGGCAGCGGTGCTCACTACCTCAGCCGGCGCGAGTGCCAGGTCCACTCGCCCGCTGGCGACGGCCGCCGCGTCGATCGGGGGGGGCGAGAGCGTCTCGATGAAGGTCCGTGCCTTCGCCAGCCGAGCAGCCTCGTAGCTGGCGGCCGTGTTCCCGAGCCTTCGCTCCACCCGCGACAGCGCCCGGTACGGCTCGATGCGGTTCTCGAGCACCGCGGCCCGCCAGGCAGGCGGGGCGACCACGGCTCGCAGCCGCTCGACCGCCGCCACCGACTCGCGCAGCGAGAGGCGGGCCCGCCGCAGATCGCCGGAGCTTTCGTGGACTCGCCCCTCCAGGTAGGGTAGGCGCCAGGCGGCGCGCTCCACTTCGCGCCCGACTCGCGAGCGGCGGAGTTCCGCCAGCACCGACCCAGCCCCGGTGAGATTCCCCACGGCAAGGGCTGCGTCGGCGCGTACCAGCCGGGCCTCGAAGAGGCCGAGGAGGTCGCCGCTCGCGGTGTAGATCCTCTCCGCCTCG
>Ga0137429_1000380_pt1 | contig 19282 bp, 13 predicted proteins | sample EasRivERMZT736_2_FD_102304 | JGI IMG/M metagenome (GOLD analysis project Ga0137429, IMG submission 102304) | Soil microbial communities from meander-bound floodplain in the East River, Colorado, USA - East River MetaG ERMZT736_2 | ecosystem: Environmental > Terrestrial > Soil > Floodplain ...
ATTTTGGTGTTGGTGGTCTCATCGACCTTGAGGACGACTTCGTTGTCCTTCACGGACATGACCGTGCCGATGATGCCGCCGATGGTAAGGACGCGGTCGTTCTTGGCCATGCGCGAGTACATGCTCTCCTTCTCCCGCTGCTCGCGCTTCTTCTGGCTGCGGGCGCTGAGCAGCATGAACACCACCAGCCCCAACATGAGGGCGATGGGGAACAGGCCGGACATCGGATTGGGCGATCCACCGGTCGGTGCGGTCTGGCCCGGAATCGTCTGGCCAACCATTAGCATCAACACGTCCATGAGGTCTCCTCTTGAAGATCCGATCCCGCCGCGCCGGGCGAGGACGGAAGCGAAAGTATCGAGTACTCGTTCGCGATTGTCGCCAGTTTGCCTTCACAAATCAACTCGCGGATCCTGGCCATGAATCGCTGATAGAAATGGAGGTTGTGGATGGAGGTCAGCGTCGGCCCGAGCATCTCCCCGGCGTTGAACAGGTGGCGAAGGTATCCACGGCTGAAACGGCGGCAGGTCTCACAGTCGCAGCCGAGTTCCAGCGGAGCGTTGTCAAGTCGATGGATCTCGTTTCGTATCCGCAGAGGACCGGCGGCGGTGAAGGCATAGCTGTTGCGCCCATTCCGGGTGGGGAGCACGCAATCGAAAAGGTCCACGCCCGCGTTCACGGCAGCGAGGATGTCCCGCGGCATCCCCACGCCCATCAGATACCGCGGTCGATCGGGCGGCAAGCACTCGGTGATGTATGGAAGAATGGCGGTCATCTCCTCGTGCGACTCGCCGACCGAAAGACCGCCGATGGCGTAGCCGTCAAAGCCGATTTTGGTCAACGCCGCGGCGCACCGTTGTCGCAACGTCCGGTCGAGGCCGCCCTGGACGATGCCGAAAAGGGCCTGATCATCGCGGGCGTGGACGTCCTTGCACACCCTCGCCCAGCGGATGGTTCGATCGACGGCCGTCTCCAGCGCTTCCGCGTCGCAGGGCAAGGCCGGGCACTGGTCGAAGACCATGATGATGTCCGCGCCGAGGTCATTCTGGACTCGCGTGGCGATGCGCGGATCGAGGCGCATGGGCGCTCCGTCGATGTGCGATCGAAACTCGACGCCGTCGTCGGAGATGCGGTTGATGGCCCCGAGGGAGAAGACCTGGTAGCCGCCGCTGTCGGTGAGGATCGGCCCGTCCCAGCCCATGAAGCGGTGCAGGCCGCCCAGCTCCCGCACGACCTGGGCCGTGGGGCGCAGTTGGAGATGGTAGGTATTGGCGAGGATGATTTCCGTGCCCGTCCCGCGAAGCTGCTCCGGCGTGACCCCCTTGACCGACCCGGCCGTGCCCACGGGCATGAACGCCGGAGTCTGCACCGCCCCGTGCGGTGTGGTCAGTACCCCTCTCCGGCCCTGTCCGCCCGTAATGCTAATCTCGAAGCGAAACACCTCGCGGATGCTATGGAACCGCCCGAAATTCCGCAATCCTGCCGAGGCGCGGGCGGAATGAAATCCGCCTACCGCGGTGCCCGCGCGGACGTGGGTTGTGATTGTGGTATGATTCAGAGGATGCGACGGAACGACTGGGTGTCAAGGCTTTGGCATGAAACCGATGGACGCTAGACGCTTACCGGTAACGGATCTGACCCCACCCATCGTTCAGGGACTCCCGATCGGTAAACCGCTGTTCGATCTCCTCGCGGCGGTTTTGGTGATCGGGTTCCTGGCGGCCGGTACTTGGAGCTCCTACTGGGCCGAAAACCGCAATGACCAGTACCAGCTCATTACTCTCGGCCAGTGCGTCTACAACGGCGGGCAACTCTACGTCGACTGTTGGGAGAACAAGCCGCCGGGCATCGCTTGGCTTAACGCCCTGGGGCTCGTCCTTTATCCCGGCGGGCAACTTGGTGCGTGGATGCTTCCCGCCGTGATCGCATTGCTGTGCATCATTCCGCTTTGGTATGCAGTCGGGCGGCTGCTGAGTCCCACGGCCGCTCGCCGAACCGCTGTGTTGGCTTCTGTCTTGGCGACGCTTCGACTCTACGACGCCCCCTCCATCAACCCCGACTTCTACTCCGCCATGTTCGAACTGGGGGCATGCGCGCTTTGGCTCTCCGCCGTCTTCGCATCTTCTGCAGGTCGCCGATTCTTGTTTGGAATACTTGGGGGGTTGTTCTGGTCCGCGGCCATGTGCGTCAAGCAGACCGGCGGCACCGGCTTGGTCGCTGTGACGTTGGTCACTTTGGCGCTGCTCATCATCAAGAATGTCCATGGTCGACGGTGGCTAGTCACGGTCCTGTACTCATGGTTGGGTTTTGCCCTTGGACTCACCGTGGTCATCGTACTGCTGAGGCGACAAGGGACGGATCGGGCGGCGTGGGAAGCGATCTTTACGTTCAATCGCGGTTTCGTGACGTGGGACGGGTGGGTCAGTTCGTTGCAATCGTGGCCGCGGCTCCACGCGGGCTTGGAGCCGTTGCAACTTCCATTGTGGCTAGCATTGGTGGGCATTGTGGTCACGATTTCGACCGGCAAGGCCAACCGCATGGTACGGGTCTCACTGGCGGCGTTGGTGCTGTGGTGGATCATTGCGGCCGACCTGGCGCTGATGGGTCCGAGCAAGTCGATGCGCTATTGGCAGGCGACCTTCCCGCCGATGATTCTTCTCGCCGCAATGGGGTTATACCACTTGGAGGAGGCCTTTCGGCGACTCGACAAGGGATATCGCGCCGCGTTGGTGCTCGTCTCCCTGACGGCGGCGCTGCTTCTCGCGCAGCCGCTGGTCGAACAATACAATCACGGACTTGCCACTTCCCGCGTCGCTTATGACAGGGAGCCGACGCAGCGTAAGGGCCTGGCGGACATCGGCCGCCAAATTCAAGGCCTGGCTCCCAAGGGCCAGCGAATCTACGTGTTGGACTACGACGCGGGGGTTTATGTTCACGCTGACCGCCGCCCGGCCAGTCGCTTCACCTATCCGCGGTCGCCGGAACAGATGTGCGAAATCCTCGACGAACTGTCCGCCGGAAAGGCGTATGTCTTGCTGATCCCTGAACGTCCGGCCTCGGAGTTCGAGCTGTTCTGCGATGATGCGTGCCACGAGAGACTGACCCGCGTACTGGAGAACTTTGAGCCGGCGCCTTCGATCGGACCGTACCGAGTGTGGGTATTGAAACGCACCGGGAAGACCGACCCGTCATAAAAACACGGGCGAGGTGTGCCGGTGCGTTGCGCCGCCCGAGGAATCGAACATGCTTGAAGTCGCCCCTTTTTCGGCCATCCGCTACGACGCGCGACGCGTCGGCGGCGATCTCTCCAACGTCCTCGCTCCGCCCTATGACGTGCTGGACGAGGCCGACAAGCAGGCGCTCCTGGCCCGCGGCGACCGCAACATCGTGGCCATCGACCTGCCGCACCTGCCGCCCAAGTCGGCCGGTCCTGTACAGGAGTACGAGCGTGCGGCGCGGACCATGCAGGAATGGATGCGTGAAGGCACGCTCGTTCGTGACCCCGCCCCCGCGTTGTACGTTTACCATCAGCGGTTCGAGCACGAGGGCAAGCAGTTCAGCCGCCGGATGTTCATCGCCCGAGTGCGCTTGCAGCCGTTTTCGGAAGGGTCGATCCTCCCGCACGAGCGGACCTTCGGCGGCCCCAAGGAGGACCGCCTCGCGCTCATGAAGGCTACGCGGTGCAATCTCTCCGCGATCTTCGCGCTATACCAGGATCCAAAAGACGAAATCGGCTCCTTCTTCGCCGCGTCGGCTGCGAAGCGACCCGATGCGGTGGGGATGCTCGATGGCGTCGAGAGCCGTCTGTGGGTCGTAGCCGACCGCGAGGCAGTCCAGGCCGTCGTCACCGCGATGGCGAATCGAAGGGTCTACATTGCCGATGGCCATCACCGCTACGGCACGGCATTGATGTATCGCGACTGGTTGCGCGAGCAACAGGGCGGAAAGCTGCCTGACGATCACCCGGCCCACTACGTCATGTTCGTCCTCGCCAGCATGGACGATCCGGGATGCCTGATCCTGCCCTATTATCGCGTATTAGAGCACATCGACGCCGACGCACTGGCTTCCGCTTGGTCATGCGGGGCGGCCAAACCCTCCACCGGCGAATGTGACCTTGTCTTGTGGGACGGACGATCGGGAAAAGAAATCCCGCTGAAGTTCACTGAGCGAGCGAAGCTCGCGACGCTCGAACCCAACGAGTGCCCTGCCTGGCACAAACTCGACTACGCTTATCTGCACAGATATTTAATTGACGAACTGTTGTCACGAAAACTGGGGACTGCACCGCCTGTGCACTATGTGAAGTCATTGAAGGACGCCAAGGAAACCGCCCGGCGGTGTGCCGGCGTCGCCTTGCTGGTCAATGCCACGCCCATGGCACACCTTCGCGCCGTGGCCGAGTCCGGCGGCCTGATGCCCCAGAAGAGCACCTACTTCCACCCTAAACTGGCCACGGGACTGACCATCAGCCCGCTGGAATAGTTTGGCCCTTTGCCCGCCGCCTGCGTCACACCGCAACCTCGGTCAGCCGCTCAAGCAGTTGAGTGAGAACCTCGCGCGTTCGCTCCAGCGCGTCGCGAAAGTCCCGAGAGTGCGTGTGGTGGATTTCGGGCCCAAGCTCCCGAACGCGGGCCTCCACCAGCCCCTTGAGAAGGTCGAATTCCTCTTTGTTCAATTCGATGACCATTGCCGCCTCTCCCATGAATCCTGCCGGTCGCACCCCGGCGCCGGCATTCCATCGCACGCGTCCGTTCGCGGGGGACTGCGCGACCACCCATCACCAATATATTATAGCCCGGCTGATTCGATGGGACGTAAAAAACACCCTTTTGGGCGGCCCCCGACGCATTTCCCCCCCGGCGAAGTCCACTGGCGGTCCGATCCCGCAAACAGCGTTTATTTCCACCCCAAACCGGCGACGGGGTGCGACCACGCCGACACACTCAGCGGCGAGGATGAGCTTGGCGATGCCGGCCAGTTCCACCCGTCACATTCCAGTCCGCATCCGCAGAAAAGTGACTGCCCCCGGCTGGACCGAACATTCTGCCGGCAGATGACCTCCCCATTCACCGTCCACTTCGATGGGGACTGGTTCGTCGGAAGTGATGCGAGTCGTTCGGCATTGTCGGTAGATCATCCCCCCGCGCCCTATGTGCCGCCGCAAAAACGATCGGTAGGCGTGCCCGAACATCCTTCGTCGCGACGCGCACGGGAAAACGCCCACGTCCAACAATCCGTCATCATTCCGCGCCTTCACGAGTATTCTCAACCCCGCCGAGTACCGCGCGATGTTCCCGATGAGCACAAACCCGCGCCCCTCGAAGATGCTCTCCCCCTCTACGTCCACCCTTAGCACGGGGTATCGATATTCCCAGAACGTTCGCCAAATCGGCCAGAAGTAATCGCCGCGGGTAATATGCCCGCGCCTTGAACGGTTCATCCGAAGTACGCATTCCGCATCGAATCCGATCCCCGCGACGGCCAAGAACCGATGTTCATTGATGACGCCGACGTCGGCCGCGAATGGTTCACCACGCAGCAGCGTATCGGCGACCTGCTCCGGATCGGTCGGCATGTTCATTTCACGGGCAATCAGGTTCTCGGTGCCGGCGCCAAGGATGAACATGGGCACGGACAGACGCGGGACCCGTGAGTCCCGCGGCGAGCGTTGCCCCGCAAGACCGTTGAGCACCTCGCCCACCGTGCCGTCGCCGCCCACCACCAACACCGCCTCGACCCCGCTGTCCAATTCCGACGCAAGCTCCATCGCATGTCGCGGCCCCTGGGTCACCAGAACATCCAGCCGACTCCCGGCGCGCCGGGACTCCACCGCCCGCGCGATCGTCCGCACGCGGAGAAGCAAGTTTCTACGGCCGGCGATGGGATTGACGATCGCGGCGAATCGACGACGTTCGGCCATCAATCCACCGGTCAGCTCCAAGGCCCTTGAGCCTTGGGGCGAGGAGTTAATACGCGCATGATCGTCATCGCAAGATGTGCAATTCATGGGGATGGATAGGCTATTAGGGCAACGGAAGACGATCGGGGGTCGAATGGGCGGAAGGGTTGGAAGCGTACGGTGTAACCCAACCGTTCGGCAACGGCGCGGAACAGCGGTCCGTTGAGCCAGTTGACCGTGCTGCCGTCGTATTTGGCCGGCCCCTTGAAAGCCTGATGATACTCTTCCAAACGCTGGACGAATAAGTCCACGATCTCCAGCGTGCCGTGAGGGTGCAGGATGGGAAGGAGCTGAGCAAACCCGTTCAACGCCGCCTGGTTGAAATGGACTCGGATGTCGCGGGTCCCGCCCGGCAGCGACAACACCCGTGAGTGTTGTCGCGGACTGAATCCTTGGAGCACTTCACCCGCGTCGGCTCCGCGGCGGTCAGCCCCGTCGCCCTTGAGCGACGGGGCGAGCGGTTGGTGCGCACAGCGCGGGGCGAAAGAATCCATTCCGGCGATGCCCTTGGAAAGTAATCCCTCCACATCGTTGACGGCGACGCATCGTTCGTCGAGTCGAAGGGCGGCAAACAGGTCCATCCAGAAGTGAATGTATCCACTGGGTGGCCGTCCTAGCTCGATGAGCCGCTTCTTGCACCAATCGAGGAACCCCCCCACCGTATTGCCGATTGCCGATTGCCCTCCCTTCGCGGCCTCGTGGCTCCGTGGCTTCGTGGCTTCGTGGCTATGGTCGAGGGTCTTTAGTGCGTTTTCAAGGGTCGCGCGGTCGGTAGGTTCGAAGCCGTGTCTGGCAACGACTTCGTCGAACGCCTGCCGGGGAAGATAGAGCCGAACCTCGGTTCGGTACCAAGATTCATCCAGCCACAGCAATTGATCGCTGGGCAGGTTGTCATAGACGTTGCACAGATGAGCATGGATGACACGAGCGTGATATCGGGCCAGTGCTGCGCTGGGATTTCCGGCATCGATCTTGACAATTTCGACGGAGGGATGCTCGCGCGACAGTTCGGCGGCGGCCCCGGCTAGAAGCGTCTCCGAATTGTCCGCCAGAACGTAGGTCGTGTTGCGGTGGTAGCCCGTGCCGGTCAGCTCGCAAATCCGGCGGAACTCGCCCAGAAACGAGCGGGCGCGGTGGGTGGAGGCGACACCGATCTCAAGGACATAAAGTTGTTGGCCGCCCAGATGATGGTCGTGAACCTTATCGAATAGCGCCCGGGCGGAGGCCCGCGCGTAGGCGAGGTTGTGGTCGGTGGACCCGCCGATCGAGGCATCGTAGCTCTTACCGGTGGCTTGCTCGAACTCGCGTAAGCGTTTCCAGAATTCCGTGTTGAATTCCCAACAGACGCTCTGCATCCCAGGGCCGTAGTCTTCCAACAGAATGGCCCCGCTGCTCTCACTCTCGCCGCGAACCAGTTTCTCTAACGCGTCGCGGAGGTTCGCCCGAAATCGCGCCGCGCTCTGGAATTGGCGAAGATCGACGCTCAGCCGCACGCGGGCCGTCAGCCGCAACGCCCGTGAGCGTTGCGGCGAGGTGCACTCCGACGTGCCGCCGCAGTCAGCGGAAAGACCCTTGAGTCTTTCTGCCCGGTTGTCATCGGCGTGGAATCGATGGATCGCAATCGGCGCATGGTAATGATGTTTGTAGTGTACGCGATGGAAGTAGATCGATAAGCCGCCCGGCTCGAAGGGCAGTCGGGCGCGGGCCACCTGCAACTCATCTTTGAGGATGATGAGTGCGGTCAGAAAGTCATCCACGAACTTCGTGTCCAGCATCGAATCAACGTAGGTCACGTTGACGCCCAGGGAAGCAATGTGCGAAATCAGCGGGTTGGCCAACTCGCGGCGCATGCCTTGCCGCAGTCGACGGCCCTCCGGGATGACTGAAAGCAGTTCTTCACTAAGGACCGGCGGCGCGTGGGCTCTCGATTCATCGGCCGATTGGACGAACCGACGCCGAATCGTAGGCAAGGCTTCGGCCAGTTGAAATTGTTCGCGCAAGGACAAATCCGAAATGGTTCCCTCGGCCGGCAGACCCAACTCCGCTAACCGCGATTCGATGAGGCACCAGGCAGCCGGAGTACCGATCAATGCGAGGGCTTTGACCAGCAGTTCCTCACGATCCGCTGAAGGCCGTTCGGCGATAATCGAAAGTAGTTGCTCACCTTGGCTCTCGACAAGCGTCGTGAGATCGCGCGGCTCGCCTTCCGCCTTCAACTTGAATTCGCTGCGGATCACGCGGGCAACGCGAGCCAGTGGCGCTCGCCAGGCCAAGCTCCAATTCGGTCCTCGCTTCCCGCCAACCAATACGGGCAACACGGCGCTGTAGGTCCGACCCTCGTAGAACCCCGACGACGGCGCCTCGCGAACTTCCAGTCGCTCGGCAATCGGCACGCCATACTGCCCTCTACGCAAGCCGATCGCCGCCCAAGTGCATTCGCGGGAGGTGTCTTCGCAGAGAACGCGGCCATCCACAAGGCGGGGAGCGCCGCACGGGCCGTGGGTCATTTGCTTCGCGCAACCGCGGGGGCAAATCAAAGCATCAGAACTCAGATCACAACGGTCGCATTTCTTGCAGCCGAACAGCGGCACCTTGGGCCATTCGAGAAGTTTGAACAGGCCCTGCACCCATCCTCTGTACGCCAAGCGGCCGGTGTAACGTGCTCGGCCCTGCCTTCGCTGAGACTGTCGTACGAGGCGGTCGAGGAATGACTCCAGCGAAGGAACGTTGGCCAGAGCCTGCTGCCGCTCCGCGCCGGATATCTTTGCGATCTTGTGCAATGACTGTCCTTGTTCCGGAAGAAGCGGAGCCTCGCGCAGCAATTCCCTATGGGCGTCGAACCCTTTGACGCAGCCAAGATAGAAGCCGCTGACTCCCGACACTTTGCGAATTCGGTGGAGCAGCGCGCGAGTCATGCGCGCCCCCTCGTTTCGCAGGCCCAGCTTGACCCATTCCGAGGAGTGCCCGCCTTCCGTGGCCGTTTGTTCAAGTCTTTTCTTGGCGGCGTCCAACTCTTCAATCAGATCGAGGGGCACACGAATACCGGGAACTTCGGCGATCGACCGGAGTTGCGACGCCGAGGTGATGGGGATCACTTCGGCAAGGACATGAACTTGATCGAGTACGCCAAGGCGACTTAGGGATTGCATCCATTGCGTGAACTGCTCGACCGAATAAATCGCTTGGGTGATGATGACCTTGGCGCCGGCCAGCGCCTTTTGAAGGGTGCGCAAGCCGTCCGGATCGGCCTCCGGGTTGGGATGTCCCGCGGCGGCGATCCAAAAATCATCCGGCAATACTCCTTCAATCAGCATCTTCCTCGCCAGCGCGCACATACCGACGGAGTCGAGAGGGAACCGGGCCGGCGGGCCGGCGGGTCGGGAACCGACCGGCAAATCACCGGTGAGCAAAAGGGCATTGCGCACGCCGAGTTCCGCAAAATGAAGGAGCCGACCGCGAATCTGGTCGGCTTGGCGATCGCGGGCGACGATGTTGGCCATGATGCGCGCGGGATCGGCCCCCAAGCCGATGATGAGTGCCGCCGCGATGGCATTGTCAAGCGTGTCCCGACCGCGGGGGCCGTCGCTTAAGGCAAGGAGATCAACGCTGCCGGAGCTCACAAAGTCGGCATAGACCTGCAACTTGTCTACGAGGGCCCGCTCCTCGGCGGTCAGCTCGCCGCTGGTGACATCCATCTGTCGCAAGTACTGGCCTAATACCGTGAGATTCGGCAGTTCATACCCCTGTGCGAGGTGCCGCTGGCGAAGCTGCTGATACGCGATCTTGTCGCCTTCGGTTAGATGAAGCTCCAAGATGACGGGCATTCTGCCGACGGCGATGAGATCATGGAGTGGATTCTTCGACATGGCCGATTGGGGAACGGCGTTGCCGGTCTTCCTAATGGGCAATTGGAGTTCGGCAGATGGCAATTCATTACTCCGTGGGATTAGATGGCGAAGTCCGGGGCGAAACGGCTCGTCACGCCGGGCTTTGTGGTCGCGTCCATTTGTCGGCGAAACAGTCGGATGTGTTCGGGTCCGGTGCCGCAACAGCCCCCGACAATCGACGCCCCTGCGGCGATGAGCGCTGGAATTGCGGCGGCCATCATCTCCGCGGATTCATCGTACACGATGTGGCCCCGGTCCAGACGCGGCTGCCCGGCATTGGGTTGAACCATAATGGGTCGATCCGTGCGGCGGCGGTATTGCTCGACCAGGTTCGCGTAATCGCCGATGTGCAGCCCCGTTCCGCAGTTGCATCCCAGAACGTCGACGTCCAATTGAACCATGAAGTCGATGACCTGCCCGACATCGACGCCGGTCATGGTGCGAAACCCTCCATCGACCAACCGATCGAAGGTCATTGAGCCGATCACGGGCACATGGCGACGGCAGCGGCGAACGGCTTGGACGACGGTGGCTACCTCGTCCATGGCGGTCATGGTTTCGACGATGATGGCGTCCGCGCCGCCGTCGAGCAGACCGCCAGCCTGAATCGTGGCCGCCTCATCGAGTTGTTGTCGGCTCGTACTGCCTAGCGGCGCGAGGAACCCGCCGAAAGGTCCGATGTCGCCAAGCACATATCCATCCCGGCCGATGCAGTCACGAGCGATGCGCGCCGCAGTCAGATTGATTGGGTAGGCCTTGTCGGCAAGTCCATGCCGCGCCAAAGCCAGAGGACAGCCTCCGAACGTGTTGGTGAGCAGCAGGTCGCTGCCCGCTTCGACGTAGGCGGATTGGATGGCCCGAACCCGTTCCGGCTGGGTAAGGTTCCACTCCGCGCCGCAGCCGCCCGCGGGCAGCCCGGCCTCAATGAGCTGGGTGCCCATGGCCCCATCGCCCAACAACGACCGCTGCTTGACGGCTTCGAGGAACCCTACACGCATCGTTCCAGCAGTATAACAGAAGGAAAGACCGTGCGTCATGATCTCTCGCCGAGCGACTCAAGGGACGATTGGTTGTCGTGGCGTTTACGGTCTTGTTTTACAACTCGCGCCGCGGCTCAAGGGCCGCGGTGCTTTCGCGACCGCCGCAGGGCCAGCACACCGCCCATCGCGAGAAGGACGAGCGAGGTCGGTTCCGGGACCGCCACAATGGTGTCGATGGTGAGTTCCTGGCCGCCAATCAGTACGCTGTCGATCTTGCCGGTGAGCGTGATGTGACCGCCGCCCACCAGCGCCGTCACCCCTAGGGCGACGTTAGGCGGAATGTCGGTGAGTTCCGCAAGCTGGAGGATCGGACCGCCGTTGACCGCAAAGTTGTCGTTGCCCCCCAATTCCAAGTACTCGAGTGTCAAGGAAGTGACATTGAAACCCACGTTGGTGAGATCGAACAAGATACTGATGTTGTCGATGGCGAGCTGGTGATCATTCGACGGTCCGACGACCTCCGCCTGAAAGAACCCGTTGAATTGTTGGTAGTAGAAGGGCTCGACGGACATGTCGATGCCGTTTTGCGCCGGCTCGGTAAGGACGACCTGGCCGGGTACGTTGAGGAAGCCGCCGCCGTACTTGGTGCCGATGGGGACGGACTGGAACTCCACCGTCGTCGCCAAGCTGCTCGGCGACAACCAGCAAAGCGCCGCGACACCGACGCGCGCAGCCACCCAACGGTACCCCACAGCCCCCCCCCGTTCGACGCGCCGGGTAGACACCTGGCGCTTAGTTCCTTCCCAACACGCCGCGCACGCAAGGAGCCGACAGCCCCAAGACCCTTAAGTCTTGGGTCGAGTTCCTGACGGACGCGCGACGATCCAAGATAGGCTAGCTATCTTAACGCAAAAATTCAAGCATGATGTTCTCCGGAATCCAATAATCCCAACGGAATCAGCCGTAAGTTCCCTAGGGAGTGTCATTCGCGGCCGGGCTTCAAGCACAGTTGTTTATTATTACACGGAAGAACCAGGCATTAACAGGCATTAACAAGAAGGCGGAGTTTATTGGACAAATGCACTTTCAGTTGAATCTTTTTGCAAACGAGAATTTTTCTATTCTGATTGGCCTCTGTCGATATGCGATTTCCTTTTTTCGTGAAATGGACCCTAGACGATGGAGAAGATGCTTGCTAGAGTCAGTATCCCGTTCCTGTCGTTGGTTTGGGGGGCGATTCGGTTGTGCCGCTTCCGCCAATAGGATAGAATGGAGCATCGTTGAGGGAGAAGAGGAGGAGGCCGGCATCGACGCGATCATTTCCGATAACATCGCCGCTTCGCCGTTTTGAGTGGAGAAGATGCGGGTGCTAGTTGCCGGTGGTGGATCAGGCGAGGTCTCGCATCCTTTATGCGGACCTCGGCAGACAACAAGGGTTGGGGGGTAATGACGATGGAATCCAAGTCGCTGGGATGGAACCTAGACGGACAGCCATTACACGGATTTATGGCGTGGACGTCCTCTTGTGTCGCGGCGAGCCTTTGTCTCGCCTTCATGGGCGGCGTTGCCCGCGCCCAAACATGTCCGACGGGCACGTGCACAGTAGCGAACCAAGAGGCAAACTGTGACGATGGCCTCTTTTGCACCTTGGCGCTTTGCATTGGCACTACCTGCGCTTGCCCTGCAAGGACTTGCGATGACAGCTTGTTTTGCACCCAGGATTCTTGCAACGAGACCACGAACGCCTGCGTGCACACGCCCACCAACTGCCAGGCGCCCACGCCGAATTGCAGCGAAAATTTGGACGCCTGCGTCGCATGTTTGCAAGACAGCGACTGCACGACGCCGCCGCGGCTGCGCTGCGACACCTCATCGGGTACGTGCGTGCAGTGCATCAACAGCGTCCAATGTCAGGATACATCGTATTGTAACGGATTCGAGAGCTGCAATCCTTCCACCGGCCTATGCCAGCCCGGCACGCCGGTGACGTGCCCCAAAAAGTGCTTCATGGGGACGGTGCCTCCCAATACCACCTGCACCAGCGATGCGAATTGCGGAACAGGCGGACATTGCTTGGGTTATTGCAACGAAACGCGGGCCGCGTGCGTGCAGTGCAAGGTTGATGCCAACTGCGACGACGGCAAGTTCTGCAACGGCGCCGAATCGTGCAACCAGAACGATCTGTGCGTCGTCGGAACGCCGCCGGTGTGCAAGAGGTGCATCGGTGGTTCGCAACAAGGGCAACCATGCACCACCGACGCCGAATGTCCGGGAAGCCCTCCGGGCACATGCACGGGTGCAACCACACCCTGCGACGAAGTGAGCAATCAGTGTGTACAATGCCTGAATTCTTCTCAGTGTGAAGACCTGAACTTCTGCACGAGCAACGCCTGTGTTTTCAACGCTTGTGTCTTCACAGCGAAGTCTGAGATTTGCAGCGACGCGGTGTATTGCAACGGCGATGAGGTCTGCACCTACCAGCTCGGCAATAACTGTTCGATCTTCAATGACCGGGCGCATTGCTGTTTCAAGGGTACGTGCTCCACCAGCAGCCCGCCGAAGGGCTGCAATTCCAATGCCGATTGCCTCTCCGGCGAGGGGACTTGCAACAACTCGACGGCCACGAGTTGCAACGCCGACCACAGCGTGTGTGCCCGTGACTGCACTGATCCGACTTCCTGCACTGTCGATATCTGCAACGAGTCCATCGACTCGTGTCAGCACACTCCCAACAACACGTTGTGCCCCGGAAGCAACCTGGCTTGCAACGGAACGGAGACTTGTAACCCCGGTGCTCCGGGGGCGGACCCCGCCAGCGGATGTGTGGCGGGGACGCCCATGGACTGCACCCCTTTCACCACGGACTGCAGCACGGGAGCTTGCGTAGAGAACCCGCCGCCGGCCCACTGCGTGGGCCAAGCCATGAACCAGGGTCTAGCGTGCAACGACAGCAACCCATGCACCGCTCTTTCCAAGTGCAACAACGGGTCCTGCGTGGACAACCCGCCTGCGCCAAGCGATCCCTATCGATGCGTGAGACTCGAATGGCGTGCCTCCGGTCCGACCACCGTCCTTGCAGGGTCGGAGGTTAATCTTGGGCTGTACGCCGTAGCCAGTGGGTGCAATACGCCTCATGATTCAAATATGAGATGCGTCGGCGGGGCGGTGAATGGCATCACCTGCACCACCAGTGCGAACTGCCGCGTATGTGTCGGCGGCACGAACGCCGGATTGCAGTGCACGAGTGATGCTTTTTGTTCGGGGGGGGGTGGGACTTGCCCTGCCGGCGGGACCTGTACTGACCTATGCCCGGCGACGGGCTTGACGTTAGCGAGCATTGACGCAATCTTTTCCTGGAACAAGACCTTCCTGCAGTTGAATCCCTCGACCGGACCGAACCCCAACCCGCAAGATGCGTGCGTTTCGCCGACCACCTGCACGGCCTGTCCGATCGACACCTACAATTGGTCCGGCACCGGGGGCTTCTCGGGTTGGATCAATGATTGCAGTGTAGACGGGGACCACCTCAACGAGCCGTGCACCGGCGGCGTTCCGGACAACGACGGGAACGCTCGGTATCTCGGATTCCGGGGAGTGAACCAGACTTGCGCGGATGCTTGCGCCACCACCGCCGGGCTGAAAATCAGCACCATCAAATTCAAAGCCATCAGCGGCGGGACCAGTTCGATCGCGCTACTTCCGTGTTTCGGCGTAGGCAGCAAGACCCAGGCGCAAAGCACCGTCGTGGTCGATGGCGTGCAGACGACCGACGTCACCAAATCCCTCGGTCCGGCGATCAGCATCACGGTTACCTGCGACAGCATCGACGATTGTAACGACAACAACCCCTGCACAAACGATAGCTGCACGTGCAATACGCCGAACTGCGGCGGCTCGTGCAACCACGCCAACAACACGGCCGCGTGCAACGACGGTTTATTCTGCACGGGGCCCGATGCGTGTGTCAGCGGTGTATGTCAAGGTCCCCAGGTCTGTAAGAAATGCGTCGGCGGACCGGACGCCGGTCAACCATGTTACACCAACGCCCAGTGCGGAGCCCCGGGAACCTGCACGGGGGCGGCGAGCATTTGCCAGGAAACCAACGACCGGTGTGTGGAATGTTCGTCTGCGGCCAATTGCAATGACGGACTGGGAAACACCATTGATACTTGTGTGAAAACCTGCAGCGGGGGAACGAACATTGACGACGAGTGCGTCGATCTCAGCGACTGCCCGGGCACGGGCGGTGCCTGTGAAAGTGATTTCTGCTTGCACACGCCCATCGACTGCAACGACAACGTGGCGTGTACCGTGGACGTGTCCCATCCGGTCACCGGAGTCTGCTCCAATACCCCCGACCACGCATTTTGCAACCCGCTCGGTTTATTCTGCTCGGCGGCGATCTGCGACCCCGTGGAAGGCTGCATCCTCGACCATGAGTGCATCTCCCTGGACGGCAACCCCTGTCCCGACCCGGCCACGTGCAACGAGACTTCCAATACTTGCGGGGGATGTAAACAGCCGACCATGGTCGCCGCCGGACCCCGTTACCTCTCCGTCACGCCTTTGGATCAAGGTTCGACCCCCGTGGCGCTGGTCGTCACCGGTGACTGCAGCGATCCGATCGCCGCTTGCGTCTACCGATACGTCCAAAGCAAGTGCTTGGGCGGCACGAACAACGGCCTAAACTGCACCACGGATGCCGACTGCCCCAAACGCTGCGTCGGGGGGCAGTTCCCTGGTGCGGTCTGTACGATCCCTACGGACTGCCCTCAGGGACAATGCGCAGGAAAATGCGACGCCGGCACGCTCGGTGCGACGCCGTTCTATAAGACCACCGCGCAATGGGGCACGGCCAAGGTGCGAGGCTCCCAGATCCGGCCTGGTACGAAGTACCTGGTGCACACGGAATGTAACTTCCCGGGTGGAGTCGTGCTCTCCAGTGCCGCAAGCGCCAAAACCTGGAAGTGGGGCGACATCGACAACAATGGGGTTGTGGATGCCATTGATATCACGATCCTGGTCACCGCCTTCAAGGGCTTCTACGGGCCTTTCACGTTCGAGCAGGTGAATATATTTGGCTGCGTACCGGATGATACGCTCAACGCCCTCGATATCGCTGTGGATGTCGATGCGGTCAGGGGGTTCGCCTTCCCGTGCGGAATTGTCTGCCCGTGACGGATCGCGTCGCGTCAGCCACGGCGAGCGTCGGCAAAGAGGGAGTAAGCGGCAGTAGCCCCAACGCCCGTGAGCGTTGAGGCGAACCGGTCGCTCGAATGACCCGGCGCGAGCTTATGCTCACCATTCAGCCCCAACGCCCTTGAGCGTTGGGGCGAACGATCATCGCGCACTGCGATTCGCCACGCCTCCGCGACCCGGCTACCATCTTGGTCATGCCCCTCATCGTCCAGAAATTCGGCGGGACCAGTCTTGCAGACCCGGAAAAAATTCACCGCGCCGCGCGGCGGGCGATCCGCGCCAAACTGGAGGGCAACCGCGTGGTGCTGGTGGTCTCGGCCATGGGGCACGCCACCGACGAATTGCTGGAGCTCGCCCGCGCCGTCTGCCCAGATCCGCCCAAGCGGGAGCTGGACATGCTGCTCACCACCGGCGAGCAGGTGTCGATCGCGCTGATGGCCATGGCCATCGACGCCACGGGCCATGAGGCCATCAGCCTCACCGCCGCCCAACTCGGACTGCTTACCGACAGCGCCCACACCCGCGCCCGCATTCAGCGCATCAGCCGCGAACGGATCGACCAGGAGCTGGCCGCCGGAAAGATCGTCATCGTCGCCGGCTTCCAGGGCATCGATGCCGGCGGAGAGATCACCACGCTGGGCCGAGGGGCGTCCGACACCACCGCCACCGCCCTCGCCGCCGTCCTCGGCGCCAAAGAGTGCGAAATCTACACCGACGTGGAGGGCGTCTACACCGCCGACCCGCGCGTGGTCCCCAGCGCCCGCAAGATCGAAGAAATTAGTTACGATACCATGCTGGAGATGGCCGCAGCGGGCGCGGCCGTCATGCACTCTCGGGCGGTCGAATTCGGAAAAAAGTTCAACGTCCCCATCCACGTGCGAAGCTCACAAACCGAGACTCGAGGAACGATCATCATGACGGAAACCAGCAGCATGGAGGCGATTTCGGTTCAAGGGGTCACCCTCAAGGAAGACCTCGCCTTTGTCTCCCTCAACGCCGTACCCAACACTCCGGGCGTAGCGGCCCGTATCTTCGCCGAAGTCGCCCGCAACCACATCCTCGTCGACGATATCGTCCAAAACATCTACGACGGGGGTAAGTTCGCCAACTTGGGGTTCTCCACCAACGCTGCCGACGCGGCCGAGGCCAAAACGGTGTGTGAACAGCTCGCGGTCTCTTTGGGAATCGGCGGCGTCGAAGTGGACGAGGGGGTCTCCAAGGTCAGCGCCGTCGGCGTGGGAATGCGCACGCACGCGGGCATCGCCTCCACGATGTTCGAGGCCATCGCCAACGCGGAGATTAACATCGAGAACATCTCCACCAGCGAGATCGTCATCAGTTGCATCGTCCGCCGCGCGGACGGCCCCAAGGCCCTGCGCTTCATCCATGACGCCTTCCACCTTGGAGAGGTGACCAACCGCACGGCGGGTAACTGATGCGTCGCCCAGCAGCGAAAACGCCCTTGGTGCTTGGATGAACAGACTGCCCGTGCCCGCTTCGATCCTGCTCCCCCCGCGATGGCGGCGGCACGCGACGGCCTTTGCGGCGATCATCGCGGTTTCGGCCCTGATCGTCTGCGAGCGGACCGCTCAGGGTCCGATTCAAGGCGGCGACCGGTCTCGCTATCACGATCGAGCCTTCCGCGTTGCGCACGTTGTCGACGGCGACACGCTCGACATCGACGCCCCCGACGCCGACAAGCCCAAAACCCGGATCCGTTTGTGGGGTGTGGACACGCCCGAACTCGCCCGCGGCGGTCGTCCCGAAATGCACTTCGCCAAGGCCGCTATGGTGTTCACCGAGCAGTCGCTGGGGGGCAAGGAAGTAAACGTCGTCCTCGTTCCGGAAAAGACGCGGGACAAATACGGCCGCCTGCTCGCCTACGTCTTCTGCGAGCGCGGCGGCCGCATGTTCAATGAAATGCTGCTCGAAGAGGGTTTCGCCTACGCCGACCCGCGCTTCGCCCATCCCTACAAGAAGCAGTTTGAGTCCACGGAAAATCGTGCCCGCAAGAACGCCGTCGGCCTATGGTCCGGCCTGACCCTCGACCAAATGCCCGCCTGGAAACAACGCCGTCAGCGACAGGCCCCGTGAGGCCTGATGCGTGGTGAGGGCGGCTCAGACCGCGCGACCAAGTCCGGTGAACCGGCTCTCGAGACCTAATCGCGTCCCAAGACCCTACGGGCAACTCGGGTTAGCGATATAGCGGGCGTCTTTGGGGACCTGATCGCGCACGAACTCCACATCGGTGTCCGATGGAGGGTCAAAATTTTCGTCGATGTCATTGTCGGTGTCAACATCGGAGCGTACCTCCGGTGTGATGCCCGGATCGATCGTGTACCTCGGGACCAACGAGCGCGCTCCGCCTACGTCGGTAGCGTTCACTCGACGGTCGCCGGTTATGTCACCGAACAGCGCCGTTAAGATTCGCTCGTTGTTTGTGGTGATTGTGTGACAAGCCACGTCCGTAACCCCATCAAGACGGACCCTATATCTGGCATAGTTGGGCAACTTCGGCGAGAAGTTAATGTCCACACCCATGTCGCCGGATAATACGGACGTTGTAATGGTAATGCCGCTGAGGTTCACGGCTTGGCTATTCACGTCATTTCCACAAATGACCACGTTGCCGGCGCTGACCGTGGCCGGATCGATCGGGCTGCTGAAACTGACCCGCAGTTTCACGATTCCGTCGTCACGCGACTCGCTGAACGTGCTGTCGGATCCGACCACCAGTCCGATCGTATTGCTCGCCCCATGCGTTACCACCGATTTCCAGTCCACGATCTCGGCCTGTCCGACCGGGAATTCGTACGGTCCCATATCGACGACGGCGCAACTATGCTGTGTAGAGGGCACTCCGCTGTCGGCCGTTTGCGGGTCGTTGACGAACCGCTCGACGCCGTCAAGATCGACCTCGACGGAATCGAGTCCGGCGTTGTTCGCGGCGTCGATGAGCGTTGAAAACGATTGAAGGCGATAATTGTTGTCCAAATGCGTCGCGGGATCATCGTCGATCCCATCGATGTCGACGAAAAACGGGTTAACGTTGATGTTGTTCGCATAAGTACACCCGAAGCCGCAACCACCGACGCCCTCCAGAGCTCCTTGAATGTCGCTATAGGTAATTGCTTGTTGTTACCCACAGTTTGATCGAGCCCTTTCGTGGTAGAGTTCGGCGCCGAGGAGGATCAACTGAAAGCTCTGCCAACCGCGCCAAGCGCGTAGCCACCCCAACGGACCGTCGCGTTTCC
>Ga0137429_1000382_pt1 | contig 19013 bp, 17 predicted proteins | sample EasRivERMZT736_2_FD_102304 | JGI IMG/M metagenome (GOLD analysis project Ga0137429, IMG submission 102304) | Soil microbial communities from meander-bound floodplain in the East River, Colorado, USA - East River MetaG ERMZT736_2 | ecosystem: Environmental > Terrestrial > Soil > Floodplain ...
ACCGCGATTTCGCAGAACTCGACCTCCAGCGGCCGGGCACCTCGGTTCGCACGACCGGCCGTCGTGAACTGGCGACCCACCGCGAGCATCAACGCAGCGCGATGCACCGGCAAGTCGATTCGATCGGCAATCTCCTGCCACATTGCAGTCCCGCTCGTCTCCGGCAAAGTCGGAAACTCTCGCTCGAACTTGGCCTGCGTGAGAAACACCAACGCCGCGATCGCCTCGACCCCGCTCGCGCATACGCCGTGCCTCGCGCATTCCACCACGCACGTTCCCGATCCGGAGAACGGATCGAGGATAGGATGCGACGCCCACTCTTTCTGCGTTCGAGGGTTCTCTTGTAAAAACTGCCGCACTAGTTCCGGCGAGAATCCCTGCTTGTACGGAATCCAACGATGAAATGGCTCTCGACGCCCCCCCTCGGCCGTCACCAATGTCGCTAGACACGGCTCAAACGTGAGGCGATCACGCCAACGACGTTCCAGCGCCTCTCGCGCCTCCGTCGGCTCCCCGGATGCCGCTATCACAGCCGCCTTCCGACCTCGTCGCCCCATCACCGAAGTTTACTCGACAAGGCAACCGCAACGAGTCGACTCCCTATGGAAATGTGGTACGGCCAAACGTAGTGCATCGTGCTCCAAAGCGGCCATTAGATTAGTTGCTGTCTCAATGGTTTAGCCACATTACCGTGAGGTCAGTAAGCATATCCTGCGCTATCTGGGTTAACTGACGAAAGTCGGGCGTTTACGCTGCCGTTAGGTAGGTGGCTTTGGCTCATTCTTGCAGAATCGTGCCGCGGGGGCCTGAGTAGTGGGATTGAGAGGGTTAGGTTAACTGGTATAGAAGCTGTGAGTTGTCGTAAACAATCGCAAATGAACACCTTGGCGGGCTGGGTATCCCCCAGAATGAATTACAACAGACCTAGAATTGCAGCACTGGGATCGCTATACTGGGAGGGGAGGGCGAAGTGCAATCCAAGCGACCGTCCCCCCGGCCGCTTTAGCGGCCAGCGGCCTTCCGGATTCAGCGTCGATCCGTATGAGGTGCCGGAACCATGAGCACAGGTGATCTCCCAGTAACGGCCATACCTGCCGTGGCGGATTCCGCACCCCGACTCAACCTTGTCGTTCAAAAGGGCCCGCAAAGCGAGACCCGGATTTCGTGTCGCCGCGTGGTTACCCTGATCGGCTCACGCGAGGGGTGCAAGGTCAACCTGAAGCATCGTCGAGCGGCGCCCGTTCACACGGCCCTGGTCAATAACGGCAGCGAGATGATCGCCGTAGACCTGTTGACGCCGGCCGGCACCCTTCTTAACGGATTGAAACTCCAACATGAAACTTTGAGTGACGGCGACTTGTTGACCGTCGATCAGTGGGAGTTGCGCGTTGAAATCGAGCAGCCGGACACCAACGGCAACGCCGATGCCCATCCGTTCGACCTGGAGCCGACACCCAACGTCGTCGCCCTCGAGCACCTTGAGACCGGGCGGGTCCTGCAGCCCAACCGCGCCGTTTGCCTCATCGGTCGTCGCAACGGTTGTGACATCGCCCTTCCGGACAGTCGCGTATCCCGCGCTCACGCGTTGCTGGTGAACTACTTTGGGTACCCCGCGATTCTCGACTTGCTCACGCCCAACGGGACGAAGGTGAACGATACGCTTATCCAATTTCAAGCGCTCAAGGATAGCGACGTAGTAACCATCGGCGATACGCAATTCCGGATTCGGCTCGTCGGTTCGTCTGTCGCCAAGCGGTCGTCGGCCAACCACAAGCCCGCCGCGCCGAGGGTTGCCCTGGCCAAGGAGCCGGTGAGCGCCGACCTCATTGACATCCAAAAGACCGAGGGCGCCCAATCTTGGCGCATCGCCGACAACCTCGAACACCTCGAAAAAGGAACCGGCAAACGGCGGGCCGTTTAAGATCGTCATCAAACACTTCAGCGCCTTTAGGCTCGCGTAATCATGCCAAGGGTGCCCCACGACCTTTTGAGGTTGGGGGGGCGATGATCGCGGCCCGCGTCCCAATGTTGGAACAACATTGCTCCCTGCCGGGGGTCAGCCTGAAAGGCTGAACGAAAATACCCCAGGGCAAGCGCAGCGTCGTCCACGGACACCGGCCCCGACGATCTATTGACCCTGGAAGCGTCTGATACTGCACCCGATTCTTGCTTTTTTTCGGGGAATCTGCTTGTACTTCCTTTGAGTTGGTGTACACTTAGGTTGGTAACCTAGAAACCTTTCGTTCTGAAATAGGGCGGTCCTCTTGTCGCCAATAAAACAATCCCACCTTGCCATTGCCGTATTTGTGGTGTTGGGCATCGTTTGTCCGGGTTCTGCGGTCGCAGGGGAACGGCCTACAGGCAAGAGAACACCCATTCGCGACCTACGCTCCCCAACCGACCCGCAACCGCCTCCTATCGACGTTGGGTCTATGCGCATGCGGGTAGAGACGCGTGAGGGCGTCTTGGTGGTTTATGACGCCGCCGCGCCCTCGGTGGGGGACCCGGGGTGTTCGGGTTACATCGGATACTGGTGGTCCGCACGGGACAAGAACCAATACATTTATCCAGAGGTGCTCCAGGACGAGGGCGACTTGGCCGCGATGCTTCTGGCCCTGGAGCGTGATCTGGGTGTCGATCTTGAATCCCTCGCCGGCAGGGATGACCGTATCGCCGAGGCTTTGAGTACGCTCCCGGCGGTCCCGATCCAGGCAATCGTCTGGGAACCGGCGACGCTCCACCGTGCCGTTGAGATCATGGGGTTCGATCCTGAGGATGAGCTCAACGGAGTGGACGAAACTGACGACGGCGGGGTCGCGGCACCCTGCGAGCCTTGCACGGCCGATGTCGGTCCTCCGAGGGACTGCGAATCACCGCGCGCCCTTGCCGAGGAGGCCCTCTCGGTCGTGGCCTGTTGCGACGACGGAGGAGGCGGAGGAGGCAGAGGTGGCGGCGGCGGTGGCGGCGGCGGTGACCCGCTGCCTTGCTGTGAATGGGCGGTCGCATCGGGGGCGGAGGGATCGGTTTCTTCCCCGGATGAAACAGGAACGGTCGCCACGGCCTGTTGCTGGTGTCCCGAATGCCCGGCGAGTTGCGATGACATCGACGCCTGCACCACCAACGACCACTGTTACAGGGACTGCGACGGCGCCTATTGCGTCCACTGGTCGCTAACCTGCAACGATAACAAAAAGTGTACGAACGACTCCTGCGACCCCGACGCCGGGTGCGTCTTTGAGCCGAAAAACTGCAACGACGGCGATGTTTGCACCTCGGACTCGTGTAACCCGTCGACCGGGGCGTGTGTGAATACGCTGCTTTGTTCCCCCGACAAGTGCTGCCCGGTGGGGACGGACCTCTTCTGCTGCGGCCCCGGGGAGGACCTATGCTGCCCCACCAACCCAGCCTACGCCAACCACTGCTGCTACCCCGGGCAGACCTGCTGCGGCGCGGGGTGCTGTGAATCCGACGAGACGTGTTGCAACGGTGTATGCGCTTTTAAAGGCGCGTGCTGCAAATTCGACACCGGTTCTTGCTCGGAAGAGACTCATTTTTGTTGCGACCAGCAAGGCGGATCGTATCAGGGCGACGGAACCACGTGCTCGCCAGCGGACAAGTGCAGGCCAAGGTGCGAAAACTGCCGTACCGTGTCGGCTGTCTTCTATGAATGCTCGCATTCCTCGGGATCCGATGCCTGCAGCACGACCTACTGCATCGAAAATGCGATCGACACCGCTACTTGCGACTTCTTCCCATATCGGCTCGGCGAGCCAAATTGTGATACCAAGACCCTGCCGAACGTTCCATGGGTAGTTCAGCGAGTCAGGTTACTCCTAGACGCTAGCTGCGCTAACTACTGGCCCGGAGACTACCACGAGAGGATGCCACTCTTCAACTTCGGTTGCCAAACCACGTGCGACCCGTGGGACGGACCTATAAGAACTCGCTGCGATACCTTTGATTGTTTAGGGGCGCTAGCATCCACCCAACCGCGGATTCCGGGGTATGGCTGTGGGTGTCCGTAACCAAGGGACGACTTTGACGAGACCCACTCGGAGAGTAGAGATGGAGGATCATCAGGAATGACAAGGCACATTGATTTGCGAATCCTATGGTGTGGCACGCTTGCGGTCCTCATGCCTTCCGTTGGATCCCTTCGCGCGGCTGAGCCACCGCAACACACGCTGGAAACGATCCGGGAACGCGACGCCTTGCGAATGCCGACGTATACACTGAAAGTCACGATTGAGGAACCCGCACACTTCATCTTCCGCGACCAGGGGAACTCGGTTAAGACTTGCACGATTACCCAGGGCCCGGCGGGCTTCGCGGGCTCATGCAACGCGGACAAGCTACCAAAGCCGGTCTACCACCCGCCCGGCACCTACGAGGGACCGGACTACTACAAGGGTAGGCTTGGGGTAGCGATGAGGGACAAACTCGTGACCGTCCGGACAACGAAGACGAACGAAACCTACGAGCAACACCGAGCGCTCTACGTCGGTCCTGATGGAACCGTCGTCGATGAGGGTCTCATGCGTACTCTCGAACGATATCCACCGGATGATCGGGGGAGAAGTAGCTGGAGCTACAACCACTTGCATCAAGTTTGGTGGGCATTGGGGCAGGGGTTTTCGCCTCACTTGGTTGAGCTCCAGGGCAACGTGGTCGAGTCGGGTCAGCGGCAGACTCTTCGCGTGCGCGGTGGCTTCGGCGACGACAGCCCAGTCGGTGTATGGAAGATGATTGTAGAGGCGTCACCAACGAGATTGGTTCGGGAGGCCACGTTCCTACGCGACGTAGACGGTCAACCTCTGGTGGAAGTCACGACCAAGGGGGCGCGACAGTTTGACGGCGTGACACTGGCTGAAGAGGGTTCCTTGCGGACCTCGGACGGAATCCAAACCCGCATCATCCTTCAGGACTTCAACGCGCGCTTCGATGAGGAACTCTTCAGAGAGGCGACGAAAGCGTTGGAGGACCTCGCGGGCGAGGAAATCCAAGTTGTCGATTATCGCGCTGACTCCAAAAAACCGCTGCGATCCACAGTCCGCCTACCCGAAGGTTTTCTTAAAGATAAGAGATAAGTGCTTTACAGGCCGGGTGCCACTGACGAGGTGTGCCACTGCTCTTGAGCAGTGCCATAACGTGGCATCGCTTGTTTAGACCGTAGACTATAGACCGTCGGCTGTAGGTTGGCACTTGCGGTCTGCGGTCTCAAGCCTACGGCCTGCTGCCTGATCGGTCCCCGATCATCCTCCCACCGCGCGCCCGTGAAGTTATTGGGGTATGGATGAATGCCGCGCCCGTTCCCCGCGCCGTTATCTGAACCGCGACAGTCATGGAGCGGATGGCGCGAAAACGCGCCATTACCAAACGAAGCCGATGGGATCTCACGCAAACAGTTGTCGCAACTGGAGTTAGCTCAGAATGCCCGAAGCAAAACGAACCCGACTCGAAGCCGACCGGCCCCTCGGTCGCTTCGTGTCGTCGTGCCTGTTGCATATTGCCTCAGTGCCTATTCGGCGTAATGCGCCCGTACCAAACGAATCCACCGCAAAACTGATAAATGCCTATGGGAATTGGACTTATGAACAAGCGTGCCCGACCGGAAAGCCAAACCGAAGCCACCGAAAGCCAACTCGAAGCCAGCGGCCGCAGCGTGCCGGGAGGAACCGCAAAACGCTCGCCGTATAAACGCTCATGCACTCCCCTCGGTTCGTTCACTTGACGGGCGATGAGGGGTCGATATGGTCTCAATCCCATGTCGCGACGAGTACTCGTTTGGCTGATGGTACCAATGGCCTGCGGCAGCGTCGGATGTGCCTCGCCGCGCCGTGGCGACGCTGGCAGACAAAGCTCGCCGAACGACTCACGGGTCGATCGGCTGACTTCCTCTCGACCGATATCGGTAATTGAGCCTTCTGAACAGGCCGATCAGCTTTGGGAGGCCGTTCAAGAGACCCTGCGTCGAGGCCGGTTCCAACTGGACCGTGTCGATCGTCAGGCCTGGGTCATTACTACCCTGCCCGAAGCGTCGCAACATTTCTTCGAGTTCTGGCGGCACGACGTGGATACGCGGCGGGATGCATGGGAGGCGACGCTGAATCCCATGCGCCGCTGGGTGGAGGTCTCGCTCACCCGCGAAGGCGACGGACCGTGGGCGCAGCTTGCCGTTGTGGTGCACAAGGAGCGATTGTCTTCACCCGATCGGCAGTTCAACAGCAGTGGGTCGGCCTATCAATACTTCGGCGAAGGTTTGCCATCGACCACGGGCAAATCGCGGGTCACCGCGAAGGAGGACCATTGGCTCGACTGCGGGCGCGACCCAGCCATGGAGGATTATCTGCTCCGTAAGATTATGGAACCACCAGCGAAATCGCCCGTGAGCGATTTCGCGGACTAGTTAGCGCTTGACCAGCAAGGTCGCATCGACACCTGAACCCTCGCCAGGTTCGTGACGGAGGGGAATGTTCCCTGTTTTCAGACGGCACTGTGGAATCTGAACCATGTGCAACCCAGCGGCGATTCTTACGAGTTTGCTGATTTGCAGCGCCGCTGCCTCTCCGCCCGAATCCGCCGAATGCACTGAACTCTACGAAATCGCCGTGGCTGCGGCCGTGCCGATCTTGCCTGCGCCTTTGCACGCTTTCTTTGAGACTCGCCTCGAAGCCCTAAGACAGGCCGCTGCTCCCGGAGCGCGGGTTGCGTCCGGGTCGAAGATGAACACCGGCCAGCCGCACTGGCACTACGTCACCTTGGACATCGCCGCGGGAACGGCCGGCGTAGAGGAGCGGCGCGCGGCAGCGCGGCGTTTCCCAAGAGAACGTAACAAGGCCATGGCACTGTATGAGAGTTGCGGCGTGCCGGAGGGTGGGAACTTACCCTGGGTCGTACAGGACCGCTACGAGGCCGCGTTGCAGTCGTTTCGGAGCGGCGAGCCGGAAGGAATCGTTGCAGAGTCAGGCGCCTTGCTGCATTTTTGCGTCGATGCGGCCATGCCCTGCAATACAACAACCGAACGCCTGCGGCGACAGCGCGACCAAACGGAGTTGTTCAATGGGTTAAGAAAACGTCTGGAATACGAAGTGCGCGTATCCCCGGATCGGCTGTCGCCAGTGAAGAACCCCGTCGATGCGACGTTTGACGTAATGTTGGATGCTCATCAGGCGATGGACGAACTGATCACCCTCGACGCAGCGGCCTTACCCCCCGAGCGTGAGGCGAACATGGAAAAACGAGCCGAGCGGGCAGCGCCGATCCTGGAGACACAGATTGAATCGGGCGCCCTTCTCGCCGCGAACCTGATTGCCGCCGCGTGGGCGGAGGCGGGGAAGCCCGAACTTAAGACCACGGCGTTGATGCCGCCGTCACGGGTTGTGACCATTCCGCGCGCCGTCGCGGTTTTGTATGTGGGCAGTCGAAACTCAACTGTCTATCATCACCCCACTTGCAGTCACGTAGCGCGGATCAAACCGGAAAACCGCGTCACCTTCGAGTCCCAAGAACTAGCCCGCGGCGCGGGACGAACGCCCTGTAGAACCTGCAAACCGGACACTCCTGACAAGCCGCCGCCGCGCTAACCAGCCCTGGAGAGGCGGGTATTTGTGTGTCGTTCCATTGCCCCATTGACCCTCTCGGCAGCGAACGATCCGCGCCCGCTGGCGGAAGATCGGCAACGGGCGACAACGGTATGCGAACCGAAATTGCACGTTTTGACCCGATATGGGCACTTGGGTTCCAAAAAAGATGTCGCCACTAACCGCCTATGGACGAAGATTGTCTTGAAGGTAGACTGCGCCCGGTTTCAAGAAACCTTGGGCGTCGGTGCCCTGTTGGTCGCACCCCGCGCGGTGGTGCGATACGGTAGAGCGAAAGGCGCCCTTTAATGCAAAAAGGAGTTTTGGACATGCGTTTGACATCGAACTCACTGGGAGTGTTCGGCGTCGGTCTGGTACTGGTGGCTATGGTTGCTCCGGCGACCGCTCAACAGGCGAGCGGGCGAACACGCGATGCCCGATCGAACCTGGCGATCCAGGGAACGACGGATACCCACCCCCTGCAGCTGGCGTCCTATTCGGCTCAAGACAAGGCGAAGACGGCCCCTGCCCCCAGTAAGCCGGCGACGACGGAAAAGACCACCGTCCGGACCGAAACTAAGATGGTTAGCGAATTCAGATATCGTGAGATCAGTTCGTTCTTCAACATCCGCGAGGCCTACTCCAACGTCGAAAAGGGTGTATGGGAACTGGAGCTTGAATCCGCATGGGAGACCGGCAATGGTGGTGACGACGACGTGTTTTTTGGTGCGTCACTCAAGTATGGGCTCGACGACACGACCTGGCTCGAGCTCGAGGTGATTCCGATCAATCTCGGTGACGGCGGCGGCCAGGGCGCCGGCGAGTTGGAACTCGCGTTGTTCCATCAGTGGACTTCCGAATCCGACTCCCCGGTGGCCTTCGCAACATGGGTGGACATGCGCATTCCGTCCGGTGACGGCTCCAAAGGCGTCGATGGCACGTTGAACGGCGCGATCACCAAGTCGCTGGGTGGTAACTGGCGCGCTCACTTGAACGGTTATGTGATGACCGCTAACGGCGCGATGGGCGGCGAGGATGACGAAAACCGCCGTGACTTCCAGTGGGGCATCGGGCCGGGTCTCGACTATCAGTTCGACGAAGACTCGATCGGCACGATCAACTACATCATCCGTAGCGCCGATCAGAATGGACAGTCGGACGACGGCATCGTCGAAGTTGGTTACGTTCGCAAGATGGCCGACAACCAGTACCTTAAGTTGGGGGTCGACTTCGACGTTCGCGGCGGCAACGACGACATCCCCAATGTCGCCGCAAAAGTTCAGTATTCCTTCGAGTGGTAGCCTCGAGGCGACATTAGACCCTGCCGGTCGATTTCGGTAGCAGTCAAACACGGGACCGGTTTTCGAGTTGGTCGTCGCCGACTCGAAAACCGGTTTCTTTTTTGCTTCGGAATTACCGCCGCAAGCCGAGCCCCGGCCAAAGAACTGAGGACGCTAGACGCTAAACGCTGCGTTCCCGGGCGACTTCGGAGACGGTGTCGCTTGGCCTCGCCTCCGCGGGTAGACCGAGAATGGACCGAGCGCGGTTTAAAGCGTTGTCAATGTTCTCAAAGAGGTTCTCGACGCCGATCACTTTGTCGAACCCGATGTTGATGAAGGCGTAAAGCGGCTGGGCGTGGACGCCGGCGAGCAGCAGTTTCGTCCCCTGGTGAAGGCACTTTTTGTGGAACTCCTCGAGGGCGTGGAGACCTGTGGCGTCGATCGCGGGGACGCGGCGCATTCGTAGGATGAAGACCTTCGGCGGTTTCTCCAGCCCGCGTAGCGTGTCTTGAAGGCGATCTGCGACTCCGAAGAAGAACGGCCCGTTGATCTCATAGACCTCCACGCCGGGCGGCAACTGTCGTCGAGCGATGGCGTTGGGGTCTTTCATCTCCGCGAGGTCGTCGCCGTTGCCGAACTCGCGGGTGATGGCGCTGACGTTGGAGACCTCGGCCATCCGCTTGATGAAGAGCATCGCGGCAAGGACCATCCCCACCCCCACCGCGATGGTCAGATCGGTGAACACGGTCAACCCAAACGTGGTGAGGAGGACGGCGATGTCGCTCTTGGGTGCTCGCAACAGATAACGGAAATGGTCGAGCTCGCTCATGTTCCAGGCGACCATCATGAGCATCGCTGCGAGTGTCGCGAGGGGGATGGCGCTCGCCCACGGGGCGAGCAACAACATGACCAGCAGCAACGTCAGGGAATGAATGATTCCGGCAACAGGGGTTCGAGCGCCGCTCTTGACGTTGGCGGCGGTGCGGGCGATGGCGCCGGTGGCGGGAATACCGCCGAAGAGTACGGACCCGATGTTGGCAAGTCCTTGTGCGACCAGCTCGCAGTCGGCCTTGTGCCGGCCACCGGTCATCCCATCGGCTACGACGGCCGAAAGCAACGATTCGATCGCCGCGAGGATGGCGATGGTCGTCGCCTCGGGAATCAAATCCCTGGCCATCGCAAAGCTGAACGCTGGTAAATGCGGCGCGGGAAACGTACTTGGGATCCCGCCGAACCGCGTGCCGATCGTTTCGACGGGCAATTGAAACACCGCGACGACCACTGACCCGACGACCACGGCCACGATCCCCCACGGTATCCGCGGAGCAAACCTCCGCACGAGAATCAGCACCGTCAGCGACCCCACGGCTACACCGGTGGTGGCCGAGTTCCAGGTCGGTGCGTATTCAGCGACAGCCTGCAGCTTGCCCAGGAACGCCACAGGGAATTCCTGCATTCGTAGTCCGAAGAAATCTTTAAGCTGGCTGGAGGCGATGATGACCGCTATGCCCGAGGTGAAGCCGGTGGTGACGGGGTAGGGGATAAACTTGATCATGGCCCCGAATCGAGCGAGGCCCATGATGATAATGATGGCGCCGGCCATGAGTGTCGCGGTCGCCAGACCCGCGTACCCGTGCTTCACGGCGATTCCATAGACGATGACGATGAACGCCCCGGTGGGTCCGCCGATCTGCACGCGACTGCCGCCCAAAGCAGAGATGAGAAACCCGGCGATGATGGCCGTGTAGAGGCCCATCGCCGGCGGCGAAAGGCCGGCCTGGGCGGCAACGCTCTCCGGGATTGAGGCGATGCCAAAGGCCATCGCCAACGGCAACGCAATGATGCCCACGGTGACGCCCGCGAGGAGGTCATGGCCGAAGGCGCTGAGCGAATAGCCTTCGCGCCAGCAGACGATGGATTTCGGAAGATATCTCGGCATCCCAACGACTCGCGGCAGGTTCCCCTCCAACAACGAAAGGTGGGAGAGTCTACGAGTTGCAGTATCGGCGATTGAGGTCGAGCGCGATTAGCCGATCCCGTTCGCCGTCCAGGTCAGCGGCTCGCCGACCTCAAGAACGTACAGGCGGTTCTTGAGGCTTGCAGGCAGGGCCTCGCGAAAGGCATCGGCAGATTGAGCCAGGAATGGAAACGTTTTGTAGTGGCAGGGGATGATGGCGGACGGTTGGAGCATCTCCGCGGCGAGCGCCGCCCCTATGGCCCCCATCGTGAAGCGGTCGCCGATAGGGAGGATGCAGACCCTCGGCTCGAAGAGCTGAGCGATGAGCTTCATATCCGAAAAAACGTCCGTATCGCCCGCGTGATAGACCGTCGCAAGTCCGTCAACGGCGATAACGACCCCATTGGGCATCCCCCCGTACGCCGGGCCTTGCGGAGTATCGACCGCCGACGAATGAAACGCCTTGGTGAGCGTGAATGCCACGCCGTCCACGGCGACCGTTCCACCGGTGTTCATCATCTCGAACCGCCCGCCGCCGATCAGCCGCTGCATCACCGTGCAGAGGTCATAGTTGCCGACCACGACGGGATTGAACTTGCCCACCAGTGCCGGCACGTCGCCGACATGGTCGGAATGGCCATGGGTCATTACGATGACATCGCAACGATCGGGATTCTTGAGATTCCCCGGACAGGCCGGGTTTTCCGCCAACCAAGGGTCAATCAGAATGACCCGCCTATCGGGGAGCGTCAACCGAAAGGCCGAATGGCCCAACCAGGTAATGGTCGCGGTCATGATCGCGGGACGACGCCACAATGAACCATTACCGCGCCTTAGCCTGGGACTTCAAGCCTCTGATCTTGTCGAGTATTTCATTGTGCTCCGGAAACCGGCCTACGTCGTGCTTGTTCCAAATCTGCGTGCCGTTCACGTGTACGTCGAAGACCCCGCCGGAGCCTTCGATCATCTTCGAATCGACGCCGAACTCATCCTTGATCGCCTCCGCCAGACCGGCGGCCGTGGGGTAATAGTTTCACTGCATGCAGTACTTGATGCTGATGTTCATGGCTACATCTTCTGACTATCGAGAATGCAGAATAGCGAATTCAGAATATCCAATGAACCTTGACCCCGCCCACCCTTCATTCGCTATCCGCCATTCATCATTCGACATTTTTACGCCAAGTTCATCGTCATCAAGAACTCGGCGTTGGTACGAACCTTACCGAGCTGCGATCGCAGCAACTCGATCGCTTCCACGACGTTCATGTCGGATAGCACACGGCGGAGGCGATAGACCAGCTCCAGCTCCTTGGGATCGAGCAGCAACTCTTCCTTACGCGTTCCCGAAGCGGCCACGTCGATCGCCGGCCAGACGCGACGATCCACTAGGCGTCGATCAAGGTGCAACTCGCTGTTGCCCGTGCCCTTGAACTCCTCAAAGATCACCTCATCCATCTTCGAGCCGGTGTCGACCAGGGCCGTTCCGATGATGGTCAGCGACCCGCCCTCTTCCATGTTGCGGGCGGCGCCAAAGAAGCGCTTGGGCTTCTGCAGGGCGTTGGCGTCCACACCGCCGGAGAGAATCTTGCCGGAATGCGGCACCTCGGTGTTGTAGGCTCGGGCCAGCCGCGTGATCGAGTCCAGCAGGATCACCACATCGCGGCCATATTCGACGAGGCGCTTGGCCTTCTCGACGACCATCTCCGCAACCTGCACGTGCCGCGAAGCCGGCTCATCAAACGTGGAACTGACTACTTCGGCCCCCGTGTTCCGCTGCATCTCGGTGACCTCTTCGGGTCGTTCGTCGATGAGCAGGATGAACACGTAGGCTTCGGGATGGTTCTTGCCGATGGCGTTGGCTATTTTTTGCAACAGCACGGTCTTACCCGTTCGCGGCGGGGCAACGATCAACATGCGTTGCCCCTTGCCGATAGGGGTGACCATGTCGACGATGCGCATGTTCATTTCGTCCTGCGTCGTCTCCAGGAAGAGCCGCTTGTCGGGGTGAAGGACGGTGAGGTCCTCGAAGTTCGTCTTTTCGGTGACTTCGTTGGGGTCTGCGAGGTTGATCGCCTCGACGCGGAGCAGGGCGAAATATCGCTCCGACTCCTTGGGCGGACGAATCTGGCCCGCGACGATATGCCCGGTCCGCAACCCGAACCGTCGAATCTGCGACGGACTGATGTAGATGTCATCCGGGCAGGGCAGGTAGTTGTACTCCGGGCTGCGGAGAAAGCCGAACCCGTCGGGCAGGATTTCGAGCACGCCCTCGCCGTACATCAGGCCGTTGCGGTTGATCCGTTCCTTGAGAATCTTGAAAATGAGGTCCTGTTTCTTGAGGCCGGTGTATTCCTCCAGCTCTTCCTTCTTGGCGACCTCGTGCAGTTCCTGCACGCTCATCTTTTGCAGCTCGGTAATGTGGATGTTGCCGCGCTTGATCTCCTCATACTTGGCGTGGATTTCGGCGTCGATCGGGCCGGTCACGGGGTCGAGGTCAAAGTGCGGCGGCACCGGCTCCTCCGGCGGCGGCGGAGCAACGTCCTCAATAACAACTTCCGGTTCACTGTCGGGAATCGATGGGGACATGGGGGTGTCTTCCTCCGTGGAAATAGTGGTTCTCTTCTTCGTGGTACGCAGCTTACCGGTGGTGGCTTTCGCCATGAAACAATCCTCCTGAATGAGACATGCCTTTAACGCAGGCGCTTGGTTAGTTTGTCTGAATAGGACGCTCGATGCTTGTTTACGGATTTCGATTCGCCGAGTCGGTTTCAAACAGGCTCAGGCGAAGGTGGCGAGCACCGAGGAGAATATTCGTTCAACGTCTGTCCGCAACTGGTCCAAACTGGCATGGTTAATCACCACATGATCGGCATTTGCCCTCTTCGTGTCCAGTGAATTCTGGAGGTTTTCCCTCCGCCTTAGTTCCTCTTCCGTCCACCCCCGCGAGGCCGCCACACGTCGGACACGAACCGGCCAGTCGGCCTCAACAAAGATCACCGCGTTACAATAGTCACCCAAGCCCGCCTCATACAGTTTAGGGGCGTCCAAAACAATTGCCCGAACCATCGGGTCGGCATTGAACCCCTCCACAAGACGCTCGCGGCGGCGATGGATGCGGGGGTACAACAACCTCTCCAACCGATCCAACTCTCGTGGATCGTTGAACACAATGGAGGCCAAGGCCTTTCGGTCCACTTCCTGCCCGGGACAAACTTTATCACCCCACCAACCCCGCAACGTCGCCATCACTTCGGGGTCCGTCAACTCGTCATGGGCTAGGCGGTCCGAATCAATCACCGCCGCCCCGAGGGATTGCAGGATTCGGGCGACGGAGGATTTCCCCGCCCCGATCCCGCCGACCAAACCAATGATCGGCTTGATGCGTTTGCCGCAGACTCGTAACAATTGTATCGAGCCGCGGCTTACTCCGCTCGCAACTCGCCCCAGGATTGCCCCGAACGGCGCTACGCAGGGCGTCGAACAGGAATCGACTGAGCCGCAAACAACGCCGTCCGCCGCTACGCTCTTTCGGAAGCACCCACCGTCGCCATCCGTGGCTACCCGACCTGGAAGTAACGGGCCTCGCGAAGCCTGCCAAACAGGATCACAAACAGAGCACATAAGGCGACGGGGCAGACTGCAACAGAGGTTCAATCCCGTAGAACCGCTTGTAGTATACACGGCCTGCAAGGGCTTGTCACCCCCGTTTTCAAGAATTTTTTTTGCCGCCGGGGCAATCCTCAATACCCATCAACCCAAATGTCGATCCTAGCCGCAGCAGGAACTTCTCACCGTGCGCCGGTGTACCGCAGGGTTTACCCTTTGATGAATCGTGCGGCTAGGCCGCCAGGACAACTTGGATTCCATTCAGATTTCATCGAGATTAGCACCAGCAGAAACAGGCCTGTGACATTTGCCCGACGGATGGTAGATCGGGGCGGTTCCTTGTGACGCGGATCGGTTGGGCTAGGCGAACTCCGACTCATGAAACGAATCGGCAGTGAATAACAGGACTTGCGTCTCCGGGTCGCCCCAGGCCGCCGCGTCCAACCCCGCTTTCATCGTGCAACAGTTGGATAGGAACTGCTCCGCCGACCAATCCCGCTCCAACGCCACATGTGGAAGGAAACACCCCGATCGCCCGTTTCGACGAATGATGATACCGTGCCTGCCGCGTATGAGCGACAACGGATCATGCGTCGATTGCGGATCGGTGAGGAGGGAAATCTCGATCTCGAGGTTGGGCAGTTCGGTAGCGGTGATTGGATCGCTCTCGAACCGCGCGTCCGCGAGTGACGACCGGGTCACCTCCGCGATCGTCGCCAGGAGCTCGGTGGTCGGTGCGAACGTGCCGACGCAGCCGCGAAGGTTTCGTCCCGACCAAAAGGTCACAAACACCCCGCCGAATCGCCCGTTGATTTGCGGCGCGATCGGCGCCGGATTGGTTGCGGCGTTCTCCAAGATACGCTGCGCAGTTTGACGAGCGAAACGCAATAACTGACGGCGCTGTTCTACGGAAACGACCCTTAAGTCTTGGGACACGAGGTGGCTGCTCCCTTGTGCTAGGCGTCGATAGATCTGGTCCCGGCTTTGCGTCATGGCGAATCCGGTCGCGGGGTAGCGAGCCTAATAACCTGTAGCACCTACATCGCAAGCGGTCAAGCCTCTATTAACCGGGATTTCACAGAACGGATCAACGCCATCCGACCGATTCCTTGATGAAGGGCCGCCAGAGGCGAATTGACGGTGCGGCGGTCCCTTGGTCCGATCGGCGGGGTAATAATAGAACGACGCAACACGACCAAAAGGAAGCCAAACGAAGCTTATCACCAGGAGTGAACCCGCGCTACTGACCTGCGTTCCCTGGCGCACTCGTGGATTAGCTGCCCAGACGGCGGAGCAGAACTTCGACCATTGTAGACTGGCGTATCGTACCGGGTAACTGGAAGATGAGATTGCCGCCGGGGTCGCGGGCTACCTTTCCCACGATGAGATGGTTCACGTAGACCCAGGCCTCCTGGTCCTTCGCCCCGAGGATTCTAAACGCGGGCGAAAACACCGGACGCTTCTGACCCTCGACAACGACCCGCACGCGACCCTGATCGGGGCTAAGGTCATACGATCCGCTGGAGGGATCGAATCCGTCGGTCCGGGAGGATAATGTGGAACCCGCGACGGGCGAGCCGACTTCGACACGGATTGATGCGGGCCCGGCGTATTCCGCCGCCCGCGCCGTTGCGTCAGCGTCCGAGATATCGCCCGCCGAGGCTAGCGCCAACTGACATGTCCATTTCGCAATCTCAACCGGTGAATTCTCGAGAATGAGAATGAGCGACACATGTCGCGCCGTTGAATCCACCTTCTCCACGATTCGCGACGAAGCCGACGGTGAATCAAGCATAAACACAAGCACCGTATCCCGGGGTTGACTACGGGCCATCGCGCAAACCGGCCTTGGCGGATCGGCCGTGGCGACGGTCGGCGCCGCGGTCTGCGTCTTCCATTCATCATCCGCCGAAGACGCGACGGTCACCGCGAGCCCCAGGCTTGGCGGCGTCCAAGATTTCGTCGATCCTGTCGCTTCCACCACCACAAATACCTGGCCGCTCGGATAGATCGTATAGACCCACCGCTGAAACGGACGGTCGTTCAGCGACGCATCGGGATCATCGACGAACCGCCATTCCGACGCGACGACCGCGCGGACCGAGTTGATCTCCACGATCCGCTGCCGTGCGACGACGGACTTGCCCAGCGCCGAAAAATCACCCAACTCCGATCCGCTCGCACCCACGACGACCGGACTAGGCCCCAAGGTCGTCCCGCGTACCAGGTTTCGCACCCGGTTGGGATCCGCGGCCAGGTTGTACCAACTGGTGATTTGCCCGTTAGCGAAAGTCAGCTCGAAGCGCCCCCCCGCGCCGACGTTCCAGCGCCGCCCCGCCAGTTGCACATAGAGTGCGCCCGTCGTATTGCGCGAATCCCCGAGCAAATCCACTCGATTGCCGGCGAGCAGGATATCGTCGAAGTAAAGCTGCGATGGCTTGGAGACGCCCGACACTGCGAGTCGAATCTCGCGCACGTCATCAAGCGATATCTTTTCTGCAACCTCCGCGAGGTCAATCCGAATCCCGTTCCAACCGCGCTGCAACGCGATCGAAGACCGCGCGGACAGACGCTTTTCCGCCGGTCCTGAGCCGATGATCAGGTCCAAGGCGAGACCGTGTGCGGGGACCTGTACGGACATGAGCAGCAGATCGTAAGCCCGCCAATCGCGCTTCAGGTACCACCGCGATTCGGAATTGTTTTCCAGCACGAGCGTGTCCTCGGACGAGCCGGCGGTGAGTCGCAGACTCGATGCGCCCGTTTCCGCCCGCCCTCCCTTGCGATCCAAAACGCATTTGGCTTGATCGGTGGCGCCGATCAGGCGAACCAGGTCCATGTGGTTGGGATCCTCGAAATCCGCGATGACCACAAACCTGCCGGTTTGCAGTTCGGGGTAAACCTGCATCAAAGTATCCGCCCGCGTCGGGCCGCTGAGCGGACGGTTTTTCGCGCCCCCACACGCTCCGAGCAACGTAACGCAATTCAGCGTCACAACCCCGCAAAACACGCGGCGAATCAGCATGGTCAACTCCACCATTCTCATCGCCGAGGAGCCTAGCTCAGGATCAGACTGCGTGCAACGAATTGGGCTCGCTGGCGGTGCGACCTGAGTAGCAGTCCATTGTAGGACACCCCGCCCCTGGCGTATAATCCCTCGTCCGATCCCGGCCAGGGCCTCGGACTGACAAATGGAGAATCAAGCGATGGCGACGGCACCTTCCGAAGTCCAACACGCGGCGTTGTGGCTTATCGGCCCGGACATGCCGGGATTGTTGCGCCTCGGCGCCAAGTTCGTTGCCGAACGGGGCGGCAACATCGACAAAGACATCGCCGACAAGTTCGGCGAGAAGGCCGTCGTCTTCATGAGCATCACGGCCAAGCCCGCGGATATTAAGCGCATGGAGCAGGATAGGGAGGCGCTCAAGGCGGCCAGCGGTTGCGGCGTGGTTTTTCAACCCATGAAGCAGCCCACCGTCCCGGAGGGATTCCAAGGCACGCTGCATGGCTTTGATATCGTTACCGACGACTCGTCCGGGCTGATCGCGGAGATCACGAGCTTGCTCGCCGATTTTGGCGTCCTGGTTGTCGGCCACACCGGCGAGCGTCGCATCGTCCCCGGCCCCCGCTCGCAGGTCCAAGCCGGCCAGAAGTACGTTGTCATGCTTCCCCACGATTTCGACCACCTGGGCTTCACCCGCGGCATCGACGCCTTGGCCAAACGCCATAACGGCTCCCTTAAAAGCCCCCTCCGCGCCGTCCCGGGCTTGCTCTGGTGGTGGTGACAAAAACTTGGCACCCAGTATTCGGAACCGCGACAGTCCTGGAGCGGTCCCCAACGCACGGACGAGCGGTCGGGTACGGGGATGTCGGACAGCAAGGCTTGCTATTTTCGACCGTCGATTGCAAATGGCTTCGTTTTGCAAGTACAGTTTTTTCGTGTAGTGTCAGCATGTGGCACCAGCGAATACGCCGAAACGCCGAAACGCAGAAATACGGAAACGCCGAAACCGAAGGGATGAAGGCACGGAGGCTGTAGACTAAGGCCTGTAGGCCGTAGACTGAAGGCGCGAAGGCATACGTTGGCTTTCGGTGGCTTTCCGGCTGAACGCGTGTTTTCATATCGTCATTCTCCGAATGCATTTATCAATTTGGCGGTGGGTTCGTTTGGAAATCCAGCGTTTTTGCATCTTGCGTCGTTCGCATTTCCGATCCGCGCGCGGACGAGGCGCGTTCAACTTCTTCATCCCAATAACGTCACGGGCGCTCGGTCGCCGGGGACTGCGGGACCGATCAGGGGATGTCGAGTCGATGACCCAACCTAGGCGTCAGCACAGTAGTCAGTGCTGCTCGCTTGCTCTCGCGGCACGGATAGAATGCATCCATAATGACTCCGCGAACGCGAGCGACGTTGCAGGTCGGGGACACGGGGTCGTTCAGCAAGACGATCAGCGAGCGGGACGTCTTCGAGTTCGCCGACGCCTCGGGCGACTTCAATCCCTTGCACATTGACGAGGAGTACGCCAAGCGCACCGTGTTCGGCCATCGTATCGCCCACGGCATCCTCACAGCGGGGATCATCTCGACGGT
>Ga0137429_1000383_pt1 | contig 19010 bp, 19 predicted proteins | sample EasRivERMZT736_2_FD_102304 | JGI IMG/M metagenome (GOLD analysis project Ga0137429, IMG submission 102304) | Soil microbial communities from meander-bound floodplain in the East River, Colorado, USA - East River MetaG ERMZT736_2 | ecosystem: Environmental > Terrestrial > Soil > Floodplain ...
CCGTTCCACTCAGGGCAGCTCACCTCCTTGCTTGCAAATCGCCGCACAACCTACTGTAACGGGCATCAACCTTTTTTCAACGGGGGCGACTCAGAGATGCCGAAGCATCAAGGGTCGCCCCGGCATGTTTTTTGACGCCGACGGAGAATTTCCTTGACTCGATCGGGAGCCGTGGGCTATACTGTATTAGTGAGCTAGTACACTAATACAAGCGGAGCAGGCGTCCCCAGCGGAGCGTCCCCAGCGGAGCGTCCCCTTGAGCATCAACCCCAACAGCCCCGTGCCCGTGTACCTGCAGATCGCGGACCACATCCGCGGCGCGGTCGCGGCCGGAGTCTACCGGCCCGGCGAGGCCATCCCCTCCGTGCGGGCACTGGCCCTGGACCTCACCGTCAACCCCAACACCGTGCAACGCGCCTTCGAGGAGTTGGAGCGGGAGGGGCTGATCGAGGTCCGCAAGGGGCTGGGCATGTTCGTGGCCAAGGGCGGGGTAACTGCGGCGGTAACTCAATCCGAACAGGCCATGCAAGGGGCTTTCGTCCAGGCCATTCGCGGCGGGCGAGCGGCAAGAATCCCATCCCGGCGCATCCGCGCCGCTTTCGACGCGGCATGGAGAAACATCGAGTAGCAACGGCAGGAGCAACCCATGACCACGCCTTCAACGACCTACGCCATCGAAACCGTCGGTCTGTCCAAACGCTACGGCCCCAAGGACGCCGTCCGCGACCTGACCCTGCGAATCCCGCGCGGCGAGTCGTTCGGTTTCATCGGTCCCAACGGCGCCGGAAAGAGCACCACCATCAAGATGCTTATGGGTCTAACCCGCCCCTCGGCGGGGGAGGCCCGCGTGCTCGGATTCGATTCAGTGAAGGACGGCGTCACCGTCAAACAGCGCGTCGGCTACGTGCCCGAGCTGCATTTCATCTACCGCTGGATGCGTGTGGGCGAGGTGATCTCCTTCTGCCGCCCGCTCTATGAAAACTGGAACGACCGCTTCTGCGCCGATCTGCTCAAAATCCTCGAGCTTGATCCCAACAACAAGGTAAAACAACTCTCCAAGGGCATGGTCGCCAAACTCGCCCTGCTGCTCGCGGTCGCGCATGAACCGGAAGTGCTTATTCTCGACGAACCGACCTCCGGCCTCGATCCCGTGTTCCGCGAGGAGTTTTTGGACGGCGTGCTACGCACCCTCTGCGATCGTGAGCGGACGATCCTCTTCTCCAGCCACGCGTTGAGCGACGTTCAGCGCATCGCCGACACCATCGGCCTCATTTTCGAGGGCCGCCTGATCGACCACTGCCGCACCGAGGACTTGCTCAATGGCACCAAGCGCATCCGCGCCGTGCTGAGCGACGGTTGCGCGCCAGGACCGCCGCCGGAGGGCACGATTTGGCAGCGCGTCCAGAACCGCGAATGGCTCATGACCGTACGCGGCTTCTCGCCGTCAACGGTTGAATACCTGCGAACGAAGTACTCCCTCGACAACATCGAGGTCATCGACCTCGGCCTCGAAGACGTCTTCAAGGACCTCATCAAAGGACGAAAGGCCGCCGTATGAAATCGCTGCTCTGGAAAGACTATCGCCTCAATCGATTGCTTTTGATATTCGGATTCGCCGTCTGCGTCGCACCTTGGCTCGTGTCCATCGCCCGCAATCATCAACTCATCATGCGCGGGGAGGGCGTCTGGTGGGGCCCTGAACCGTGGGTAACGACGCTCGGCTTCAGTCTGGCGTTTTCGCTGATTACGTTCGCCATGCTCGGCGGAAACGCCATCGCCGCCGAACGCTCCGATCGCTCAGCGGAGTTCCTGGCCTACTTGCCGGTCTCCCGCTGGACGATCCTCGCGAGCAAGTCCCTGATCGCGTTCACACCGGCGGCAGCGATTTGGCTGGTGAATCTGGCCTTCCTATTCTGGGTCGCTCCGCGCCTGGGCGATGGCGTCTCGGCGGCGGAAATGGCTCGGAGTTCCGAAGTCCGTGAGTATTTGATTATTCTCGGAGCCATGTCGTTCCTACTACTCGGGGCCGGTTGGTTCTGGTCGGCGGTCCTGACCAGCCACGGCCTGGCCACGGGGATGAGCTTCGTGGTGCTGGCTGCGGTGAATGGCGGCCTGATCGCCTTCGAATTCGGCTGTGGTTTCGAGAACTTCCTCGAGAACTGGTTCGTCAGTGTTTGCGCCGTGACAGGAATCGGCGGCTACTTGGCCGGATGTGCATATTACCTGCGCCGATTGGAGCCGTGACGCCGCCGCGATCTGACAAGGCACGCTACGGCTGCTCGACGCCGTCTACGAAGTCGGTCGTCAGCATGACCACGCCTTGATCGTCCCACATCGTCATCGGTCCTTGACGCTTGCCCTTCACGAACTCCACCTCCATCCGCTTCTTGCCGTTGGGATGCCACTCCGTGTAAACCCCGTGCCAAACCCCGCGCTGCATGGTCCATTCGGTTTGCGGAGTCCCATCCGGCATCCACGCTCGCCAGACGCCGTCCTCCAGCCCGTCCACATAATGCCCCTCGGTCCATTGCCGGCCATCGATGTACCATGTCAACCGAGGTCCGTGCGGCACGTCGTCGACAAAGTGCTGCTCCGATTTCTTCTGGCCGTTTTCATACCACACCGTCGAAACGCCATGCCGAATGAATTCGCCATCCTCGTCTTTTTTGCCCTCGATGCGGCTTTGGGGATTCCCATTGGGCCACTTGGTCTCCTCAACTTCGACGGCGTCAGACGAGCCGACCGAAGGTTGGACGAGCCGACCGTGGAGGGAGGGTCCGGGAGGGTCCGCTTTCGCATCGGCCTTGGGCTTGTCCGAAACCGCCTTGGGGGGAGTCGCCGACGGTTTGTCCGGCGGACCCGTCTGACTTGTCGCGCTCGTGGTTGCTCCGAGCAGACAATAACTCAATAACATTGCGCGTGCCGCGAACATGTCCCTTCCTTTCACCGATCTTTCTCGAATCTCCATTACCGCGCGATAGACTCGCCGACCGCGGTTGGCATGGGCATCCGAAGGTTGCCCCTGCGAATCTTCCCGCAATTCTACGGAGTTTTGGGCTGGACCGCCAGGCTACGTGGCTCGATTACCCCTTTCCGAGTAAAATGACGCTCAGTCCCATTTGCCGAAGCGCGGCGACGGAAATCACGGCGGAACCCAGCGATGGACCCGGTCGAAAATGCCGATCACTACCTCGTCGAGCAGATTCGCGCGGGCAGCGAATCGGCCTGGCGGCAACTCATCGACCGCTTCACCGGCCGGTTGCTCGCCTTCGCCCGCGCCAGGACCCCCGGCCTCAGCGACGCCGAAGACCTGGTCCAGGAGAGCTTCGTCGGCTTCCTCCAATCCATCGCCCACTACGATCCCGCCCGTTCGCTCGAAACCTATCTCTTCACCATCCTGCGCCACAAACTCTACGACCTTCTTCGTCAACGAAAACTGAAACTCGTCTGCGAACCCGCCGACAGCGGCGAGTGGTGGGACCGCGTCGTCCCCGGCTCCACCGAAACGCCCAGCGGCCACGCCATCCAGCAAGAGACGCAGCGGCAGCAGGCCCAACTCCTCGCCGACATCCTCCGCCAGCTCATCCACGAACTCCGCGACCGCGACGCCTTCGACGACTTGCAGGTGATCGAGCTGGTCTTCTTCGCCGGCAAGCGCAACCTCGACGTGGGTGAGCTTCTCGACATCGACCAGAAAGCCGTCGCGGGCATCAAGTTCCGCGCCATCCAAAAACTCCAGGGCTACCTCCAGCAGCGCGAGCCGTCGGAGACCTCGTGCCTCGACGAAGGCCAAGCCGAACTCACCGTCGCCCGCGTCTGGCGCGAACGCCGCCTTACCTGCCTCAAACGCAGCACCCTCGGTTCGTACCTGCTCGGCGTACTCGACGAACCCTGGCGCAGCTACACGCAATTTCATTTGGACGTCGTCGGCTGCCCCATGTGCGTGGCCAACCTCGCCGACCTGCAAAGCGAGGAGGACACGCGCACCCCGGCCGACCAGGAGCGCATGTTCCAGTCCAGCGTGGGGTTCCTGAAACGAACGGTCTAATGGTAAAACTCAAAGTTCAAAGTTCGAAGAAGACGCCACGAAAACTGCGCCCGGTCAAGGTCCTTTCGAACTTCGAACTTCGAACTTCGCGCTTCGTCGTTTTCGCTTTCGGCTCGCCATGAACGAACCGCCGCCCAACTCAGTCGAATCTTCACTCCCCGCGATTGCGAACGATCTTTTCTGTCAGCGCTGCGGTTACAACCTCCGCGGCCTCACCGGCAACCACTGCCCCGAATGCGGCGGATCGCTCGACGGCGTGCGCAGTCCGGTTCCGCGAATTCCGTGGATGTACCGAAAGGAACTGGGGTGGTGGCGGGCCTACTGGCGCACCATCCGCTTCGTCATGTTCCGTCAAGCGCAATTCTGCGACGAAATGGCCAGACCCGTCAGCTTCGGCGACTCGCAGTTGTTTCGATGGATCACCGTGCTCTTGGTTGCCACGCCCTCCGTGTTACTCCTGCTTACAACGTACTGGACTTGGAAGCCGCAATCGTTCAGTAACAAACTTGTCAGCGCAAGCAGTGCCGCGATCGGCGCCGGTTGGCCGCTGGTGATTTTCTACCTCTGCTGGTTGCTTTTTCTGGCCGCCGCGACCGGCGTTCCGAGCTACTTCTTTCACCTTCGTGATATTTCCATCGAACAGCAGAATCGTGCCATCGCTCTCAGCTACTACGCATGCGGACCGCTGGTCTTTCTCGGAATCCCTATCCTGACGTGTGCCGCGGGCGTCCTCGCCGGAAACGTCACAAACGAACCCCTCTCGATGGCTTTGGGCGTTCTCACCTTCACCTTGCCGATCGCTGCGATCGCGGCTTGGTGGCTCGATCTGATGCATCTCGCCCGACGACTGTTCCCCGCGCGACCTCGTCGTGCGGTCGGTGTGGGCATCGCCGTCCCCGTCCTATGGACGCTGCTCGTCGTGCTTCTCCTATTGATACTTCCTGTCATCATCGGCTACGTCGTCGTCATTATCGCCGGCTTGCGATGATTCGGGCGAGAATGCGTCGAGGTCCTCCTCTTTTTGACGACGATTCCCATTGAGGAAAAACGGCACATCAAACCCATCCGAACAAAGCCGGCCAAGGTGCAAGGTAAAGACGCCGCGGTTGTCGATTCCATCCCTCCCCACGCAATACAGGACCGGTCGCGGGGCGCGAGGAAAGTACTTGATCTCTTGCTCGTTGAACGAGTACGGGTCTGCGGGAAGGATCGGAAGATACCGCGGGACCAGATCGGCGAGCGAATCGGGCCGGTTCCCGTGATCGAGTTCGTAGAGCCGTAGCGCCAATGCGACCGCCGCCATTCGCCGGTAGGCCAGCGCCCTGAAGTGCAGCACAAAGGCCCAATGGAGCCTTGCGAACTCGGCCCCACGAAACGGATGAAGTAGGATCTCCAGAAACGATACCTCGCGAGACTCTTCTGGAAGCTCTGCGTTCACGCTTTGCCAATCCGGGCGTGTGGAAGCGACTAGGCTTCGGTTTGAGTCACGCAATAAACTCAATCCATCCAGGTTGAACAAGGGAGTAATCGCGTATTGGCTTAGCCTGATCCAAGGCGGTGGGGTCGCTACCATACGAAATCTCGCCACAGCTGCAACGCTAATCCCTCCTTCCACCGCTTGGCGGACGGTGTCGAGTACAAGCATCCTTTCTCCAAGGACTGCACACGTCATTCCAAAGCGGTACCACGTGTCGTCCACAAGTTCTTGGATGAGACGCTCAACCTGTTGACGGGCTGCCGATCCGCTCGCCGAAGGGTCTACCGCCTCTGGATCGGCGACCTGCAAACTCGAGCTCATTACTTCGATAGTCCGTACCGTAATGGACTGGGTATGCGCGACATGCAGCTGCCCCATTTGATTGGGTTGGTGAGAAATGATCTTGCCTTGATAAATAGCATCTCGCAACAATTCCACGGCCAGATCGTCGCGCCCGGTCCCGTGATGATATAACGCCGCAACATTGATCAATTTGCATAACTGACGCTGCCCTTGCAGATTCGGAAACATCGAATTGAGCACCGGAGTCTGGAGTCTTAGCCCCCAATCGGCCCCCGGCGCAAGGCGAGCGCGATGCACAAGATCAAACACCTTTTCGTTGGGTTCAGTGATACCGCGCAGGCCCGCCGCCCGCTTGCGCAACTCAAACGCTCGAACTGCAAAATCATCCACCAGTTTGGCTTGTTCACCTGTGAGGTTGACCGCACTCTCGGCCTGAATCAGCAACCTGGCTGCGTTCTGATCGTCGGGGATATCTTCTTTGGGGTCGAAGTCCTCGGGGTAGATAGGTTCACGCGCGGCGACGATCTTGTCGATCTCGGCCTGCAAGCGGCGATTCGCCTCCCACCCCCACCACAGCCGCAGCGCGAAAAGCGCTACGAACAAGACGCCGACGGCGACGCCGATCCGCTTGAGCCACCAATAGCGCGGCGGGATGGGCTCGTAGGCGGCGGGCTGTAGACTTGCGGTGTGCACCCCAGCATGATACGCGAGCGACGGTGAATACAGAATGGTGAATCAAACATGCAGAATGCGGAAGGACCAATGAAAATGCCATGCGCCTTGCTGAGCCCCGTGTCATGATGAGCCGCCTGTCACGCTGAGCGCAGCGAAGCACCTCCATTCGGTGACGAGACCCTTCGCTATGCTCAGGGTGACACGCCGCTCGACATTTGTGATTCTGCGTTCGACGTTTTGTAATTCGTATTTTGTAACCCGTAATTCGTAACTCGTAACTGGTAACTCATGGAATCGACCGTGCCCGACAACGCGCCAACCACGGCGGTCGATCCGTTACCCGAAATCCGGCAGGACCTCTTCTGCCAATCTTGTGGCTACAACCTCCGCGGCCTCACCGGCAACCGCTGCCCGGAATGCGGCGGCTCGCTCGACGGCGTGCGCAGCCTCGTCCCACAGATTCCCTGGATGTACCGCAAGGAGTTGGGCTGGTGGCGAGCCTATTGGCGCACCATCAGGTTCGTCATGTTCCGCCAGGCGCAGTTTTGCGACGAGATGGCCAGGCCCGTCAGCTTCCGCGACTCGCAGATTTTTCGCTGGATGACCGTCGCTATGTGTTGCCTACCCGTGTTCCTCGCCGGGATCGGCTTTTTCATTTTCGGGGCTCGAAGCCCCACTGGCAACGATTTGTTCAACGTCTTTTGGGTGGGCAGCTTTGGCGGGGTTTGGCACGCCTGCGTCCCTCTCTTTTTCGCCGCCGCGACCGGCGTCCCCAGCTACTTCTTCCATCCCCGAGGGATTTCCATCGAGCAACAAAACCGCGCCATCGCCCTGAGCTACTACGCCTGCGGACCTCTCGTATTCCTCACGGTCCCCGTCCTCACTTGCGCCGCGGCGATCCTCACCTCGTCGCCGTACAGCACCGTTTCGTTGGTCCTTTTCGTTCTGACCCTCACTCTTCCCATCGCTTCGATCGCGCCCTGGTGGCTGGACCTAATCCACCTCGCTCGGCGTCTGGTCCCCCAAAAACCAAGCCGCGCCGTCGCCGTCGCGGTGTTTGTGCCTCTCCTATGGCTCCTCGTCGCCTTCGCCATCCTCGTCGGCCTCCCCTTCGTCCCCATCTGTTTTTATCTGATCTTCGCCAGCTTGAATTGAGGATTCCGGCGCAGATGGGACGTCTTCCGGCTTGGTCGGTCGATTCCCATCAACGAAAAACGGCATGTCTAGTTGATCCCAGTCAATTCCTCCTGACCGGAAAGCAAACTTTCCGCCGTCGTCCACCCCGTTGGGACCGACGCTATAGAGAAGCGCCGGACGCACCCTGGGTAGATAACGGATCGCAGAACCGTCCCCGGCAAACGGATCCAGGGGCACTTCGGGAAGATACTCCGGAACCAGTTCGACGAGCGTCGATGGACGATGCCCGTGATCCACCTGGTAGAGGCGGATGGCGAGTGCGGTTCCCGCTAGATGACGGCTCGCCAAACTGCGGAAGTGCAAGAGGAAGAGCCGCTCATGGGGAGGGGTAAAGATTCTGCTAAGGAAATGCACGAAGTTGCCGAGGAGCTCAGCCTCTTTATGTTCCTTCGGCAACACGCGCTTCGCCCCGACCCAGTTACTCTCCGCGGCAGCTTGTAAGCGAAGGGTGGAATCCCGAATCATTGTCACCCCGTCCATTTCTACCAAGGGAGTGATCAGGTAAGCCAACACAACATTCCCCGGCGTAGACGACGCGCGAGGTGCGGCACCCCAAGCCGACATCATCCCCGCCGTTCCGCTCTTCGCTACTTGTACGATGTCCAAATTCGACATCCTCTCGAAGAACTCGGCGCGCATCATAGCTTCTCGCCGCGCATGTTCATGGAGAAGCTCTTGCAGAAGCGCCTCGACATCGGCTCGTGTACATGGGTGTCCAGTCGGCTGGACGGAGCCGCTGTCCGTCTGAATGTTGAGGGTCGAGGATACCGCCTCGATGCTTTCAAAAACCACGCTGTCTGCGCCCATGCCAACAAACACGGGGATGTAGCCGGGCATTCGCCCGACGGCTCTGGCCAGCGCCAGCGCGTCGCGCATCTGTTCCACCGCAGTCTTGTCGTCTCCAACGACGTGATGGTGCCTGATGGAAAGCGAAAGCAGCCTCGAGAGTTGTCGCTGCCCCGACGTGGCAGGGAAAAACCTGAAGACCGGGCTGCGAACATGCACGCCCCAGTCGGCTCTGGGGGCATGACGAGCCCGGCGGATCAGCTCGAACGCGACCGAGTTGGACTCCACGATGACGCGGGCCTGCTCCTGCCTCTCAGCGGTGAACTTTCCGTCGTTGCGAAGCTCGTCGATTAGCTTCACCTGCTCCGGCGTCAGGTTGATCGCCTGCTCAGCGTTCCTAAGAAACCTGGCCGCGTTCTGATCGTCGGGGATGTCTTCTTTGGGGTCGAAGTCTTCAGGATAGATCGGCTCGCCCTTAGCGATGATTTTGTCGATCTCGGCCTGCAGCCGACGATTCGCCTCCCAGCCCCACCACAACCGCAGCGCGAAAAGAGCAACGAACAGAAATCCGGCCGCGAGTGCGATCCGTTTCAGCCACCAATATCGCGGCGGTATCGGCTCGACGGTCGGCTCTATCGTTGCTGATTCACACTGGGGCTGATCGGATTCCGGCATCATTCAACCACGGCCTCTACACGAATTCCGATGATCGAAACGCCTGACAAGTCCACATCAGACGCGCGCTTCTGCGTTTCCGCTTTTGTAATTCGTAACTCGTAACTCGTAATTCTCTCCCGCTCCGTGCCTCCGTGCCTTCGTGCCTTCGTGCCTTCCTCCTTCGTGTCTTTGTGCCGGCGGCCCCGATCCAGACTCTCCGCGAGATGCCCGATTAACCGTTCCCGATCCGCCAGCCAATCCGCTTTGATAGTAACTTCTGCACCGTCCGCCGTCCGCACGATCAGATAACGCTCAAACACCGCGTCATCCTGGTCGTACCCCGCAAGCTGCACGGCCTGTGCGGCCCGGTCGAACAATTCCGCGAAGCCCCTTCGCAATCGCTCCAGGTCGAGCGCCGCAGCGCTCATCACCAGGGGAAGCGTTTCGTTGTACACAACCTGGCGATTGCGTGCAGACATGCAAATACTTTCCGAGCCGGGAGCGCCAGCGACCGGTCTTGATTTTCAGGCTGCCGGGCATCGGCCCCGCGCTGGCGCTTGGGGCTCGGATGGCTTTCCCCTACCCCAACGGCAACTGATACGCTCCGACGTACCCTCGCTGCTGAAAGTACGCGAACAACTCCGCCATCGACCGGAACACCGTCGTCGCGGTTTCCGTGATAAACGGCGACGGCTCATTGTCGGGTCGCCACACCACATATACTTCCTTGGTGCTCTCGAAGGCGTGTTGCAGCTCCCGTTCTACCCCCGACGAGAGCGCCGGCCTGCCGCCCGGCAGCGCCGGTATGTAGCTCACGATCATGTCCGACTGGTCGATCAGCTTGAAGTCGCGGGCGTAAATCTGGGCGTCGATGTCCCGGGCGATCCGCGTGATGTCGCTGACATTGAGCCGCAGCGGCCGACCATTCACCTGGAGCATCACGTGGTCCTCGCCGCGCTTCGTCGCCTCACCGGCCTCGAACAACAGGCGCTTCTCGTCCAGGTCCCCCGGATCGAAAATGATGAACTGTTCCGCCAGCATATCCCGGAACGTCTCGATTTCCCCAAGAATTTCCGGTAAGTCGATGACGTGCGTCATCGGAAACGACGGGTACACCCGCTTGCGCTGCGGCTCGAACATCAACCGGTACATCGTTTGGGCGTTGATCCGCGGACTGCTTCGCGACAGCACGTAGGCGTGACCGTACCCCGCGATCGCCTCGGCCATCGCCTCCGTGACCACGATTTCCTCCTCCCGCCAAACCAGAATGTCCTTGAGCGTATGCCGCGTCTCGTGCTCCCGCTCCAGTCGTTCGTGCACCGCGTCGACGTTGTCCACCAGAGTGATGTAAAGGTCCGCGTCGAAGTCGCTCATCTGATGATGGTCGTAGGCGTGAAACAGCCCGTGCTTCCAACGAAACGTCGCGTGCGTGTTGACGATCAGGTCTACGTTATCGGCCGCCATGCTCAAAATATCCTTGAACACGCTCCGCCGAAGCGCCGTCAGTCGTTGCCGTGGAAGATCTAGAATGCGATACGGGACGATGTCCGGCGCCTCCGCGCACATCATCTCCCCCACGTTGAACAGCTTCACGTCGCGCCCATTGATCCGCGCCAGGTCCACGACTTGTTGTAGAAATGGTTTCTTGTCGAGTCCGACCTGACCCGTAACCAGTGCCCGCACGCCGCCGTGCCGCCGATGCCCTTTTCGGTCATACGGCAGAGGAACAGACGATCGGCCGTCGGTCATCGGTTGAATCGAGAGGGGCTAGTAGTCCGCCGGATCGCCGAACTCCTGCACCCAGTAGATGGAATACTCCCCGCCCGCGCGCACCGAAATGCCCACCTCCGACCATTTCTCGTCGAGGATGATGGCCCGATGCGACGAGCTGTCCATCCAAACTTTCATCACCTCCGCCGCCGTTTGCTGCCCGGCGGCCAAGTTTTCGCCGATCGCGTAGAAGCTGTACTTGCCCACCACCGCGCGGTCGCCTGGCCCATGACCCGTTTGCGGATCGGTATGTCCGAAGAAGTTCTCCGCGATCATCCGGCAGGCATAGTCGTCGGCGATGCGTTCAAGGGAAGTGTTGCGCGTCACCGGGGGCAGGTCCGCCTCCGCCCGCTCCAAGTTCACAAGCTGCAAGACCTGGTCGGCCATCCGCTCCGCTTCCTCAGTCGTTACGCATGGGGCCGATACATCCACCCGTCCGGATGCCCCTGCGGTCGAGAAGCAGCCCCCTAGCAGTCCAAGAAGGAGCACGCTCAACGCGCCACTAGAAAATAATCGTCGTGTACTCAATCGTTGGCTCGCCAATCCGTTAGACCGGTCCACACCCGCCCAGGGACATGCGTATTCTACCTTCCCAACCGTGCCCGAACAAGTTGCACCCCAAGCTTATCATCCGTGACGCAATTGTTACACATAGACCTTACAAGAACGACTCTTTCGGACCTTTCATCACCCCGAAGGCCGATGGACCAGTAATAATGTGATATCGTCCGGCACTCGTCCTTTCTTCAAGAAAGCCGTGAGATCGGAGATGAGTTCGCCGATCGCCGCCCCCGCCGACTGCCCAAAACCGTCGCAGAGCGTTTCCACGAACTTGCCCTCGCCCAGCGCCGTGCCCGCTTCATTGCACACCATCGTCCAACCACGCGTAAACAACGCCAAGGTCTCACCCTCATGGATGCGCACGCCGCCGCCGGCGTATTCGTGATTCTTCGTTGTCCCCACGGCAGGGGTTTGCGTTTGGACCAACTTCCGTGGAGCGCCCTTGGCATCAACGATCAGCGCCCCGATCTTCCCCGCCGAAGCGACCTCGGCCGCTCCACTCTTGGGATTGACCAACACGACGGCCATGTCCACGCGACACGGATCATCCTCATCAAAGAGCAACCAGTTCATCGCCTTGAGCTGCACGTGCGGCGGGTCGGCGTGCAAGCCGGCCACCCGAAACGCCCCCCGCAACTGGGCCACAACCTGCGCCGTCCGCACCGCCGCCGCAGTCACGTGCCCGACCAAAAACGCCGCCAACCCGTTGGGCAACTTCATCACGTCATACACATCGCCCGCGGAATCAGTCCCCGGCCTGGAGTACGCCGCCACCCCAAGCCCAGGCCACTGCGGTAGTTGCTGCGGGTCAAGTTTGGCGCGCACTTCTTGAACCCACGAGAGAGCCTCGCTCCCAACTCCGTCCGCCTTTCCCAATGGCTCGTGGAGCACCGCCTCCACCAGCGGCGTCACCAGCAAAGCCGCCATCGTGACGAATTCCAAGTCCGCCTGGTCGAACACCCGCGTCCGGCGGCGCGTATCCGCATAGAAAAGACCGATCGCTCCGCGACTCGAAAGCAGTGGAATAGCGATGACCGATTGCGTTTCCTCGTCCCAAGCCCGCGGAACGCTGATGAACTGATGCCGCGTCAAACATCGATAGACAAAGGTCTCGATGTTCGGCGGTTCGTCAATCCGCGTGCCCTGTTCGGACCGACTGTCGATGAACTCCAGCGGCCCCGACGGTTCCTTTCGCACGCCCATCCACGCGACTCGCGCGCTCAACTCCTTGTGAAGCATCGCCACAGTCGCCTCCAGCACCCCGGCCAGGTCGCGACACTCCCGCAGCTTCATTGCAAAACCCGCGAGCACCTTTTGCCTTGCGGCCGTTAGGCTGATGTCCGCGTCCGCCTTGCGCACTTCACTTCGCGGCGGCAGCGGATACTGTCGTATCTTGGCCAGTTCATCGACCTTCACCGCTTCGGGCAGCTCAAACTGCACCTCCGCGTCCAGAGTCACCTTGATCGAGAAATGAGACACCTCGATAAGGTCGCCGTCATGGACCTCGGTTTTGTCGCCGACCGCCTCACCGTTGATTTTCGTGTCGCTGTCGCGCGTGGTCGGTTCGTACAGCCAGTGATCGCCCATGGGCTGCAGAGTAGCGTGATGCGCGGCGATGTTGATGTCCGGCAACTGAATGAGATTGTCCGAGCCCGACCCGATCGTCACCGGCGAGTTGCGAAACTCCAACTCCCGAATGTTGGGGTCCGCGTCCGTGATCGTCCGCATGTCGGTGATTTCAAGGTGCATCGCAAACCGACCTTCCAGCCTTACGATTCCGACTTGCTCAAGCCCGCCGCGGCGGATGTAATCTCCTCCGCGCGGATAGTATAACGCTAGGCCATCAGCGCCGCGAGGGCAATGACCGGCCAATCCGAGCCGGAAGCGGAAGCGACCGGACACGTTTGCGATGCCAGTAGAGTACGACAAGCACCTGACCTTGGGCCACAGTCCCGACCCCGACGACGCCTTCATGTTCTATGGTCTCGCCGCCGACAAAATCGACACCAAGGGCTGGCGTTTCACCCACGTCCTCCAGGACATCCAAACGCTTAACGACCGCGCCGCCCGCGGCGAGCTGGACATCACCGCCATCAGCATCCACGCCTATCCCTACGTCGCCGATCGCTACGCTCTGACAAGCTGCGGAGCGAGCATGGGCGACGGCTACGGCCCGATGGTGGTCGCACGGAGTCCGATGTGCGTAGATGACCTAGAAGGAAAAACCATCGCCGTTCCCGGCGAGCGAACCACGGCCTTCCTCGCCCTCAACCTGCTGTTGGGCCGCGGCGCATTCCGCCACACCGTCGTGATGTTCGATCAAATTCTGCGCTATGTCGCCGACGGCCGCGCCGACGCCGGCCTCATCATCCACGAAGGCCAGCTCACCTACACCCAACAAGACCTCCACAAGATCGTGGACCTCGGAGAATGGTGGAAGAGCAGCACCGGACTGCCCCTACCCCTTGGCGGCAATTGCATCCGCCGCGATCTGGGCAAACCGGCCATGACCGAAATCGCCACCGTCCTCAAGAACAGCATCGAGTACAGCCTCGCCCATCGCCCCGAGGCCGTGCAGCACGCCCTGCAATACGCCCGCGACATGGGCAAGGATCTCGCCGATCGCTTCGTCGGCATGTACGTCAACCAATGGACCATCGACTATGGCGATGTCGGACGGCGCGCCGTCCGCGAACTGCTCCGCTGCGGGCACCACATGCAACTGGTTCCGAAAGTTCACGAGATCGACTTCGTTGGTTGAGTATTGACGATGCCGCCGGTCAGCGATAGCTGTGGTCTGTTAGGAGAGTGACTCTCATGCGCAGAGTAAGCCAAGTGATTACGATCGTGCTGGGCATATTGGCGATGCTGGTCTGGCTGCAAGGCTGGTGGAATGGTGCCAGGCCCAGCGGCACCTGGTTTAGCTCCGAGATAAGCCATGTTTCCTATCCACGAGCTTGGGCGACGATGCTCTCCATCGCCGCGTGCGTCGGGTGGGTGCTCATTACCTTAATGGAAGCCTTCTCGATAGGAGAATTGCGTTGTCGCAAGTGTCGTTACATTCTCAAGGGCCTATCCGAACCGCGCTGCCCGGAGTGCGGTACGCCGATTTGATGCGCGGGTAGCATGGCCAGGCACCACGCCGCTAGCCTATGAAGGCCCGAGCATCCAGGCCGCGATGCTGAAATAGAGCGCCAGCGTGGCGATGTCCGCGACCGCAAGGACCATCGGACCGGAGGCGATGCGCGGATCGCCTCGCATGGCCCGCACACCCATCGGTAGAACGATGCCGAGCAGGCAGGCCGTAATCATCGACAGGGCGATGCTCGCTCCGATTGCCAACGCCACCGTCGGTTCTGCCTTCCAAGATCCCGCGATGAGCGCCACCAGCCCCCCGCTGCCCAAGCCAAGTAGTCCCGCGATGACGAACTCCCTCCGAAGCGCCCGAGCCAACAGGCCCCAGCTGGTCCGCCCGTGATGCAGGCTTTGCAGGGTGATGGTCGTGGATTGAATGCTCACGCTCTCCGCCAGGTTGAGGACCACCGGGATGAAAAGTGCCAGAATAATGACACTATCCAGGAACGCCTCATAGTGCCCCACCAACATGGCACAGGTAATCCCTCCAACGATGTTGCATAGCAGCCACGGGAAGCGGTAGCGAAACCCGATCCACGGCGATCGTTCGCGGGCCCTTTGCACCTTGATGCCGATCAGTTGAAAGGCGTCTTCGGCGGCGTGCCTCTCGGCCACGTCCGACATCTCCTCCGTGAACATTGTAATATCCACCACTCCGAGCATCTTTCCGTCCCCGTCGACGACGGGCAGCGCCAGAAGCCGATGGTGGGCGAGCAGTTCACAGGCGGTCAGCACGGTGGTCGAAGCGGGCACGGCCACCACATGTCCCACCATAATCGTCTCGATCCGGGCCTCCGGGTCGCTCATCAACAACCGCCGCGTGGGCACCACACCCACCAGCCGCCCATTCAAGTCGTTGACGTAAAAGTAAACGATCTTCTCGCCGATGGTCTTGGACCGCAGTTCGGATAGCGATTCGCCGACCGTCTTGTCCGCCAGAAGAATGATGAAATCCCGGCGTATGTGGTCCAGGATTGCGTCGTCCAAATCGTCCTGCGCGACCGCCCGTCCCATCGCCGCACCCCGTCAAGTCCTTGCCTGCGCCCGTACGGATCGAGTTTAGTCCCCCCGACCAACTCCGGCTAGGCACGCCGCGTTCAGTTCGGGTAGGATGTCGGCGCTCAGGGCGCGGATCGTGTCGACGATCGCCACGCCCGAAACGGACGACGAAGAAAGGAACAGGGACAACAACCATGAACAAACCAGGCGACCCTCGGGGGGAACGTTTTCACGATCGAGAGCAGCGCGAAAAGCAGTACAAAAAACAGCTTCCCGGCGAAGACGAGGAGCCGCTGCCGCCTCCGGTCGAACCGATTCAGGCCGCCGGCAAGCCCAAACGCAACGAGCCTTGCCCCTGCGGCAGCGGCAAAAAGTACAAGCACTGTTGCGGCAAGGACGCGAAATAGTTGTGCCACTGCCCTGTGAGCAGTGTCGTGTGAGTGTGCCACAGCAAGCTGCCCTATCCCTGCCAGGCAGGCGTGCGGTTTCGAAGGGCGAACTTAAAACAAACGAGCCCCATGCGCAAATCCGCGATTTTCTTCGTCATCCTCGCGCTCTTGATCGTCGCCTGGCTCTACTCGCGGCAGATCGCCGCTGTGCCCTTCGTGGTTTCAGGACTCATTGAAGCCGATGGCGTCCGCGTCGGGTCGCGAGTCGGAGGCCGCGTCGCCACCGTCACCGCGACCGAAGGACAGAGGGTGCGCGTCGGCGATCCCTTATTCACATTAGACCCTTTCGACTGGCAGGAGCGACTCGCCGAAATCCAAGCCCAACTCGCCGCCTCACGGGCTGAACATGCAAGGCGTAGGTCCGGCTATCGCCCCGAGGAAATCACGCAAGCCAAAGCCAAACGCGATCGCGCCGCGGCCACGCTGGATAAGCTCGTCGCCGGTCCCCGTCCTCGCGAGCTCGAAATCGCCAAAGAACGCCTCAACATCGCCAAGGCCAACCTCGATCTCGCGGAATCCGAGTACGAGCGGGTCAAGAATCTCCGCGAGGAAGCATCCGCCGCGAAGGTCGAGTATGACCAGGCCCTTCGGACCCTCAAACGCTCCCGCGCCGAAGTCGCCACCGCCGAGCAGGAGCTCGCCCTTCTCGAGGAAGGTACCCGAAAAGAAGAGTTGGCCGAGGCCCGCGCCACCCTCGCAGACTCCGAGGCCGCGTTGAATCTGATGGAGCAGGGCTTCCGCGCTGAGGACATTGCCGAAGCCGCCGCCCAGGTCGCCGCCGCCGAGGCCCGCGTCGCCGCGATCCAAACTCAGATGAAAGAACTGATCGTCCATTCGCCCTGTGACTGCGTCGTCGAGGCGATCAGCTTGCGACCCGGCGACCTCGTCCCTGGCAATGCGCCCGCCGTCACGCTTCTGGACCTCACCCGCCAGTGGGTCCGTACGTATGTCCCCGAATCGAAGCTGGGCCGGATTCGTCTTGGCCAGCGCGTCCCCGTTCGCGTGGACAGCTTCCCCGATCGCCGTTTCATGGGCCGCGTCACCTTCCTCGCTTCCGAGGCCGAGTTCACTCCCCGCAACGTCCAAACCCCGGACGAACGAAGCAAACAAGTGTTCCGCGCGAAAATCACCCTGGAGGAGGGGATCGAATCGGTGCGCGTCGGGATGGGCGCGGACGTCCTTTTCGACGAGGCAACAGGCCCGTGACCGATGATCCCGTCATCCGCACCGACCGACTGACCCGACGCTTCGGTCCGGTGCTCGCCCTTCAGGAGGTGTCGCTCGATGTCCCTCGGGCGACCATCTTCGGATTGCTGGGGCCCAACGGCGCGGGCAAGTCCACCATGATTCGAATCCTCTGCGGCGTGCTCCGACCCACGGAGGGCGGCGGTTCGGTTCTGGGCCTGGACATTCGTACCGACGCCGAAAGCATTAAGCGCCGCATCGGCTATATGTCGCAGCGATTCAGTTTGTATTCCGATCTCAGCGTGCGGGAAAACATTCGCTTCTACGCTCGAATCTACGGTCTTTCGCCCACGCGACAGCGCGAGCGGGAGGACGCCGTCACGCAGTTGACCGGCATCGCTCCCTACATCGACCGGCTCGCTGGGAATCTCTCCGGCGGTTGGAAGCAGCGACTCGCCCTCGCCTGCTCACTCATTCACCAACCGGAAGTGCTGTTCTTGGACGAACCCACCGCCGGCATCGACCCCGTCGCCCGCCGCGACCTGTGGGATTTGCTCTTCGCTCTGATGCACCAGGGCGTGACCATGTTCGTCACCACGCACTACATGGACGAGGCCGAACGCTGCACGAAAGTCGGCTACATCAATCAGGCCCGGCTCATTGTGCTCGGCACCCCCGACGTGCTCAAAGCCTCCCCGGAGGTGACGCCGCTTGGCACTCGCCGCTACGAAATTACCTGCACCGATCCGCCCGCGGCGCTGGCGAGCGCCCGCCACCTATCCCCGATCCGCGATGCGACTCTTTTTGGAAGCGCACTGCACATCCTGGTCGAGGCTGACCTTTCCCCCGACCGGCTCGTCGAGCTGATCGCCCCTCATGACGTGGCTGCCTCATTTCGCCCCATCGCCCCGACGCTCGAGGATGTGTTCGTCACCCTTAGTCGCGCCCAGTCTGCGCCGGAGGCGGCGTGAACGGCTTCTGGGCTATCCTTTTCAAGGAGTTCGCCCACATCCGTCGCGACCGCTCCACCGTCTTCTTTACCTTTATGGTGCCGGTGCTCCAGTTGATCATCTTTGGCTATGCCATCGACGTGACCATCGACAACATCCCCCTCGCCGTCTTCGACCTCGATGGTCGTCAGGAGAGCCGCCGCTTCGTCGAAGCCCTCGTGGCCACTCAGACGTTTCAGGTCGTCGACCGCCCGCTCGACGCGGGTTCCTTCCGTCGAGCGCTCACCTCCGGCCGCGCCAAAGCGGGCATTCTCATTCCCGCCGACTACTCTGAGCGACTCTTGCGCCGCGAAGACGCCCAATTGCAGGTGCTCATAGATGGCAGTGACTCCCAAGTCGCCACCACCGCCCTCAACACCGTGAATCTACTCACCACCCAACTGGCTATTGGACGAGCAAGACTGGTTGGCGAGTCCCTACAAGTCGCCCCCGCACGCAACAGGGAAGGAGAACCGACACTGCCCATCGAGGCCCGCCCCAGACTCCTCTACAATCCCGATTTACAAAGCTCCCACTTCTTCGTTCCCGGCCTGATCGCCATCATTCTGCAAGTTGTCCTGCTCTTCTTGACCAACCTTTCCATCGTCCGCGAACGCGAGCTCGGCACACTGGAGCAACTGTTTGTGACCCCCGTGGGTCGCGCCGGGCTTCTGTTGGGAAAACTGACTCCCTATGCACTCATGGCCTTTGGCGAGTTGCTCATTGTCCTCACCGCAATGGCCGCGATCTTCGGCGTTCCCATCCACGGCGATTTGGGA
>Ga0137429_1000385_pt1 | contig 18842 bp, 16 predicted proteins | sample EasRivERMZT736_2_FD_102304 | JGI IMG/M metagenome (GOLD analysis project Ga0137429, IMG submission 102304) | Soil microbial communities from meander-bound floodplain in the East River, Colorado, USA - East River MetaG ERMZT736_2 | ecosystem: Environmental > Terrestrial > Soil > Floodplain ...
CGGGATGATGCCCGTCGCGACGTCGTTTTTCGCCTCTGCCGCGCATGCGTACCCATCACACGCACCGCACTGGATGCAGCCACGCCGATTCCCGTTGGCCCCGTAAGAGATGGCAAGCGGGATGCGGGACGGAGAGAGGCCGAGCCGCGTGGCGGCGTCATGGATCCGCTGTGCCGACTGCGAGAGCGCGGCGGGACGCTGGGGGTATGGCGCGCTTCGCCAGGGCTCCGTCCGGTCGCGCCCCGTTTCACCGGCGACGCCGAGCAACTGCTCAGCGATACTATAGTAGGGCTCGATGTGCGGATAGCGGAATGGCCATTCTGCCCCCGACGTGCCGACGATCTCCGCACGATCATCGAAGTCGCGCTCGCGAAAGCGGTACGATGCGCCGCCGTAGAAAACGGATTGTCCACCGACGCAATGCCACGAACCAGCCGTATACTGGCGTGGCCCGGTCGTCACATGATACGGTGAGTCCATTGTGTAGTGCGGCGTGACGAGCCCGGCGCCTCGCGCGCCCCAGTTGTCCGGACCGCGTCCAACCCATCCGCCGCGCTCGAGCATGAGGACTCGATGTCCGGCGTTCACCAACTGATGTGCTGCCAGCGCACCACCGAAGCCGCTGCCGATGACGATCGCGTCCCAGGTCATCGGACTGCTCCCGCGTGACGCCCAACGACAGTCGCGAATGACGCTGTGAGGAATCGCACGACATCGTCGGGCGCTTCCTCGTGCGGAAAGTGCCCGACGCCGGCGATGCGCTCGATGCGGAGCAGTGCTCCCAAGGGCGCCAGCGCCTCGATCTCCGCGCGATCGGGTCCGGCTTCGCGTGGCACGTCGCCGAGGATCACGGTCGCCGGGACGCGAATGCGCGAGACGACACTGGCGAGCGATTCCGGCTCCTGGGCCTCGCCAAGACGGAATGCCAGCGCGATGACTCGACCGATGTCGTCGAGCATTGGCTCGGTGTAGGCGCGCTGGGTCGCATCATCCAGCCATTCCTGGCGCCCCGCGTTCTCACGGAGCCCCCGCACGAACCGGTCGCGAATGACGCCGCGTCCGCCGGGGATGCGCGCAATCACGGGCACGAGGCGCAGCGCTGCGGAAAGAACCTTGCCGCGGTTTGTCGCCTGCGCGCCCACGTCGAGGAAGTACAGTTCCGAGACGCGCTGCGGGGCCATCGCGGCGACGCGCAGCATGACACCCGCGCCGTGCGCGTGACCCACCATTCGCGCGGCCGTCACGGTGTGCGCTGCGAGAACTCGCTCCACGCGACGGGCGAGCGCCTCGAACGAAACGTCAGCCGAATCGATCGAGAGGTGATACGGATCGATCGCGATGACGCGATGGCCTCGCTCGATCAGGCGGGCTTCGATCCGCCGGAATCCGGAGGTCCCGCCCACTGTGCCGCTGAGCAGCACGTAGGTCTGGGGTCCGATGCCGGCGACCGTCACCGCGGCGGTGTGTTCCTTCTGCGCGATGAGAGGCTCGGTGCCGGCGACCAACAACAGGAGGGCAACGACTCGAAGGCTCTTCATGGATGCCTCGTGGTGGCTGGATTGGCTTTCCATGGAACGCGCAGAAACGCGCGAAATCGGCTCAGGTCGCGGCGAGGAGCTGCGGCAACACGACCAGCGTGGAGAACCGAATCGCGCGCCCGACCGTGCCGGCGATGAGGTAGTCGCGGAGCCTGAGGTTCAGGGCACCACACGCCACGGTCACGAGGTACAACGGGGGCAATCCGGCCAGCGCGCTCACGAGCACCGTGAGGATCTGCAGCCGTCGGCGGCCATCGAGATGCCGTCGAACGCGCTCGAGCGCCCTGCGTTTTCGGTCCGACAGCCGTGCCTGCGCCTTCTGGCTACTGAGGAAAAGCACGGCCTTGGCGGACATCTGGCTCACCGTCGCCAACGCAACGACCGGGACGAGTAGCGCGGGCCGAGACAGGGCCGTCAGGAGGAGGACGGGCTCGATCGGCGAGAACGGAAGGAGGCCCCCCGTCGCGGCGACGAGGATCGTGACCGCGAAGATGAGGAAAGGCGAGGCTTCGGCTGGGCTGAAGTTTGGCATGCCCAGTAACGCGAGAGATCACCCTCGATTGGCTCACGTCACTTCAGCGCTGCCCAGGCGTCGTTTCTTGACGGGGCGTGAGCGGGCCCATATCGTCGCCCTCAGGGGCGCTCACCTTGAAGCAGCACGGATCATGGCCTCGCCTTCGCCACAACCTTCCGATCAACCGCCGGCGTCCGACGTGACGCATCTGCTCCTCGCCTGGAGGGCAGATCCAGCCGTCGGCGAACAGCTGCTGCCGGCCATCTATGCCGAGCTGCACCGACAGGCAGCGCGCGCGATGCGACGCGAGTCGGACGGCAACACGCTCCAGGCTACGGCGCTCGTCCACGAAGCGTACCTCCGGCTCGTGGATCAGAGTCGGGTTGAATGGCGCAACCGCGCGCATTTCTTCGGCGTCGCCGCCCAACTCATGCGACGGATCCTCGTCGATCACGCACGCGGCCAGCACGCAGCCAAACGCGGCGGAGGCAACAAGCCCCTGACGCTCAACGACTTGAACGCTCCGGGAGCCCCGGCCGACAATGGCGTGGAGGTCCTCGCCCTCCACGAAGCGCTCGAGACGCTGGCGGCCTTCGACCCGCTGCAAGCGCGGCTCGTCGAGCTCCGCTACTTCACCGGATTGAACATCGAGGAAACCGCCGAAGCCCTCGACATCTCGCCGGCAACGGTGAAACGCGAATGGGCCGTCGCGCGGGCGTGGCTGCGCCGCGAGCTGAGCACGAAATGACGCCGGAGCGTTGGGCGCAGATCAAGGACGTCGTAGGACAGGCGATGGAGACGCCACTCGCCGAGCGAACGTCGTTTGTCGAGCGCGCCTGCGGCGCGGATGACGCCCTTCGTCAGGAGGTGGAATCGCTGCTCTCGGCCGGCGATGGCGCGAACAGCATGCCAAAGGCGCGCGACGCAATCGCATCCGCCGCGCAGTCAGTGGTCGCAGACCACGAGGCATCAGAGCGATCCTTTCTCGACGTCGTGCTCGGCCAACAGTTTGAAATCCTGAAGCCGCTTGGACGTGGTGGAATGGGCGACGTCTATCTCGCCCGGGAGCGCGCGCTCGACCGTTTCGTCGCGATCAAGGTGCTGCGTCCCGAGCTCGCCATGGCTCCGGAAAGCCGTGAGCGTTTCAGGCGCGAAGCGCGGATCGTGGCGCAGCTGACTCACCCCGGCATCCTGCGCCTGCACACCTTCGGGGAAGTCGGCGGCGTATGGTACTTCGTGATGGGATACGTGCCTGGCGAATCGCTGGCGGAACGCCTGCGACTCGAACGACAGCTGTCATGGGTCGACGCGCACCGCATCCTCACCGACCTGGCCGACGCGCTGGAGTACGCGCACCGCCGCGGCGTTGTGCACCGCGACATCAAGCCTGCGAACATCCTGCTCGACGACGATTCCGGACATGCGGTGCTTGCCGACTTCGGTATTTCCAAGGCCTCTGGTATTGGCGACAGCCTGACGGCAACCGGCGCGGTTATCGGGACGCCGGATTACATGTCCCCGGAGCAAACGACCGGGTCGTCCGACGTCGACCAGCGTAGCGACATCTATTCGCTCGGCGCCGTTGGGTACAGAATGCTCGCGGGCCGCGAACCGTTCGCCGGCGCGAGTATGGGCGAAGTGATGTATCGTCGCCTGAAGCAGGACGCACCACCCCTCAAGCCTCTCGCGCCGTCGGCGCCCGACGCGCTCACTTCCGTAGTAATGAAGTGTCTGGCACGAGAGCGTTCTGAACGCTGGCCCGACGCGCAGGCGCTGCGGCAGGCGCTGGGGCGAGTGACAAGCAGTGGCGCGGAAGTCTTGCCCGAAGGAGTGCGCGATTTGCCGACTTTCGGTCCGTACGCGCTACTGTGGGCGGCTGCATGGATAACGATCGCCATGGCCACGCTCCGACCGCCGAGTGAACGCGCCCTGCTGCTCGTGATTGCGTTTCTGGTGCCGATCGGTCTCGTGTTGCACGTCTGGAACGGCGGGCGGCACGGTCTCAGTCCTCTGGAGCTGGCGCGCATTGCTTCCTGGCCACCAGAGTGGTGGAGCATGTGGTGGCCGACGTCGTTACGCCGGCCGGCCGATTTGTGGACGCGGCTGCCTTGGCAAGCGCGACTGACTCGCGGCGCGCTGAGCGCCTTTTTTATCTCAGTGCCGGTGATGATCGTGCTACGGACTTGGTTGGGCGGCACCGGCCGCCTGACCTCCGGCGATCCCGCGCAGGACTGGTTCGTTCTCGCGGAGGCGGTGGTCGTGCTCAGTGCGGCTGCTGTGGCGGCCGGCGCAGTTGGTTGGGCCCGGGGCCGCGGGCTGTCAACCGGCGAATCGTTCCGAGTGTTATTCGGCGCGACCACGTCGTCGTCGTCTTGGCACACGCCACGCATCGCTCGTTTGCTGGCGCCCGCCCTTGGGCGCGTACGACCACCGCAATCCGACGATCCCGCCGACCACGAACGGGCGATCGCAGAAGCCTTGCCGCTTCTCCCATCGGCGGCGGGGGATAGCGGCGTCGCCGCCGCCGCGATCGCACAACGGCTGCTGCGCGCCATCGTACAGCGCGACCTGGAGCTCACCTCGCTCGAGCGGGTCGCAAGTGCCTCCGAACTGGACCGGCTCGGGGCACAACTGGCGTCGCTCGGAGACGAGGTCCCGGGCGAGAGTGGGGAACGCCGCGAGCTTCGGGACCTCGTACGTCACCAGCTCGAAGTGGTGCGCCGCGTTCGCGGCCGGCGCGAGACGATGGCGCAGGAGCGCGCCCGCCACTTCGACTTGCTGCGCGGATTGTGGACCCGGCTGTGCGAGGTTTCTGACGCGCCGATGGACGACGCGCGGAGGGTTATCGAGGCGGCAACTCGAGTACGGTCGCTATGCTCCGAGATCGTCGAAGAGCTGGAAACGCCAGGTCTTGCGCCTTCTATGGAACGATCGGCTTCGGCTCCAGCTTCGCCACCCACAATCCTGAATTGAAGTCCGTGAACAGGATGTGCCCTTTCCACGGCATCGCGTTCATCGCGAACGAGGCATTGGCGGTACGGCCGTTCGGATCGAACGCCTTGAACACCGCGATCTCGCGCCGCTGCTCCGCCAGGTTGCCCAGGAGCTCGCCGGACACGTCCACGACGCGCAGCCCACCGTCATAGTACGCCTGATACATCACGTCGTCCTCGACGATGATGTCGTGTGATCCGAACTCCTCCTGATGATACTTGGCGATGTTCTTGGGATTCTTCGGGTCCGTGAAATCGACAATGTGCGTGTACCCGGCCGAGGTTTGCGCGACGCCGCCTCGCTGACCTAGCGTGCTGCCGTAGTTCGTGCCTTCCCAGACGCGGCCCTGGCGGCTCATGATCTCGTCGCCGAGGAACAGGTATGTCTTCCCCGTGTTCTTCTGCACGTAGGGATAGATCTCGTGCGTCGCGCCGCTCGTGGTCGGATACGTCGCGATGAGAACGGGCTTCTCGATCGTTCCGCCGTACTTGCCGTTGCCGACATCCACGGCGACTACCCCGGTGCCCCACTCCGAGGAATACGCGATGCCGTCGCGCACCCACACGTCGTGCACGCGCGAGTTCGGATGGTTGTATTCGCTCGCGTACTTCGGCTTGTAGATGTCCCGCACGTCGACGATGACGTACTTGTCGCCACCGGAGATCGCGAAGAGATAGTCATTGGTCGCGAACATGTTGTGGACACCGCCCGTGAGCTCCTGGCTGAACGTCGCGGCGACCTTCGGGTGCGCGGGATTCGCAAGGTCGAGGATGACCACGCCGTTCACGCGGTCCGACGCCCCTTCACGCGAGAGCACGCCGTACCGCCCGTCGGGTGACACTGTGACGTCGTTGATCGTGCGCGCGTTCACCTGGATCGAGTCGGTGATCACCGGCGCGGCGAGATTCGTGATGTCGAAGACGTAGCCCCAGCCGTCGCCGCCCCAGGTGCCCACGAGCGCGTAGTCGCGCCCGTCCCTGGCGGTCCACGGCCAGAGGTCGGATGTGTTGACGTGCGTGATCGCGCCGCGCCCCGTCACGTTGATACGCCGACGCACGTCGCGCGGTGTGACCTGGATGACCTTCCGGGCCGTTGTCGGCCCGGCCGTCGCCAGCAGCGTGTACCGGCCCGGCACCTCGGCCGCGAACAGGCCGCGATCCACGATGCCCGTCGCGCCAGGCGCCGCGATCGTGTCGTCTGGCACGTACGTGTAGCTCCACGTGATCGGGACGTCGGCGACGACGGCGCCGGTCGCCCGCTTGGCTACTGCTTTGAGGTGCAATACGTCACCACTGCGCACCGTGCTCTCGGCGATTTCGATCGCAAGTGTCGACACCGGATTCGCAGCGACGGTGTAGCGAACGCTGGAACGCACGCCTTCGGATTCGGCCGTGATCGTCACGGGACCGACGCCCATCGCGGAGACGTTCCCGAAGCGATCGACGATCGCAACCTTTTCATGCGAGCTGCGCCATGTGATCATCGCTTCCTTGCGCTCCGAGGAATCCGCGTGGAATGCCTGAGCGTCATGCGCCAGCGTGACGCCGGCATACAGCCGTCCCGGCTCCGGCGCGATCGCGACGCGCGTGATCGACGGCCAGGTAATGGCGATCGGAACACGCACGATGACCGGTGCCGCCCGGCCACCCGCGGTCGCAACGAGCTCGTAGCGGCCGGCACGCAGCGCTTTCACCTGGCCCTCGCCGACGGCGACGGCGGCGCGCGGTCCGGAGACGCGGATTCTCGCAGCGCGCAACACGTTTCCATTCGAGTCGTAGGCCGTGACCTTGAAGGGGACTGTCTCGCCGGCCTTGACGACGAGGTTCGCCGGCTCGACGACCAGGCGAGCGACCGCGGTGTCCGTTCTGGGGCCCGGCTGCTCCTGCGCGAAGAGCGGCGCGGAAAAGCTGGCGATGAAGGAGAGCGTGACGACTTGGCGTTTCATGATTACGTTCACAAAATGACTCCCGTGGGGCGTGGCACCATGATCATGGTCCTTTCCACACGCTTTATCAACCTGCGCGCGATCGCCGCCGTGGTGTGCCTTGCGCTCGCGCGTCCTGTGTTTGCACAGACCGCCGCCGCGAAGCCGACCCGGGATTACTGGATCTACGTCGGCGCCGAGTCGGCGGACTTGCTCCATCGCGTCCGCTTCGGACCGGCCGGCGCCGTCGTCGAACGGACGATCGTGATCGGCGAGTCCGCCGTCGAGATGGAAGGTCCTCACGGTCTTCAGATATCGCCCGACGGCAAGTACTTGCACATGACCACGGGACACGGCTCCCCGGACGGGAAGTACTGGAAGTACGAGCTCGGTCCTGACACGCTGGTGGGACCCGGAATCTTCCTGAGCTTCTTCCCCGCGTCGCTCGATGTGACTCCGGATGGCCTGTACGCCTTCGTCGTGAACTTCAATCTCCACGGCGAGATGAAGCCGTCGTCCGTCTCGGTCGTGTACACGCCGACGAACACCGAAGTCTCGCGCATCACCACCTGCGTGATGCCGCACGGCAGTCGCATCGATCCCGGTGGCACGCACCAGTACTCCACGTGCATGATGGATGACCAGCTCGTCGAGATCGACACGCGCTCGTTCGACGTGAACCGCCGCTTCGGGGTCGGAAAGAGCAAGCCGGGTCCGTTGCCGCGGGCCGCGGACACCAGCGAGCATGCGAGACATACGATGGTGCCGGCAACGTGCTCGCCCACGTGGGCGCAGCCGTCCGCAGACGGGCGCAAGATCTTCGTGGCGTGCAACAAGGCCGACGAGATTCTCGAGATCGACCGCGCTGGCTGGACCCTCACCCGCCGTTTTGCCACCGGCCGCGGGCCGTACAATCTCGCGGTGACGCCCGACGGGAAGCTGCTCGTCGTGACGTTGAAGCAGGGCGGCGCCGTGCAGGTGTTCGATCTCGCCACTGGCCGGTCCGTCATGAATGAGAAGAGCTCGACGACCGTGACGCACGGCGTAGCCATCAGCCCCGACTCGCGCTACGCGTTCGTCAGCAACGAGGGCGTCGGCGCGCAGCCCGGCAAAGTGGATGTGTGGGACCTCCAGAGCCTCGCGCGCGTCGCGTCAGTGAATGTCGGGCAACAGGCGAGCGGGATCGCGTTCTGGAAAATGCAGCCCGTTCCCTAGGGCAAGACAACTACGAATCGCTGACAAACGCGGACACAGCGCAGACAAACGCAGACAATAACAACAACAAGACCTTGTTTTTTCCTCTGCGTTAGTCCGCGGCGCTGTCTGCGTTAGTCCGCGATGCGTTGTTGTTGGGCCTCGAACGCCACCACAAGTACGCCGGAACGCCCAACACGGTGATGCCTAGTCCGATCAACGACTGTTTCGGCTGCGACATGACCGTGTTCGCCACGATGACCCAGGCGGAGAGCACGAACAGCAGCGGCGTGACCGGGTAGCCCGGACACCGGAATGGACGGTGCGCGTCGGGCTCACTGCGGCGGTACTTGAAGATCGCCAGCGCGGCCAAGGCGAACCACACCCACGACATGAACACCACATAGGTCAGGAGCTGCTCGAAGCTGCCCGACAAGACGAGCACGCTTGCCCAGAGCGACGTGCCGACGATCGACGCCGCCGGCGTCCCGAATCGCGGATGCACTTCGGCGAGCTTTGCGAAAAACAATCGGTCGCGCGACATCGCGAAGAAGAGTCGCGGCAGCGTCAGCATCATTCCGTTCGACGCGCTGAAGATCGAGATGAGAATCACCACGGCGAGCACCTGGGCCGCCCACGGCCCGATCACCGCGCCGGCGGCGTCGGACGCGACGCGCGTGCTGCCCGCGACGCCGTCGATGCCGAGCGCGCTGAAGTATCCGACGTTGGCGATCACGTAGATGAAGATCAGCAGCAACGTCCCGATCACGATCCCGCGGCCGAACGTCTTCTGTGCATCGATGGCCTCGCCGGCGGAGAACGTCACGTACTGCCAACCCTCGTACGCCCAGAGCACGCCGATCATGCCCGTGACGGCGCCCGTCAGCATCGACAACGAGACGGTCTCCGGCCACCACCGTTGCGGCGGCCGATCCGGACTCGCCGCGATCAGGATGATCGAGAGCAGAACGATGACGCCGGCTTTGATCGCCGTGGCGACTCCCTGGACGTTGGCGCTCTGGCGCGTCCCGCGGCTGTTGAGCGCCGCCACGACGGCGATCATCGCCACCGAGACGAGTTTCGCAGCGGTAGGCGAGAGGGGGACGAAGACACTCACGTAACGGGGGAATGCAGCGCCGAGCGTCGCTAGCGATCCGGCGCCGATGACCAGAAACATCGTCCAGCCAAAGAGAAAGGCGAGCAGCGGTCCGAAGGCGTCTTTGAGATAGACGTACAGTCCACCCGAAGCGGGCCGCGACGCGCCGAGCTCGGCGAATGTGAGCGCGCCGAGGAGGGACAGCACGCCGCCGATGACCCAGACGGCGAGCGCAGCCCCGCCCGAGCCAGCGTTGCGAACCACGCCGCCGGGCGTGAGAAAGATCCCTGAGCCGATCACCGTTCCGACGACGATGAAGATCAGGTCGCGTTCAGTGAGCGTCCGCCGAAGTTCTGGTTGTGTCATGGAGTCCTGTAGCCCGGCCCGTACAACACCTTGCCCGCCTTGGCGCCCGTGTGCTTGCCGCGTTCGATCGTGATTACGCCGTTGACCAGCACCCACTCGATGCCGGCCGGGGATTCCGTCGGCCGATCATAAGTCGCACGATCCTCGATCGTCGCAAGATCGAAAATCGTCACGTCGGCCCAGTTGCCTTCGCGAATCACACCACGGCCGGCCAGACGCATGCGGGTCGCCGGCCACGAGGTCATCTTGCGAACGGCCTCCTCGAGCGTGAGCACGTTCCGCTTCTTCACGTATTCCGCGATCACCCGCGTCGCATTGCCGAAGGCGCGCGGGTGGGGAAGCCCGAGGTCGTCGCCGCCACCGGCCTGCGCGACCGCGCCCGCGTCGCTGCCGATGCTCGTCCACGGGAATCGCAACGCCGTCTCGATGTCCTTCTCGGACATCATATGGTATATCGCCATCACGCGACCTCGACCTTGCAACACGAGATCGAAGGCGGCATCTGCGGGCTCCTTCCCCATTTCTCGAGCGATCTGCGCCAGCGACTTGCCGAGGTACCGGGCGTTGTCGGGGTTCCTCGGATTGGCCAGAACGACACGATCCCAGCCGCCGGCCGCCTCGATGATGTTCCACCAACCAGGTGATCCCGTTTGGTGTTCGCGCTTGAGACGTGCGCGGATCGCAGGATCGGCGAGCCGCGCGCGCAACGAGTCGTTGCCGCCTTCCATGGCCCAGCTCGGAATCGTCGCTTCGAGCCCGGTGCCGCCCGCGGTGTAGACATACAAGTCGGCGGCAACGTCCACGCCTCGCGCTCGAGCCGCCTCGATGACCATCCGCACCGAGTCCATCAGGAGACCCCAGCTGGGCTGGTGCGCCACTTTGAGGTGGAAGATCTCCACAGGCATGCGCGCGCGCTCACCGATGGCGATCGCCTCCTGTACCGACTGCACCACTTCCTTGCCTTCGCCTCGAATGTGGCTCGCGTAAATGCCGCCGTAGGCCGCCGCCGCCTTTCCGACTTCCACCAACTCGTCCGTCGTCGTGTAGCTGCTTGGCGGATAGATCAGCGCCGTGGTCATTCCCATCGCTCCGGCGCGCATCGCCGTATCCACAATCGCGCGCATACGTCCGAGCTCATCCGCATTGGGCGCCCGCGCGGAGTTGCCCAGCACGGCGAAGCGCGCCTGCGTCTGACTGAAGTACGTGCCGAAGTTGATGCTGATCCCTTGTTGCACGAGCTGTTGGAAATACTGCGGGATGGCGCTCGCCGGCACGGGAGTGCCGCCTTCGCCGCCGATCGCGGTCGTGACGCCCATGAGCAACTTGTTTTCGGCCAGTCCACTGCGACGCAGCACGCCGCCGGATTGATCCATCATGTCGATCCAACCAGGCGACACGTACTTCCCGGTTGCGTCGATCTCTACCGACCCGCGCTCCGTGATCGTCCCGAGCTTCGCGAAGCGGCCGTCACGAATGGCGACGTCCGCGAGGATCCACGGGTTGCCGGCGCCATCCAGCACGCGCCCGCCGCGAATCACCACATCGTAAGGGGCGGTCGAAGGAGCCGGCGCGCGCATCGGCGCTGGGGCTGTGCTGGGTGCAGGCGCGCACGCTGACGCAAACAGAACGAAAGCGATGATGCGAAGACGCATTGTCATTCGGTATACTAGAGCGACTCACCCATACGCTGCAAATGCGCCAACTCTGTCTAGTCGCGTGAAGACCGCGAGCGACATTCGACCACTCACGACGCGGGAGGAGCTTCTGGCCTGCGTCGCGCTGCAGTATCGAACGTGGGGCGACAGTTTCACCGACGTCGTGCCCCCAAGCATTCTCCAGATCTCTCAGCGACTCGGTGGCGTTGCCGCGGGAGCGTTTGACGAGCGTGGTGCCCTGATTGGATTCGTATACGGTATGACGGGAGTCCAGAACGGCCTGATCGTGCATTGGTCAGACATGCTCGCCGTCGTGCCCGAAGCGCAGGGGCAGGGAATCGGCCGCCGCCTCAAGGAGTATCAGCGGGCGGCCGTGGCCAAGGTCGGCGCGACGGTCATCTACTGGACGTACGACCCGCTCGTGGCGCGTAATGCACACCTCAACTTCAACGTGTTCGGCGTGCGCGTTGCCGAATACGTCGAAAACATGTACGGCGAAAGTCAGAGTCCCGTGCACCGCGGCATCGGCACCGACCGCTTCATCGTCGCGTGGCCGGTGGACGACGGCGAGCTGGATGCTCGGCGAGATGAGATTGCACGGGCCACGCGTGCCGCGAAAAGCGCCGATGGGGGTTCGGTGCGAAGGGTCGAGATCCCGACGAGCATCGATACACTCCAGGCCTCCGACATGAATGCAGCCCGAGAATGGCGACGCACCACACGCGCCGCGCTTGCGGGCGCGCTGGCGAGCGGATACGCCGTGAATGGATTCCAGATTGATGACAAGGCCGCGCGCGCCTATTACGTGCTGACGCGCTAGACCCGCTTCCACCTTCCATGCACCTCGAAAAGATCGTTCTGCGCGAGATCCGTCTCGCCTTGAAGGAGCCGTTTCGGATCTCGTCCGGCGTGATGTCCGAACGCCGGATTCTGCTGCTCGAGCTGTCCGACGCCGACGGCGTCGGGATGTGGGCCGAGTGCGTCGCGGGAGAATTCCCGAACTACAGCTACGAGACCATCGACACGGCCTGGCATGCCATCCGTGAGTGGCTCGGTCCGCGACTCCTCGGCAGGTCGTTCGAATCGCCCGAGCTGATTCACGCCGTGCTCGAGAAGAACATTGCCGGCCACAACATGGCGAAGGCCGCTCTCGAGATGGGAAGCTGGGGGCTTGCGGCGCAGCGCCAGGGCGTCGCGCTGTCGCAGCTTATCGGCGGAACGCAGACACGGGTTCCGACGGGTATCTCGATCGGCATCCAGGCGGATCCGAACGCATTGGTGCAGCGTGCGCAACGGGCGGTCGCAGACGGCTATCGCAAAATCAAGGTCAAGATTCAGCCGGGTGCCGACGTTGATTACGTGCGCGCCGTGCGCGAAGCATTGGGGGAAGAGGTGGAGATCATGGCGGACGCGAACTCTGCGTACACATCCGCGGACGCGGAGCACCTGCAGCAGCTCGATGCGTTCAAGCTCATCATGTTGGAACAACCACTACACCGCGACGACCTGTACCGCCATTCGTTGCTGCAGCGCCGCCTGCGCACGCCGATCTGTCTGGACGAGTCGATCACGGACTTCAATCGCTGCGCCGACATGATCGCCCTCAAGAGCGGCAAGATCGTGAACATCAAGCCGGGCCGCGTCGGCGGGTTCGGACCGTCGCGCGCGATTCACGATCTCTGTCGCGAGAACGACATTCCCGTGTGGTGCGGCGGAATGCTCGAGAGCGGAGTGGGGAGAGCCTACAATGTGGCGCTGGCGTCACTCCCGAACTTCAGCCTCCCCGGCGATCTGAGCCCGAGCGCCCGGTACTGGGACCGCGACATCGTGACGCCGGAATGGACGATGGACGCCGAAGGCATGGTGAAAGTGCCGACGAAGCCCGGCCTCGGGATCACGGTCGACGCTGGTCGCGTCGATGACCTCACTGTGCGCGCCGAGACGATTGGCACGTAGGTCCGGCCAAGTCCGTAAAACAGACTGTCTTCCCCTTGACAAAGTACTTGAGTTATAACTAAAATAACAGCCGTGGACTCTTCAATCCTCGGTGTGATCGGATCCCCAAGGCGACAGGAAATCCTTCGACTTGTCTGGGACAAGGAACAGAGCGCGGGCACAATTCACAGGGCGATGCCGGACGTCACGTTCGGCGCGGTGTCGTTGCAGCTCCGGGCGCTGACCGAGGCTGGCCTGTTGCGAGCGCGCGCCGAAGGCCGCCACCGTTTCTATCTGGCGGACCGTGAGGCGCTCAGGCCGGTTGCCGAGCTCCTCGAGAAAATGTGGGACGATGCTCTCTGGCGGCTCAAGCTCGCCGCCGAACTGGAACAGACTCGGCGCGGCCCTCGGCCGCGCGGACCTTTGAAAGGACGCAGGAGGAAACCATGATGACCGCTACCGCCGCGCTGCCGCATCGGCTCGATCGCACCGTCACGATCCAGGCCGTGCCCGAGACCGTGTTTCGGTTCTTCACCGACTCTGAACGCTGGGCCAAATGGTGGGGCGCCGGCTCTACCGTGGACGCGAAACCGGGCGGCGACCTTTACATCCTTCATCCGGGAGGCATCGAGTCGCGCGGGCAAGTGCTCGAGGTCGATCCACCAAAGCGCTTCGTCTTCTCGTATGGATTCGTCAGCGGCCAGCCGATTCCCATTGGCAGCTCGCGGGTCAGTATCGTGCTCGAGCCTCAGCCCGAGGGCACGCGGCTGAAACTCACGCACGAGCTGTCGAACGCGATAGCGCGGGATGAGCATGTGCAAGGCTGGCGCTTCCAGCTGTCGCTGTTTGCCAACATCGTCGCCGACGAGGTCACGGCGAATGCGCCCAGGTACATCGACATGTGGTTCGACGCCTGGGCCGAGCCGGACGTGATCGCTCGCCAAAAGATGCTGGGAGAAGTCGTGGTTCCCGAAGTGCGAATGCAGGACCGCTACAGCAATCTGGATGGCCTCGACGACCTCATGCCGCACATCTCGGCGTCGCAGCGGTTCATGCCGGGCCTGCGCATGCGCCGCGCAGGCGACGTGCGCCACTGCCAGGGGATGGTGCTCGCGGATTGGACCGTGTCGGGACTGGACGGGAAGCAGCGAGGCAGTGGGACCAACGTATTCGTGTTCGGTCCCACCGGTCGCATCGAGCGGGTCACCGGATTCTGGGGACCCCCTCCGCCAGCCTAAGCCAACTCCCACTCGAGCCGCGCGAGGGCATCACCCCAGTACCTCTTCATTTGCGTGGCGGTGCGGGCGCTCGTGAGTTTGGAATGCTGCAAGCTCACCTGACTCTTGCGAGCGCCCTTGGCATAGATGTTCACGTCGACGTGCGACTTTCCGTCTTTCCAGGTGATGCGCAGCGACCTGGGCGCGGTCGCTTTGCGAATCGTGAAGTCGTCGTTCATCCATGTGGCTCGTTTGCCTGCGTCGCTGAACGCTTTGAAAGCAGCCGCGGCAGACAGATTCACCGTCTTGCTGGCGCTCACGGCGAACCCATTGGCCTTTTGCAACCGAACGCGCTTGCCGACCGCCTGCTCGTAACCAACGGTCACCATCTGGGTCCACCACGGCGGCACGCCAAACTTCTCGCTCAGAAGCGCGGCGACCTGCTGGTGCGACATGGCGCGTCCGCCCGCCTTGTCGATCGTGTCGATCCACTCCTGCCACGCCTTGCCCGTCTTGGCGCGGACTGCCTCGTCGCTGATGCCGGCATGTTTTCCGTTCGCGCCGTTCCCGTTTTTCGCAGCCATTGTCAGAGCCTCCCTTCCTGTTCGAGTCGTGTGATGAGATTCGGAATGCCAGTGTTGACCATGCCTTTCCAGCCCATGCCGAGGATGAAGCTCGTCATGACGCCCTTCATGCCCTTGAAGCCGGTGTGCAAGAGCGTAAGGCGCGAGCCTGTGCCCTCGGGCTCGAGCAGGAACGTCAGCTTGGTGTCGATCACGTTCGAGGTCCACGTCAGTACCATCTTTCGCTCGGGGACCAGCTCGAGGACCTCACAGTTCACGATACCGTCCCACCCACCAACCGGCTTCGATCGAAACTGGAACCGGTGGCCTACCTTCGCCTCGAAATCATTCGGCATCAGCCAGCTCGCGAGATGTTCGCGCGTGGTGATCACGCGCCAGACTCTCGCGGGTGGGTGGGGATAGGTAACGTCGAAACGCAGTGCTCGTTCCATGAGTCCTCGTGGGGGCTAACGGGTGCGATCCAGCTCGCGTCCCAGCGCGGAGAGCTTCTTCCGCCAGAATCCCTCGAAGTACTGCGCCCAATCAAAGACTTCGCGCAGCGGCTGCGGGTCGAGCGAGTAAACGCGATGTCGGCCTTCTTTCCGGACGTTCACGAGCCCCGCGTCGCGCAACACCCGCAGGTGTTGCGACACGGCGGGCTGGCTCATGTCGAAGGGCTGCGCCAGCTCGTCCGCCGTCCGCTCGCCGACGCCGAGGAGCTCCAGCATCTGCCGGCGCGTTGGGTCCGAGACCGCCCGAAAGACATCAGAGGGAAGAGCGTTTTGCATCGCGCCTCAATATATAAGCACTAGCTTATATGTGTCAAGGCCGATTAGCCGAACCCTGTCAGATCACACCAACGCCAGCTTTTCGGCGGCGCTCGAGACCGAGCAGCGTCCGGAGATCTCTGACGCGTGCACCGCGAACACGATGTCCCGATCCGGAGCCGGGTCCTCGCTGGTGAGCGCGCTCGGCAGCAATCGGCGCAGGGCGGCAAGCGCACGACGGTAGTCCCAGGTGACGAGCGGGGAAGTTCCGGCCGAGAAGGGTCCTTTCACGACTACGCTCTCCCAGTCGAGCAGACCACGCACCTCATCGGTCTCGAAGGCACACCAGAAATTGAGGTCCTGGGCGAGCAGCTTTGCGCCGACTCTCGTGCGACCGAAGATCCACGGAGCGTCGTACACGTAGTGGATGGGCTCGATGTCGATCCGGTCCTTTTGCGCGTAGGCAATCCGGCCGACGTGGTTGCGGACGAGTAGCGCTTCCGCCTCGTTCCCCTTGAGCTCCCGGATGATCGGCTTTGCCTGGATAGTCATGACCCCGTGAGAGCAAGAAGCACTCTCGCGGGGGACCTCGGGCAGGCTTATCGGCAATCCCCTGGAAGCGTTAGTCGCTCCGAAGCGCCACGGTCGGGTCCACGCGTGTCGCGCGGAACGCGGGCCGCAGGGTCGCCGCGATTGCCACGACCAGGAGCACCGCAGCGACGACTGCAAACACCAGCGGATCGCGCGCCTTCTGCAAGAACAGGAGTGGCTCCACCCACCGGCCCGCCCAGAGCGCGATGAGGCTGCCGATGGCGATGCCGGCGACCGCGAAGGCGACGCCCTGGCCCACGATCATTCGCATGACGTCACTGACGCTGGCGCCGAGCGCGATCCGCACACCCAATTCATGCGTTCGCTGCGCAACGGCGTAGGCGATTACGCTGTACAGACCTATCGCAGCCAGGACGAGTGCGAGCGTGCCAAACGCAACGAACATCGTGGCGCCAAACTCCCAAGAGCGCTGTCGTTCGGCGACGATCGAGCGCAACGATCTCGCCGTCACATACGACGCCCCGGGCATCTCCTGCTGTAAGCGCCGACGGAGTGCTTCGACGAAATCCTCGGCCCGCCCGCTGACCCGCGCGAACAGGTACGGATCGGCGGCGCCGAGGTGCGCGGCGTACTGTGCGATGGGCAGGAAATACCAGAATTCAGGTTCGCCGCGGAGCCATCGCCCTCTCATGTTCTCGGCCACACCAACGACCGTCCAGTATGGCGTGGTGTCACTGCTGATCTTCATCTGCTGGCCGATCGCGTCTTTTCCCGGCCAAAGGATCCTGGCCATGGATTCACTCACGACGACGACGCGTTGCGCGCCGGCGCGATCTTCGGGTGCGATGCCGCGGCCCCGCAGGATGTGTGTCCCCATCGTCGCGAAGTACGACGGCGATCCCGCCTGCAACATGAATCGGCCCAGCTTGCGTACGGAGTCGATGCCAGGGACGTGCAGCGATCTGCCCTCATTGCTCCAGAATGGCACGGATACGGTGAGGCTCGCGGTGGCGACTCCCGGAACGCCTGTCGCCGCGCTGAGAAGCCGCTCGTTGAGCGCGTTTTGCTCGGCGCCTGAGAGCGTCACTCCCCGTAACGTGCCTTCGATGTACACGACCGGCGCAACCTCGTACCCGAGCCGGACCCCCCTTACGTTCGCGAGGCTGCGGACGAACAGCCCGGCGCCGACCAACAGCATCACAGACAGCGCGCCCTGGAACACGAGTAGCGCCGTGCGGAGGCGGGAGCGCCGGTACGTTCCCTCCCGTGAGCCCGCCTTCAGCGCGGAAGACATGTCGCCGCGCAAAGCGTGAAAGGCCGGCGCGAGACCGGTGATCAGCGCGACGCCAAGTGTGATGCCGGCTGCAAAGAAAACGGTTCGGCCATCGCTGAGGACGGCACGCGCATCCTCGCTGAGAAAAAGCGCGTGTAGCGCCCGGCCACCCCAATATGCGAGAGCCAATCCGGCGGCGCCTCCGAGCGCGGCCAGCAGGATACTCTCGGTCATGAGTTGCTGGAGCAGTCGCCGCCGCGTCACGCCCAACGCGAGACGCAACGCGATCTCGCGGCGCCGTTTCACCGCGCGCCCAAGGAGCAGATTGGCGACGTTGGCGCAGGCGACCAGCAGCACGATGACCGCCACGCCCATCACCCAGCCGACAATCCTCGAGTCCTGGCTGGCTTCCGGTCCGCGCGAGAGCTGCACGGGACCCACGAAGGAACGAGGCCGCGCGAGCGTCGCCGGCGGAATCCGGTTCATCTGTCGCTCTTTCTCCCAGCTGCGTTCGAAGGCGCCGGAAAGGTCGGCGTCTGCCGTCGCGATGCTGACGCCCGGCTTGCGGCGCACGAACATCTCCATCCAGCTCCAGTTGTAGTCCTGGAAATAGCTCGTGCCGCCGCGGAGGAACGCGATTGTCGTGATCGGGATGAAGGCCACTGGGGTTCGACCGTCCGTGATACCGACGAACGACGGAGGGGCCACTCCGATGATGGTGTAAATCGCGGCACCGATCTGCAGCTTCGTTCCGAGGACATCCGCGCGACCTGCATATCGCGACTGCCAAAAGCCGTAGCCAAGAACGGCCACCTGTCCGCCCTTTGGCGTCTGATCTTCGTCCGGAGCGAAAAAGCGGCCAAGCATCGGACGCGCGTCGAAGAAGTCGAAGAAGGACCGGCTGATTGTGCCGACTGTCAACTCGCGCGCTTCCTCGGCGATTCCGACCACGACCTCACGATAGGCTACCGCCGCGGTGCGCTCGAACGACGACGTCCACCGCACCAAGTCCTCGTACCTGGTGTATTCGATCGTGCGCTCCTCGGTCCGCTCTGCATTCGCCGTGTAGCCGACATAGACCCGGTGCACGCGGTCCGGGGTCATCAGAAGCGCGGGTGGACGGAAGAGCAGGCGATCGACGATGCCGAACATGGCGGTGTTCGCACCGATCCCGAGACCGAGCGTGAGCACCACTGCCGTCGTGAACCCCGGCTTGGAACGCAGGCCGCGCCACGCGTAGCGCAGGTCCTGGAG
>Ga0137429_1000387_pt1 | contig 18683 bp, 12 predicted proteins | sample EasRivERMZT736_2_FD_102304 | JGI IMG/M metagenome (GOLD analysis project Ga0137429, IMG submission 102304) | Soil microbial communities from meander-bound floodplain in the East River, Colorado, USA - East River MetaG ERMZT736_2 | ecosystem: Environmental > Terrestrial > Soil > Floodplain ...
GAGGACCGGTGAGGTCCTCGGCCGGGAAGCTCGGCGCCAGGGGCTTGGTCGACGTCGAGGTAATCGGTGGACCCCGGCCTTCGCCGGGGTGACGCATGGGGGGGACGGCGGTGGGCGGGGTGAGGCGGGCGGATCGAGGAGCTGCACGCCGGGGGCCCCGCCCTCAGCCGATTCCGCTGAGTTCACCTACGGAGAATCTGACAAAGTAGTGTTGCGCCGGAATGACAACCCAGGGAGCGACCTCCCGGCCCCTCCCCCCGTCACCGCGACCCCTTCCGTTCGCCGTGCCACCTCGGGTGAATCTGACAAAGTAGTGGGAGGCCGGAATCCACTGGCGACCCGGCTGACGAGTGGACCTCGGAGGTCCGCCACGCCTTCCACCGACCCCGGGGTCAAGCGGGCTTCGAGGTAATAGGTGGACCCGGCTTTTGCCGGGGTGACGGGGGCGTGAGGGTCTTCGCAATCTCCCTCGCCGCCTCCAACTCAGCTATCGTCCCCCCCGCAACCCACGCGCTCCTGCAACCGGCAGCGAAGTGTCCATGCCCGAACCATCGCCACCCGGATGCCGAAGGCAGGTGAACCGCGATCAGCGTCTCGTGCCCGTCCCCCGCGAGTCGTGCGGCACGCTCACCGCTCCGACCGCGGTGGAGCGGTTGCCGGCGGCATCGACGGTTTCGTAGACGAGCTGGTAGGTCCGCCCGCGCCCCCGGCCGTCGCGCTCGGCCCGCAACTCGACTTCCGCGTCCGCCGTGCCGAGGTCGGCGCCCCCGATGTCTCCGGCCGTCGAGCCATCGCCGCTCCCCGCGAGATCGTCCGGCTCGCTGCTCGTCACGGCCACCAGGACGACGGCGGGCGCCGGGTCGCAGACATCCAGCGCGACCCAGGACACCTTCGCCGTCTCCATCTGATGCGCCGGCGGCCACAGCGTCGCCGGGACGACCTCGATCGAGAGCGTCGGAGCGGTGGCGTCGGCGACCCTCACGAGTGCGGCGGCCGTGTCCGACGCGCCGGCCGCATCGGTCACCCGCAGGGAAATCGCGTGCACGCCGAGCGGCAGCACGGCGGCAAGCACCGGCCCCATCCCGAGCAGGCGCTCGCTCGCGAGGCCGAGATCCTCGAACCACTCGTACCGGACGATGTCATCGTTCGTCCCGGCGGAAGAGTCAGGATCCTCGGAGGCCGAGGCATCCAGCGCCACCGCGCCGGCGCCGGGGCGATCGCATTCCGATTCCGGCGGCGCCAGCAACACCGCCTGCGGCGGGAAACCGGCCGACGCGTCCGTCACGCGCAGCCGCACCGGCACTGCCACCCGCGGCTCGTCCGGGTCGTTGCTGCTGACGAGGATCTCGGCCCGGTAATCCCCCGCGGTGAGGGTGCGCGTGTCGAGCGTCGCCTCGATTCCTTGCGACGAACCCGCCGGAGCCGCTCCCGAGACCGGAGCCAGGGAGATCCAGTCCGCATTCGTCAGCCCCGCATCCACCTCCCGCTCGAGCCCCTCGAGGTCCAGCCCCGCCGCGATCACCACGCGCAGCGTCCTGGAAGTGGCGGGTGGCAGCGATCCCAGCTCGAAATGATGCACGTCGTGCCCGTCGTAGTGGCGCACCGGGCCCACCGCAAAATCCACGGTGGTCGGCCGGACCCTGAAATCGTCCCATGCCTGCAGATCCATCAGCGCCGGCACGTCGGCGCTCGCCAGCCCCACGTAGGTGATGTCCGAGGCGAAGACCATGTTCCGCCCCCGGTCGTAGTCCCACTCGTCATCCGAGAAGTCCCCATCCACGTCCCAGTCGAGGTGCTCCTTGAAGACGACGTCGGTCGCGGTCGCCTGCGAGACGTTCTCGATGCGCGTCGTGACCGTCAGGTGCGCGTCGGCGCGCAGGAACCGGAACCGCCGGACGATCCGCAGGCGAGAGTCGTCGGTCGCCGTCACGATCTCCGTCTCGACGACCAGATCGGTATCGAGCAGCACCCGGTAGGCCACCGGCAGGATGCAGCTCCTTTCCTGGTAGGCCGCGTAGCAGACGCGGTCGACCCCATCGACGGCGTAGGCGACCGTGTAGCCGGAGTACCAGCCTCCCACCGCCAGATGCTCGTTGCCGAGCGGGTGCTGGAAGGGAAACACCTCGCCGAAATCGGTCAGGCCGAAACGCAGGCGCGATCCCTCCTGGTAACCCGCGAGCGGGGTCACGGCCGCGGGCGGTGCCTCGCCCTCCGGGGCTCTCCTCGAGGCCCCCTCCGCAAGCCACGGCCCGCCCGGAGGCGCGCGCCGGGTGAGTCCGTCGGCCTCACCGTAGACGGCCGAGCCTGCCCCGGGCCCCAGGGAGGCGGCGAACACCAGGTCCGACCCTCCGGTGTTTTGGATCGTCAGGGCGCGGACGACGGCCGCCCCGGTGGGCAGCGTCACGTCGAGCGATGCCGGAGCGACCGAGACATCGGGCGCCCCCACCCCGACTCCCCTGAGCGGGACGGTCACGGCCGGCTCGTCGGGATCGTCGCTTTCGATCGTCAGTGTCCCCGCGAACGTCCCCACACCGGGAGGGGTGAACGTGACGGCGAGTGGCGCTGACCGGCCCGCCGCGACCGTCATCGTCCCGCCCGCCGCCGCGAAGCCGGGGCCAGCCGTCGCGATCGAGGTCACGGTGAGGGTGTCGGTCCCGAGGTTGTCGATCGAGTTCAACAGCGTCCCGCTCTGGCCGACGCTCAGCGTGCCGAAGTCCAGGAGGACCGAGGCCGGCAGGTAGTGCAGCCGCACCACGTGTCGGTTCACCGCGCAGAAAAACCCCACGGCCGTGCCGTTCCGCACCTCCACGACGACGGACCCGTCCGCCGCCGCCGCCGCCAGCAGATCGGCTTCCAGCTCGAACCGGCCGCTCGCGCGGGTGCAGTCGTCCCCCACCGCACCGACGGCGCCGACGAACGTCCCCTCGAGATAGACCGTGGCCTTCTCCAGAATCAGGCCGTAGTCCCCATTGGCGACGATCTCGAGCTCTCCGCCCCCGGCGGGTGGGGTCGGCAAGGGCAGTTGATGCACCGTCCGCGCGCCGTTCTCGGCATAGTCCAGCGAGGACGGCACCGTGACTTCCGCTGCCGAGATCGCGATGTCCGGCGCCCCCGAGACCTCGAGGTGCACCGGGACGACCGACTCCGGCGCCCCCAGGTCGTTGCTCTCGATCACGATCGCCGCGTCGTAGGTCCCGGCGGCGAGCCGGGTCGCATCGAGCGTGACCGCAATGTCCACCTCCGCTCCCGGCGGCACCGTCCCGGAGTCGGGGGCGACGGAGAGCCAGCCCGCGCTCGCGAAGGCCGCGTCGATCACCTGCTCCAGCGTCCGTTCATCGGGCGCGGCGCCGAGCACGGTCGTCACCGCCGCCCGGGACGAGGGGGCCAGGTCGCCGAGGTTGAAATGCAGCAGGGCATAGCCGTCGTAGTCCGCGATCGGCCCGGACGGGAAGTTCACCACCGTCGGCGCCACGGAGTAGTCGTCCCATCCATAGATGTCGAGGATCGCCCCCGGGTGGGCGCTGGCAAGTCCCAGGTAGGTGTCATCCCAGGCGAGGACCATCTGGCGTTCCCGATCGTAGTTCCAGTCGTCGCCGGCCTGGTCCCCGTCCACGTCCCAGTCGGCGTGAGCCTTGAAGACGACATCGGTGAGCAGGTCGGTCGAGGCGTTCTCGATCCGCGTCTCGACCGTCAGATACGACTCGGCTCGCGGGAAGCGGATGCGCCGGACGATGCGCACGCGGCCGTCCACGGTCACCACGGTGACCTCTGCTTCGACCAGCTCCGGCGTGTTCACCGTCTCGCGGTAGCTCACCGGGAAAAGCCCGCTCTGCACGGCGTGGGCGGCGACGCCGACCTCGGTCTGGCCGTTCACCCGGTAGGCGACGGTGTATCCGGAGAGCGTCGCGCCGACGGCGAGGTGCTCGTTGCCGGGTGGATACTGGAAGGGCGCCACCTCGCCGAAATCGCTGACCCCGATGACGAGCTGCGCGCCGGAGTACTCCGTGTCGGGCGACGCCGGCGCCTCGGGCGCGAGGCGCGCGAGTCCCCCGGCTTCCCGGTGCGGCCGCGCGCTGCCTCCCCCGGACCGCGACCGCAGGCCGACCGTGTCGCGAGGTCCGGCGGACGCGAGCTCCGCGAGAGATCGAAGCGACAGCCGGAACTGCAGATCCGACCCCCCGCCGTTGCGGATCGTCAAGCTCGGGACCGAGATCTCGCCCGCGGCCAGGCGCTCGTCGAACGCGGCAGGCAGCCACTCGACGCGCGACGGCGCGAGCCCCTCGCCGTGCAGCCGGACCGTGACCTCCGGCTCGTCCGGATCGTCGCTGCGGACCGTCAGGGACGCAACGGAGGCGCCGATCACCGTCGGCGAGAACGCGACGGTCAGGGTCCCGGTTCCCCCCGGGGCGACCGTCATGGCCGTGGGCGAGGCGGCGAACCCCGGGTCGTCGGTCGTGATCGAGCTGACCGTGAGCAACTCCCCCCCGGTGTTCCGGATCGAGACGTCGAGGGAGCGGGTGGCGCCGACGAAGGTCGGCTCGAACCCGAGATCGTCCAGGGCCGAGGGGTAGCGCAGCCGGACCGAGTGGCGGTTCGTGAGGCAGAACGTCTCCACATCTGGCGTGTTCCGGATTTCGACGACGACCTGGCCGTCCGCCGCCACGCTCTGCAGGTCGACGGCGTCGAGCGCGAACGCCACCGTCGCCGCGGCGCAATCGGCCGTGTTCGAGACGGTCCCGAGCGAGCGCCCCTCCAGCATGACGTCGGCGAACTCCCCGAGATCGCCGAAGTCCCCTTCGACCGTCACCGTGAGCGTGCCGCCGTCCCCCGGGCGGGGCGTCTCCAGGGTGTGGACCGTCGCGGCCCCGTCCACGTCGAAGACCTGCGAGGACACCAGCGACTCGTCCTGCCTGAGGAGGGCAATGTCCGGGGAAGCCACGAGCCGCGCGCCGCCGATCCGATCAATGGGGCGGGCGCCGCTGCTCCGATCAATGGGGCGGGCGCTGCCGATCCGATCAATGGGGCGGGCGCCGCTGCTCCGATCTCCGGGTCGCGGGACGCCAATCCGATCACTGGGTCGGGAGCCGCTGCTCCGATCCCCGGGTCGGGCGCTGCTGCGCTCCCGGTCGCGCCCGGCGGTTCCTTGTGCGGGATCCGGCTCCAGCGCGCGACCGAAGACCCCGCCCGCGACCGTCAGCGCCAGGCAGAGAGCCAGGAACCTCTCCTGCCTTGGACGTGCGCCGTCGCCGCCGCGCGGGATCATCAGCTCATGTTCACTCGGGTGATGCACTCAGGCCGCTGGTGTGACGCGACTATATGCACCCCAGCCCGACCGGTCAACGGGTCGCCCCCTCCTCCTCCGTCCCCCCCAAACCCAAGCGCCCCCCAAGCCCAAGCGCCCCCCCCCAGCACCGCCCTCCCCCTGAGCGTCACCCCGGCGAAGGCCGGGGTCCACCTATTACCCCACAGCTCACCTGGCCCCCCCTCCGTCACTCCACCCCGAAGCCCGGGACGAGTTCGAGGATGGCTCCGGCCTGGAGCGGCAACCTCCACCGCACGGGCTCTCCCGTGCCCGTCCCTTGACACCCTCAAGGTCATGACTAAAAATACTCATCATATTGAGTAAACCGCTACATCATTACTCCCGGCCGCAGGGGGGGACGCTCGCCAAGCGCCTGACTGGGCGGCGGCTCTTCCTCCAGGTGCTGGCCGGGCCGCGGCAGGTGGGGAAGACCACCCTCGCCCGCCAGGTCCTCGAGCGCGTGGGGCTTCCCTCCCTCTACGCCTCCGCCGACGAGCCGACGCTGCGCGGACGTGACTGGCTGGTTCAGCAGTGGGATCTGGCGCGCCTGATGGCCCGCGACGCGGGGCGCGGCGGCGCGGTGCTGGTCGTCGACGAGATCCAGAAAGTCGGAGGCTGGTCGGAGACGGTCAAGAGCCTGTGGGACGCCGATACGGCGGCCGGGCTGCCGCTGCGGGTCGTCCTCCTCGGCTCGGCGCCTCTCCTGATCGAACGCGGCCTGACCGAGAGCCTCGCCGGCCGGTTCGAGATCGTCCACCTCCCGCACTGGTCGTTCGCGGAGATGCGCGCCGCCTTCGGTTGGACGCTCGAACAGTACGTGTTCCACGGCGGCTACCCAGGCGCGGCGCCGCTCGTCGCGGAGCCCGAGCGCTGGGCCGCCTACATCCGCGACTCATTGATCGAGACGACGATCTCCCGCGATGTCCTTCTCCTGACCCGCGTCGACAAACCCGCGCTGCTGCGCCGGCTCTTCCATCTGGCCTGCTCGTACTCGGGACAGATCCTCTCGTATCAGAAGATGCTGGGGCAGCTCCACGACGCCGGCAATACCACGACGCTCGCGCATTACCTCGACCTCCTCGCCGGCGCCGGGATGGTGGCCGGCCTGCAGAAGTTCGCGGGGGGCGTGGCGCGTCGCCGCGGCTCGAGCCCGAAGCTCCAGGTGCTCAATACCGCGCTGATGACCGCAGGATCGGGGCTTACCCCCCAGGAGGCGCGCCGTGACCCCGAGTTCTGGGGGCGGCTGGTAGAGTCCGCGGTCGGCGCGCACCTGGCGAACGCCGCCGTGGCGGGAGCGTTCGACCTGTACTACTGGCGTGACCGCGGCCGCGAGGTCGATTTTGTCGTGCGCTCCGGCAAGGTCCTGACGGCGATCGAGGTGAAGAGCGGCCGATCGCAGGACGCGCTCCCAGGGATGGCGGCGTTCGCCGAGGCGTTCAAGCCCAAGCGGCAGCTTCTGGTCGGCGGGGACGGGGTGGGGGTCGAGGAGTTCCTCGCCGCGCCGGCGGACCGGTGGGTGCGAGGGTAAGGTGGGCGTTTCGCCCCGTCGTGATCACTCGGATCGGGGCATCGTGATCACGTAGATCGGACATCATGATCACCCCGTCCCCCTCTCCGTCACCGCGTCCCCCCCTCCTCCGTCACCCCGCCAACCCCAATCTCCGTCGCCCCTTCAGCTCCGTCCACCCCCCTAGCGTCACCCCGGCGAAAGCCGGTCCAGAACGGAGTTGGATGCGATCGCCGCTCTGGATTCCGGCTTGCGCCGGAATGACGGTGAACGGAGCGACCTCCATCGCCCATCCCACCTCCGTCACCCCGGCGTACGCCGGGGTCCAGAACCGCGCTGACTTCGATCTCGACGCCCCCCTCCGCCCCGTATCTCCCTACGGGCACCCTCCCGTCGTGACGTGCTGCGTGATCGCCGGACACACCGCGCCGGAACCCGCGTAGCTGCGCTCGTTCCCCGCCGCGTCGCGGCTGTGGCTCCCGTCCACGCTCACCCCGTCGGTCGCCACGACGACCAGCCAGGCATTGTCCGGCGGCGAGACGATCGCCGTCCCGGTCGGCGGCAGGCCGCAGACGCCGCCGGTGAACGCGCCGTAGCTCCCGAGGCTCCCCCAGTACACATTGACCTCGGTCGCGGGACACGACGCCGCGTCCCACGTCAGCAGCAGATCGCTGCCGCTCAGCGCGACCGCAAGCGGTTGCCCGGGCACCGACGCGCCGTCGGGGATGGGAGGAGGCCCAGGCGTCAGCGTCGAGCAGGAGCCCGGCGTGATCGCCTGCGTGATCGACACGTCGTCGATCCACCAGTTGCCGCCCGGGTAGAGGACGTCGCCTGAGAGGTGGAACCGGACCCGGACGTCCTGTCCTCCCCAGTTCGCGAGCGACGCGGTGTAGGTCGAGTAGGTGAGGTCGGTGTCGCTGAAGTAGGTGTCGAAGTTCTGCGTGGACAGACAGTTGTTGAGCGGGAACTCCACCAGCACCGGGTAGTCCGGCGTGAGCGGCACCCGCGTCCAGTTCGCGAAGCTCGGCCCGGTGGCGATCTCGACCTGGCCGAGCGACCCCTCGGCGCCGAAGAAGCCGATCGGGTCGTACTCGAGATCGTGGATGGTGGAGAACGACAACTGCGGCCCCAGCCCCGGGCTCCCCACGGTGAGCTCCGGACTGGTCAGGTCCGCGCAGGCGGTGTCCGAGCTCGCGCCCCGGTACACCTTCGCCCCGGAGTTTCCGCCGCCCGGGTCGATCGTCCAGGGCGCCGCCGCGACGAACTTCGCCGTGCCCGTGTCCCCGGCATCGTCGCTCCAGGTCCCGAGCGCCGCCGGGCCGTCCGGCGCCGCCGTGACCTGCGCGCCGTTTCCGTCCTCGTTCCCGCCGTGGCACGGCCCCGCATGCCCAAAGGTCCCATCCTCCGCGCGCACCACATAGTAATACGTGGTCCCGTAGACCAGATTAGCGGCGTCCTGATACGAGGTTCCCTCGACGCAGGGCGCGATCCGGTTGGCCGGAGCCGGAGTGAAGCCGTCGGTCGTGCCGCGGTAGATGGCGTAGCGCACCTCGCCGCCGCAGTACGGACTGGCGGCCTCCCACATCAGATCGATGGCGCACCCGCTCTGTCCCGCGCTCGCGGCGAGCGTCGCGCCGCCGAACTCCGGCGCGAGCGTGCAGTCGCCGGTCGGCACCACCGAGGCGCAGGGAGACCGCGGTGACTCGCAGTCTCCCGTCGCGTCGGAGGCGGCGGTGACGTGATACCGATAAGTGGCGCCGCCCGAGACGCCGGCGTCGAGATGCGACGTCCCGCCCACCCCCGCCGCCACCTGGATCCACGGGCCGTCCGGGCAAGCGCCGAGCGTGCGGTAGACGTTGTACGCCGCCGCCCCCGGCACGGCGGCCCAGGAGATCTGCACCTGGTGATCCGCGGGCGTGTCCACCGTGAGCGGGCCGGGCGCCGCCGGCGCGGCACAGTCGGCCAGCGCGCCGCGGACGACGAGCGCGAACGGCTGCGGTCCCCAGGCGACGTCGATGCCGCGCACCCGCACGACCCAGCGCCCGGCCGCGGGAGTGTTGAACACCAGCCGCTCCTCCACGTTGACGGGGTCGTGGGGATCGGCCGCGCCGCTCGTCGCGATCGGCGCGCCGGTGATCGGGTCGAGCCGCTGGAACCAGACGTTCCCGGACGGGTCGATCACCTCGAGTTTCAGCTCGTTGACGCGGGCGACGCCCGCGTTCAGCGCCGCGGGCGGGTCGGTCCAGACGAGCGTCGCCCGCAACGGGGTGCCGCCGCTCACGTCGTAGGCGTGCGACACGACGCTCCCCGTCACGATTCCCTCGCGGTGGTCATCGACGCGGAGCTGGAACGGGCTGCCGGCGAAGGGGAGCGTCGCGTCGAGCAGGATCCGGCCGTATCCCGCCTCGAAGTCGGGGGAGGGGGCCGGCGCTCCGAGAGCGACCGCGCCGTCGATGAGCGTCGCCTTCAGCAGCGCCGCCGACGGGGTGAACCCGGCCGCAGGGTTGCGGGAGCCGGCCGCCAGGAATCCCGCCTCGTAGTACTCGCGCGCCAGCGCCGCCAGGCCGGCCGTGGTCGGGGCCGACATCGACGTGCCGTCGAGGGGGCACGAATCGCAGTTGAGGGACGCGGGGTTCGCGTCGGAGCCGGCGGAAACGACGTCCTCCCCCTGCGCCGCCAGCGTCGGCTTGAGGCGCCCGTCGAACACCGGGCCCGGGCTCGAGAACGAGGACGTCGCCCCGGCGGCCGCGCCGTGCCCCACGCTTCCCGCGGCGATCGAGTCCTTGGCGATCGCCGGGCTGCCGACCGAGTTCGGGGCGGCGCAGAACTCGCCGGCGTTCCCCGCCGAGAAGACGAGCAGCAGGTCGGGATAGGTCCACATCGCCAGATCGGCGTCGCGCGCGAACGAGTCGTAGGGGAGCGTGCATCCGGGAATGCAGATCCCGAACGCGTCATGGCAGGCGCCGCCCCAGGAGTTCGAGTGGATGCGCGCGCCGTTCTGATACGCGACCGAGGCGAGGTTCCAGATCGTGCCGCCGCGGCTGTTGAGATACTCCAGCCCGTCCCCCATCTCCTGCACGACCAGCTTCGCCCCCGGCGCCTGGCCGTCTCCGCCGCTGCGGCCGGGAGTGGTGAACCCCGCGCAGTCGGCGTACGGCGGCTGGTCGCCGGCGAGCGAACCGGAGGTGTGCGTGCCGTGTCCGCTGGCGCCGAAGATGCCGCCGCAGAGATCGTCGTCGCCGGTCGGCGTGCCCGACCAGTTGTAATAGAGGATGTCCTTGCGCTTGGCGAGATTGGGGCTCCCCGCGGGGCACGGCGCCGCGGCACACAGGACGATCGGCGGTGGGCCGCCCGCGTCGCGGAAGTAGCAGACGTCGTAGTCCTGACCCGAGTCGGCGGAGGCGAGCGTCTGGCCGCACCCGAAGATCCCGTGGTCGAAGATCGGCGTCTGCTGCGGCGACGGTCCCACGAACGACTGGTGCACCCAGACGGCATCCTGGTTCAGCGGGCGCAGCGGTCGCGCCGGCTCGACCGCCTCGACCTCGGGGAGCCCCGCCAAACGCGACAGGATCGCCGCGAGCCGGCCGGCCGGAACCTCCGCCTCGATCCGCCAGGCGCCGTCCTTGCCCGAGGGGTGCGCGAGCGCCTCGGTGCCGCGCAGCACCGCGAGGACGCGCGCCGCCGGCTCCCCCTGCTCCACGATGACCCGCAGCTTCGTGCGGTCCGCGGGGCGGCCGGCGCTCGCGGCCAGATCCGCATGGACCTTGACGTGACGCGGCAGCTCGCCGAGCCAGAGCACGAACGGCAGCGAGCGCAGCAACGGCTCGGCCTCGGGCGCCAGGCGCAACCGATAGCCGTGCGTCGGCAGGTAGTCGAGCAGCTCCCCCCCGGCCGCCTCGACCTGCGAGCGCTGCTCGGAGCTGAGCGACGACGCGGTGATCGCCACGAGGTAGCGCCGGCCATTGGCGCTGAGGGGATGGGCGGCAGCTTCGTACCAGGCGGGGGGCGGCGAGGGGGGGTCCGCGGGGCGAAACGATCCTGCGGCGAGGCGTAACTCGAGCGGCCGCTGCGGTGGCACCGGCGGAGCAGCCGCGAGCGATGCGAGTGACACGAGCACGGCGAGGGACGCGGCGAGCGTTGGTTTCCGCATGGGGGGCCTCCTTGGGGTGGAGGCATTGTAACCGATGCTGGGGCGTGCGCTCTGGGGGGGAGTGTCGGGGGGAGCCACCGGACCAGAGGGTGACCGGCCTGCAGAGGTTCGCGGGAGACGTCGCGCGCCGCCGCGCCCCCTCCGTCACCCCGGCGAACGCCGGGGTCCAGGACAGCGCTGGGCGCGATCGCCGTTCTGGATTCCGGCTTGCGCCGGAATGACGGAGGTGGGGGTGGGGCGGCGCCGCTCATCTCGAGCGTCACCCCGACCCCACCCTCCGTCACCCCGGCGGAAGCCGGGGTCCACCGGTAGCGTGGTGATCCCGCTGGTCTCGATGCTTGTCGTAGGAAATGCGGCGCTCGCCGCGTAACCACACAACCAAGCAGTCGGGGATCCGCTCGCGCCGAATGAAGACCCTCTGCTGGACCCGCTACCCCGCCAGCGCCGCGGCCACGGCCTCGGGGTCGTACGCGGCCACCTGCAGGAGAGCCCGCGCGGGGCCATCGGGCGTGCGCCGCCCCTGCTCCCAGTTCCGCAGGGTCGCAACGCTCACGCCGATCATCAGCGCGAACTGGGGCTGCGACTTGCCGAGGCGGTCACGGATCGCCTTGATGTCCGCCGGGCGGGAGCGGAACACGCGGCCGGGCTTGAGCTGCCGCCGCCGGATCTTTCCCGCCTGACGAACGCTGCCCACGAGACGATCGAAGTCGGTCTTCTTCATCGAAACTCCTCGCGCACGGATTGCCTCAGGAGCTTCAGCTGCTCGGGCGTCAGGTCATCCCGGACGCCCTTCGCGTAGGCGTACAGCATGTAGAACGCTTCCTCGGCAGCATTCCAGTGGTAGATCAGCCGGATACCACCCCTCTTGCCGCGGCCCGCGGCTCCCCAACGGAGCTTGCGAAGTCCGCCGCTGCCGCGAATCACGACGCCCTGGGTGGGCCGGAACACGAGAGCCCACTGCAGCTCCCGGTACGCTTCGTCCGAGAGCAGCCGGCGAACCTCTTTCGTGAAGATCGGGGTCTCAACGAAGCGCAAGGTCACTATACGCCAATGACGTATCCGCGTCAAGGAACAGGCTCAAAGGCTCTCCATGCTCGACACCCTTCGCAAGCGTCGCGCCAACGATCGCTCCGGCTGTTGCGCCGAGTGGATAGGCTGCCAGCCGCGCCTCCGGCCGTCCTTGAAAGCGCGTCCAGCGGCGATCGGTCCGTCGCTCGAATGACCGCCGGTGGACGGTACCTCCGTCGCCTCGGCGAAAGCTGGGGCCCACCGATTACCTCGTAGTCGACCCGACCCTCTCCGCGCGACGAAGAACGCCGGGATTCCCAGCAGCACCAGCGCGATCCCGATGGCCGCGGGCGGGGGAGTGCTACTCCGCCGCCGGGTCGACGAGCGCGAGGATCTTTCCCACCGCCTCGTCCATCACCTCGGTCGGCAATCGAGCGATGCGTTTCGCCTTTCGGGCCCGCCAGTCCAGGCTCTTCAGCTGGTCCGAGAGCACGGCCCCCTCCACACCCAGGCCCTGAGGAAGCACCACCTCGAAGGGGTACCCTTTCACCTGGGAGGTGATCGGGCAGAAGAGCGCCAACCCGACGCGCCGGTTGTAGGCACGTGGAGACACGACCAGCGCGGGACGCTTGCCCGCCTGCTCGTGTCCGGCCTGCGGATTGAACTGCAGCCAGACGAGATCTCCGCGCTCCGGAATATAGGAGGCCGCCACTACCACGCCTCCCTGCCGACCCTGTCCCCGCTGTGGATCTCGGCATGCAGATTCCGCGGGCTGACCCGCTTCAGGATCTCCCGCAGCACGTACCTCCGAGCCCGAACCGGACGGACGCGAAGGATGCCGTTCTCGACCGACACGTCGACCGTCGACCCTTCCTCGACCTGTGCCTCGGCGGCGAACGACCGCGGGATCCGCAGCGCCAAGCTGTTTCCCCACTTCTGGACCTTGGTGTGCATGCTTCCTCCCGGCGGATATACAATGAATATACGCAGGGAGCCGCTCTGCGTCCAGCCTCGCACCGGAACCTTCTGTCTCGCCGAGGTCATGGTCGGCTCATCCTTCGCAATCGTCGCGCCAACGCTCTCTCCGACCTCTGCGCCCAGCGTGCAGGCTGCCCGCCGGGTGTCCGGCTGAGCTGGAAGACCGTCCGGCGGTGGACGGTCGGTCGGTCGAGCGACCGCCCGCGGACAGGGCCTCCGTCGCCTCTCCTGCCACCGTCACCCCGGCGAACGCCGAGGTCCAGGACAGCGCTGGATGCGATCGCTGCTCTGGATTCCGGCCTCCGCCGGAATGACGCAGCCCGAGCGCATCGCCTCGCGAACCCCCGCGCCCGCCCGCTTCCGAACACCGCCGTTCGAAACCGGGCGCTTCACCGGCCGCGGCGATCCTGCAACCCCCTGACAATCCAGCCTCGGCAGCACACGACCGACCCGGCACACGCCTTGCTGTCAGTCAGCGCCGTGGGCTCTCGCCCGCACTGGAGGAGAGGATGAACACCACGTGGATTCGGGCTCGACGATCACGGCTGATCGCCATGGCGGCCGGCTGCTTACTTCTCCTCCTGACGGCGTGGCCGCTGCGGGTTGCGCTTGCGGACCAGGTGTCCGTCCTCGAGCAGCTCGAGACGGGGATGACCCGGGCGGAGGTGGTGGCGCTCGTCGGAGAGCCGGACCACGAGTCGGAGGTCGGCAGGCCCCGCCCCCTGGTGCTCGGGCAGTGGAGGTTCCACACGACGCCCTTCTCCGGACATCAGCTCGCCATCGCCTTCGAGGCCGGGCGCGCGGCGAAGATCGTGTTCGGCAACAGCCTCGTCGAGAATCTCCGCAAGGAGCTGCTCGCCGACCCCGCCGTGGAGACGGCGCGCGCACCGGCGCTCCCCGGGAGTTCGCAGGCGCCGGCATCGCCGAGCCCTGCGAGTGCGCCCGAGCCCACGTTCGACTCCGCCTACCTTTTCGCCCGCTTGAACGAGCTGGGCGCCGGCATCGCCGAGCCCGACCCGGCCGCGATGGAGCTGTTCGACCGGATCCCCATCGCCGGGACGAAGGAGGACGTCGCGGCGCTTCTGGGCGAGCCTTCGGGCCGGGAAGGCGCACCGCCCGACACGACGATCTGGGAATGGGCCGATGGCACCGTCCAGGTTCGCTATCGCGCCGGGCTGGCTCGCGAGAAGCAGTGGCTCGGCCCCGGCTGGCGCGTCGGCGTTGTGGGCGACGTCTGGACCGCGGAGGCGAAGCGCCTCTCCATCCGCGCCTCGGGCGGGAACGCGGCCTGAGGAGCGACCGAGGGTCAGATCTTGCCTTTGCACTCCCCACGATGTCGGGGAGCCAGCGGCCGGCATCGGCTCCGGTGTAAAGGCAAGATCTGACCCTCGCCCTCATGACTGTCCAGAAAGTGCCTGCACCCGCCCAGCACCCGTAACCGTGTGCCGCCACGACCAGGCGAAGGGAATTCCCCCCTCCGTCGTCCGCCGACAGTAGCGTCAACTCGCTTGGAATGAGTCACCTGGGTCGCCTGCGGCGGGCCCGGCGACCAACCTCGGCCCGGTCCGGGCCCGCCCCGTCCCCGGGGTACGAATCCTGCTCAACCCTGCCGTGCAACCGGAGAACCAGTCTGGCGGGACGACGTCCCGCGGGAGGCGCCATGAACGTCAGGGAGTTCATCGGAAGGGTGCGCACCAGAGTGGCCCGCGCGGCTGCCCCCAGCCGCTTGGCCCTTGCCGCCGGTCTCACCATCCTCGGGCTCGGCATCATCGCCTGCGCGGAGCCCGGCCCGGGCTCGGCCAAGAGCTCGGACGAGCTGCTGACGCAGCTCAGCGACGATCGCGCGAAGATCGATCAGACCAGCGACACCATGATGAAGCGAATCGAGGAGTTCAACGCTTCCCGCAAGCCGGGCGAGCAGACACTCCAGTTCAGCGAGATCTTCGCGCAGGACCTCAGCGCCGAGCAGAAGGACGTGCTCAACAGCCTGGTGGCGGAGGAGAAGGACATCTCCTACCAGGCGCTCCTCCAGCAGATCATCGCCGACCGCGACTCGATCCGTGAGCTGCAGGAGCACGTCTCCCGGCTCGAGCAGACGCTTCCCGACCAGTTCGTGCTCGCGAAGCGCGGCGATCGCCACCAGGCGCTGGCGATGACCTACCTGACCAGCGACGCCGCCCTCGACTCCGCCAAGGCGAAGGCGCTCCTCTCCCAGGTCGATCAGACCGACGAGCTGCTGCCGGGGAACAAGGTGTGGTTCTTCTACGATCCACAGCGCGACACCTTCCGGACCTACGTGACCCAGGGGGAGGCCGGCCAGACGCCGCTGGCGGTGCGCCGCGCCCACCAGCGCAAGCTGATCCAGGAGCGGGAGACGTTCAAGACCGAGCGCGACAGCGCCCGCGCCGAGGTCGTGACGCTGCAGGAGGTCAAGACCGACCTCGAGGCGGACCTCGCCCGGCACGAGAACAGCGTCTTCTACTACGCCGCCGCCGAGAAGTCGCTGAAGGAGCAAGGCGTCCTGAGCCCGGTCCTCAAGAAGGTGCGCGACGTGACGGGGGTGCAGTTCGAGCTGGCCCTCGATCTCCGCGAGGGGACGACCATCACGCTCGTGCCCGGGGACTACGGCCTCACCCGGATCCGCGACGTGCGCATGCTCCCCTCCATCTACGAGGAGGGGAGGGACTTCACCGTGCAGACCGCCCAGGAGGACGGGACCGCGCGCATCGACATCCTGGTCCCCGACGCGTTCCGGGGGAAGGAGATCCTGCTGGCGGTGCAGGGCTGACGTAACCACGCGGGCGGATTGGGCCGCGGCCGAGTTCGAAGCGCAGCCTCGGCCCGGCTTACTCCTCCCGCCTCAGGCCCCCCACGCATTGATCTCCTCGGCATCCTGACCAACGACACTTTCTGTTAGCCTTCACTGCGATGTCGCTCGCGGCTGGAACACGCCTCGGCCCCTACGAGATCCTCGCTCCGCTCGGCGCCGGCGGGATGGGGGAGGTCTACCGCGCGCGCGACACGCGCCTCGATCGGACGGTGGCGATCAAGGTGCTCTCGACCCGGCTGTCGGCCGACGCCTCGGCGCGCGCCCGGTTCGAGCGGGAGGCTCGCGCGGTGTCGAGCCTCAACCATCCTCACATCTGCATCCTGCACGACATCGGCAGCCAGGACGACATCGACTACCTGGTGCTCGAACACCTCGAAGGGGAGACGCTCGCCGCCCGGCTCGAGCGCGGACCCCTGCCGCTCCCCGATCTGCTGCGCTGCGCGCTGGAGGTGGGCGACGCGCTCGAGAAGGCGCACCGGAAGGGGCTGATCCACCGCGATCTGAAGCCGGGGAACATCATGCTCACGAAGTCGGGGGCCAAGCTGCTCGACTTCGGGGTGGCGAGGAGCGTGGCTCCCGGCGGCGCCGCCGGCGGCGCCACCGCTGCCGCCACGATGACCAGCCCGCTGACCGCCGAGGGGACGATCCTCGGGACGTTCCAGTACATGGCGCCCGAGGTGCTGGAAGGGGGGGAGGCCGACGCGCGCAGCGACATCTTCGGCTTCGGGCTCATCCTCTACGAGATGGCCGCCGGCCGGCGGCCCTTCACGGGAAAGACGCAGGCGAGCCTGATCGCCGCGATCCTGAAGGAGGACCCGCCGCCGCTCTCGCTCTCGCAGCCGGTGACGCCCCCCGCCCTCGAGCGGCTGGTGAGCAGCTGCCTGGCCAAGGATCCCGACGAGCGGCGCCAGAGCATGCACGACCTGCTGCTGGAGCTGAGGTTCCTCGCCGCAGGGGGTGCACGGCTCGAGACCGTCGCCGCCGGAGCGGCCCCCCGGCGCAGCCGCGAGCCGTACCTCTGGGCCCTCGTCGCGGTGCTCGCCGGCCTCGGCGCCGTGCTCGGGCTCGCTTGGAAGCGGGCCGCGGCGGTCCCGCCGCCGCGCGAGATCCGCGCCTACGTCCCGCCCCCCGAGAAGACGGTATTCCGCTCGACGGCGTACGCCGCCGGCCCGGTGGCCATCTCTCCCGACGGCAGCCGCCTCGTGTTCTCGGCCAGGAGGGAAGACGGGAGCGAACAGCTCTGGCTGCGCCCGCTCGACGCCGCTGCCGCCACGCCGCTGGCCGGCACCGACGAGGGCAGCTACCCGTTCTGGTCGCCCGACGGCCGCAGCATCGGCTTCTTCGCCTCGGGCCGGCTCAAGCGGATCGACCCGGCCGGCGGCCCGCCGGTCTCGCTGTGCGACGCGCGCGACGCGCGGGGAGGAACCTGGGGTCCGGACGGGACCATCCTGTTCTCGCCGTTCTCCGTGGGCCCTCTCTACGCGGTCCCGGCGGCCGGAGGCGAGCCCGTCGCCGTGACCCGGCTCGAACCGGGGAGCTCCGAGGAGACGCATCGCTGGCCGCAGTTCCTCCCCGGCGGCCGGCGGTTCCTCTACCTCGTGCGCCACACGTACGGCGACGAGCGGAACGGCGTGAAGGTCGGATCGCTGGACGGCGACGAGAGCCGGTTGATCCTCCCGGGCCAGGCGCAGGCGGTCTACGCCTCCGGGCATCTGCTGTTCGTGAGGGAGACCACCCTGCTGGCCCAGTCGTTCGACCTCGACTCCCTGACCCTGGCGGGCGAGGCCGTCCCCATCGCCGATCAGGTCCAGTTCGATCCGTCCTTCTCGCGCGGCGTCTTCTCCGCCTCGGAGAACGGCGTGCTCGTCTTCCAGACGGGGCCTCCGCCGGTGGGCGAGCAGCTCACCTGGTTCGACCGCGCCGGCAAGCCAGCCGGCCTGCTGGGCGACCGTGCGGGATACATGGACCTGAGCATGTCACCCGATCTCCGCAGCGTGGCCGTCAGCCTGCCGGATCCGCGGGGAGGGCCTCCGGACCTCTGGATCTACGAGATCGCGCGCGGGCTGAGAACGCGATTCACCTTCGATCCCCAACCGGACAGGTACCCGGCCTGGTCGCCCGACAGCTCCCGGATGGCCTACTCCTCGGTCCGCAAGGGGGAGCTGGACCTGTTCGTGCGGCCGATCGCCGGCGCGTCGGAGGCGGAGCCGCTGCTGGAGGCCGAGTACGATCAGATCGTCGAGGACTGGTCCTCCGACGGGCGCTATCTGGTCTTCACCACCCGAGGCGCGCCGAAGACCGGGATGGACCTCTGGATCCTGCCGCTCGAGGGGCGGAGCCCGACCCCGTTCCTGCAGACCGAGTTCACCGAGTACATGGCCCGGTTCTCGCCCGACGGACGCTGGATTGCCTATGTCTCCAACGAGTCGCGCGTCCCGGAAGTCTACGTGGCCCCCTTCCCCTGGACCGGCCGGAAGTGGCAGATCTCCACGTCGGGCGGGAGCAGGCCCCGCTGGCGCGGGGACGGCCGGGAGCTCTTCTACCTGGCCGAGAACAGCGACATCGTCGCGGTGCAGGTGGGACAGGAGGGCTCCACCTTCCAGGTCGGCCCCTCGATGTCGCTCTTCCGGATCCGCGCGAAGCGCGTGGGAAGCGGCTTCCAGGTGACTCCCGACGGCCAGCGATTCCTCGTGAACGCCGTCGTCGACGATGAGCGTTCCGATCCGCTCACGCTCCACCTGAACTGGACCGCCCGGCTCGGGAAGCGGTAGGAGCGAGCCGGCGCCCCCGCCCCCGTCCGTCGCCCCTCGATCTCCGTCCACTCCCCAAGCGTCACCCCGGCCCCCTCCTCCGTCACGCCGGCCTCCCCCTCCGTCACCCCGGCCCCCCCCTCCGTCACCCCGGCCCC
>Ga0137429_1000392_pt1 | contig 18447 bp, 8 predicted proteins | sample EasRivERMZT736_2_FD_102304 | JGI IMG/M metagenome (GOLD analysis project Ga0137429, IMG submission 102304) | Soil microbial communities from meander-bound floodplain in the East River, Colorado, USA - East River MetaG ERMZT736_2 | ecosystem: Environmental > Terrestrial > Soil > Floodplain ...
GATGCCAGTGCCGCCCCGTGTCACGGTGAAAGAGCCTCCGCAAACGGAGCCGCGGACGATCCTGATTCCGGAAAAAAAGGGTCCCGCACCAATCGCGGGCCTGGTCTATCGCGGCGTGCCGCAGGGTAACGACGGTGCTTTGCCGCTCGAAATGCTCATGACCATCCTCGGCGGCGGCGAAAGCAGCCGTCTGCACAAGGACCTCGTTAAGGAAAAGAAAATCGCACAATTCGCCGTGGCCGGAGCGTTTGCGCTGGAGGACGACGGTCTGGCGGCTGCTGGCGCTGTCATCATGCCCTGGGGTGACAAGCAAAAGGTCATGGAAGCCTTGCGCGGGCATGTCGAAAAGGTCCGCAGCGAGCCGGTGACCCAACGAGAGCTGGACAAGGTCAAGAACCAACTACTCGCGCGGGAAGTAACCAACGCCCTGACCGACGAGAACAAGGCGAAACTGCTCGGCCAGTATGAAGTGCTCGAAGGCGGCGCAGACAAGGCCAACGAACGACTGGCGAAAATCCGCGCAGTTACGACCGATGATTTGCTGCGCGTGGCAAAGACCTACCTAGTCTCCGAACGTGAAACAACGGCCACCGTGCAACCGGAGCTTGGCGGAATCATCAAGTCGCTGTTTGGCGGCAAAGGTAGCGAGGGGGATGAGGGGGCGCCGCCGGTTCCGCCGCCGACCGAAAATCGCGTAGCCAAGCGTGGCGGATTGCGTTCGGACCTCGCGCGACCCGATTGGTTTCCGAAAGAGCCGCCCGTCGCGAAGTTGCTCGAAGCGGTGCCGCAGTTTGCTTCCGAGGAGTTTGCTTTGTCGAACGGCTTGCGGATTGTGGTGGTGCCCAATCACGAAGTGCCGTTCGTCACGGCCACATTCGGCATCGTCAACGGCGGCTGGACGGAGGAGAAGCCCGGAACGGCGAACCTCGCGGCCGCCATGGTCACCAAGGGTTCAGCGGACCACACTGCGGCCGAACTGGCGGAGGAACTCGAGTTCAACGCGATTTCACTCAGCGGGGCCGCTTCGATCGATGTGGCCAGTGTTTACGCCTCGGGAGTAACCGACAAGTTCGATACGGCCTTGAAGCTGTTGGCCGAAGTCGTGCGGACTCCGAAGTTCCCGGAAAGCGAGCTCGAAATCCTGCGTCAGCAGGTGCTGCTGGGCTTAATGATCCAGGCCAAAACGCCCGAATACGCGGCCGATCGGGAACTGCGGCGGCGAGTCTTCGGGGCGCATCCCTATTCACGAACCGTCGTCGGCGAACCCGCCGACGTGCAGGCGCTGAAAGTCGATCATCTTAAACAATGGTGGACCACGTTTGTCCGTCCAGACACAGCCGTGCTGTACCTTGCCGGCGACGTCGATCCCTCGACCGCCAAAAAGACGGCGGAGCGATGCTTCGGCGATTGGAAGGCCGAGGGTGAAAAGCAGGTTCCGATGGCAGCCGAGATTCCCGAACCGAGCACCACGCGCATCTATTTGGTTGATCGGCCCGGTTCGGTGCAGAGCCAGATTCGCGTGGGTTACCGTGGCATCACGCGGAAGGATCCCGATTATTTTACTTCCGTCGTGCTTTCGCAGATTTTCGGCGGCAGCTTCTCCAGCCGGCTCAACAAGGCTATCCGCGTGGAGAAGGGTCTGACCTATGGGGCTCGCGGCGGCTGGAGCGCCCAGCGCTTCGCGGGATCGTTCACTGTTTCCACGTTTACCAAGAACTCCTCGACGGCTGAGACGTTAAATGTCATCCTGCGCGAGGTCGAGCGTATGAAGGGTGCACCACCCGAGATTTCGGAGATGGATGTTGCGAAGTCATACCTTGTCGGCAGTTTCGCGGGGAATAGGGAGACGCCCGGCCAGGTCGTCGGCGATCTATGGCTCATCGAGTATGCCGGTTTGCCGAAGGACTATTTGTCCAGGTTTTTGAAGGGCGTGAAGAGTACGACGGTTGACGACGTGCATCGCGTAGCCGCCAGGCTCATCGACGAAAAGGAGCTTACGGTGGTCGTCGTAGGCGAGGCCGACGCGGTCAAGGCGGATCTCGAGAAAATCGCGCCCGTGACGGTGATCAGCGAACAGACTGATGAGACGAAAGGTCCGGCGGTTGATCGACCGAAGCCCCCTACGTGAAAGAGCGTCCGCGCAGGTACGAACGATCAGGCTCTACTGTTAGTCATTGCGGTTCAGCCGGAACGAGTTGACCGCTTCCGTAGTCGTCGCAACAACCGGGCCCCCGACCTATCGTGTCCAGTTCTGGCATCATCTGCTCCAGCGATTTGCCCGCGTCGCGCGGTGCGAAACGGCAGTTCCGGCGATCAAGAACAACAGCCACAGGATCGCGACTCCCCATTCCGAGACAGCAGGTATCACCACCGGTCCGGCTGCTTCGTACGCGCCCAGGTCGCTGGAAGCGCCGCTCCGAACGCGTCCGCGGCTCGATTGATGCTTAACGTATTCGAGGATCACATCGTGTTCAGGCAAGATGGCGGGCGGAAGCGCCGTGGCCCCGTCGATACATGCCGAACCGGTCGCCAGCTCGTAATCTTGATTCGCGAAATCCTCAAACCCAGGAGTGGACGTCTCAATTGATGTGCCGTCGTCGTGGATCTCGCCGCTCAATCCGCCGAAGCTGTCCCTCCAACCGGGCTTCAACCAGTTGTGGCTCAAGTCCAGCACACCGTCGCTGTCGAGCATGGCCAGGCCGCTTCCAGCCGTCGTCACGTAGACGATGTTGTTGCGGGCATCGCAATGGTTGGCGTTCGTCGAAAGTCGAAAAAGCGTCGTGCTGTCCGTGCGCAGAGAAATGATCGTGTTGTGAAAAAAATAGAGAGTGCCGTTGCGGTAGTTACCTGTGGCGCCGCTGTCGCCCCCATAGTGGACAATCTGCTTGTTCCCCGCGCCCGCCGGCTCAACGAGTAGGTTTCCGTAGACATGTGTCGCGGTATAGCCCGGGTTGGAGCGAATCAATACGCTGTCCTCGCCGTCAACCAAGTCTAACTGGCGATTGCCGCCCTCGATCCAGTTGTAACGGACGACCAGAGCGGCGGAACGGTCCTTGAGATTGTTGCCGCCGGCGCCGCTGAGAAGCGGACCGAAGCGGTTGTATTGGAAGACCATGCCGATCCCGGCTACGTAGACATTGTGTTCGAAAATGCTCCCCGCGTTTCCGTTGCCGAGGATGTAATTGCCCTCGACCAAAACGTCGGAGGCGGCCTCGTCGTCGCTGGAGGTGACGAACAGCCCATTTCCGCTGTCGCGAAGAATGCAATTGCGAATCGTGATGTGCTCACCCCGCTCGACGTGAATGGCGGCAGCGTTGGCGGAATAAGTTTGGACGCCGCCGGAATCGTTGGTGAAGGAGTTCGGTGGGCGGGCCCCGCGGATGTCCAGGTTTTCCACGACGACGTACCGCGGCACCGTGTCAGCGGGGATGGATGAGCCGCCGATCTTGATAACGGATCGCGGTTCATTCCAGTAGTCCAACGCCAGCCGGGTCGTCGCGTTCTCCCCATCAATCACCGGCAGCGCCCCGCCGGGTCCGCTGACCCCCCGGACAACCAGGGGAGCGCCCGGCGTGCCGGTTCGCCCAACGACCCATTTTTCGCGATAGGGCGTCGCACGCCAGTAAATCAGCACGGTGTCGCCGGCCAAGAGCGATTCCCAAGGGACCGCGCCGATGGAAGAATACGGCTTCCCGTCGCCGATTTCATAGGTTATTCCGTTCGCCGGAAGTATACGAACACTGAGCGCCATCGTGAACACGATGACTTCGAATGGGAGCGGTGTTTTCTGCCGGTGCTTCATGCAACAACCCCCTTTCCTAATGGTAGCACCTCGCGGCGACCTGTCATGCGGCAATGGGAAGAGCAGGGCAAGCGTTTCGAATTCGAGCGACATGGCCGTCATCGAGGCCACTGTCTCTCTCGCTGAAACCGCCGACTACAACTCCCGACTCCCCAGCGTTATCGGAAACCAGGGCAGCCATTCGATGAAGTTCTCTCTCTGCAAAGACTCGCCCGGAAATCTCCTGCCACAAATCGTGGACGCCCACGGAAAAGTACGCACCGTGGCGCACGGGAAGTAGTGTCGCGGCAGCTACGGAACCAACGCAGCGGACGACGCGACCGATCAGGACTCAAGAATCGAAACATTGAAATGTCAAAAAACCGAAATTAGCTGGCCGGGGCGTCGCGGTACGGAATTGGGGATACTTCAAGCCCGAATGGGAATCGAAAAAATAGAATGACCCCTTTCCAGCCTCCACTTTCCATCCTCGGTGACACCGAAGTGCCGTAGGCACGACAGATGAGTCTGACGCCCAGCGCAATTGTTTTCTGGGATTCGCATTAACCACGACTTTGGTCGCAACTCGAAAGGTAGAATACGGCGGGTGCCTCAAGTTCACCCGACTTGAGTTACTCAGCCGCCTGGTCTAATTCACCATGCGGGATTCTGCGCGCAACAAATACCAAACATCTCACGGGCTTCAGCCCTTATGGCTACGGTTGCAGAATCTCGCACAGTCTTGTTTTTCCGTGCTGCGGCGCGCCAGAAAATAATCAGCTCGACGCAGCCCGGATGATCGCAACGGGGGGCGGATTCATGCCGGCCCCCCGCGCGGCCATTGTCTGTCGAGCTAGAGCACCCTGTGAATGGGCACTAGCTCACACCGGCTACTTGCACTGTTTCTTTCCTTTGTTGCAACTACCAGAGCAACACTGGTTGTTCGCCGTACAAGCACCACCCTTGGGGACACAGCCGATGCATACGTCGCCAGCCTCATTGCAAGTCTGCCCAGGAAGGCAAGGATTAGCCCCGGGCTGGCACCCGCTCACGGCATTGCAAGTCTCGGCGCCGTTGCAGAAAAGACCGTCACTGCAAAGAGCGTTGTTCGGGACGTGGTTGCACGAATCAGTGCCCTCATTGCACGAGTCAGCGGTGCAGGCGATCCCGTCGTTGCAATTGACCGGCGTCCCCGGCTGGCAGTGGCCGAAGGCGTCGCAGATCTCCGCTCCGTTGCAGTACGTACCGTCGCTGCACGTCGCATCGGACAAGCACTGGCATAGCGGACACGGACCGCCGCAGTCGATGCGAAGCTCGCCCTGGTTCTGAATTCCGTCGCTGCAGGTCGGCGCGGCGCACGCTCCCATGGCCGTAAGGTCGGTCTCATAGAAGTCCGGCGGCTGCCCGAGGCCCTTCGACAGGCCGGCCAGCCCATCCGTGATCGCTACCGACAGGTAACTGATCACGATTTTGCCGTCGAAACGCATCTCGATCTGCGCGGTATTGGGGCTCGTGGTGCCGTATTCGTAGACGCTCAACCAGGTCACCACGGCGCGATCCGCGAGCTGCTTCCAGCTCACCGTGCCGCCGGCGCCCGGGTTGAGGTCGTCGAACAGTGCCGAAATCCGCGGCTGATTGAAGTGAGCAACCAGCGATTCCGTGTAGTTGCTGTCGCCGGTGTTGAATGTAATGTATCCGTTGCTGCTCACGTAAAACGTGCCATAGCTGGTGCCATAGAGTGCCACCGTATTGCCGCCGTTCAGGGTGATCGTGGCGAAGGAATCATCCGTCATGGTCAGGGTCGTCCCGCCGCTCGGGTCAACCGGCAGGGCCGCTATCGTCTCCGCGCAGCCGCTATAGAAATCCGGCGAACCGTCCGGCGTGAAGATCAGCGTGCGGTTGTCCAGATCGTTGTCCGAGCCGAAAAGCTCGGTGAAGTAGTCGGGGACATCGGAAGTCGTGAACGTGAAGCAGGTCCCGCCGTTGTTGTTGGTGCCCGCGTTTCCCGCTTCGTCCACCGCATCCACCGCATAGAAATAGGTCGTAGTCTCTTGCAGACCGGTTAAGATTACGGAGTGAGCGGTCTTGTACCCGGTCTCAGCCGCGGATCCGGTCAATGAAGCGCAGGACAGCCCATAACGCACCGTGCCGTTGGCCAACTCGTCGGTATTGAAGGTTACCGTCGCGCCGTATGGTCCTACGTTGGTGGTCGCAACATTGGAGATCACTGGGGCGACGCAGTCCACAGCTGCCGTGTCCGTCACGGTCACATTCTGCTGCCCCTGCCCATTGTCAGCGTCGATGTAGGTAGCCGTGACGGAGTTTCCGTGGGCGACCAGGAGAACTCCGGCACCGTTGATGGTGCTAAGCGGAATCGACCCGCGGAAGTCCGCCGTCGCCGCCGCCGTCTCGGTCAGCACCACGCTCTCGCCTGCCGGCTCCGAGGTTGACGTGACGTTGACCGTCACCGTCTCAATCACGTTATTGTTGGTGTTGAGGTCGCAGTCGATGACCTGAATGGCCGCAGTGTCGCTGCACAAGTACTTCGTCTGTTCGAGCGCGATCGTACCTTGCGGCGAACACGCCACCAAATCGGGCGACGCACTTAGCGAGAACGGCTGCGGACCCTGCGGTACGTTGTAGCCGTATACCTCGATCCGCCAAACGCCGACCGCCGGGTTCGCCACGTACACCTGCTCGATGTTGTCCACGTGGTTAGCCTGAGTCCGCACAGCCGCGACGCTCGGATTCAACCTGTCGAGCGTCCACGGATAGGACTGCTGCGACGAGGGACTGAACACCCGCAAATCCAGATCATTCACGAGTGCAGGATTGACGTTAGGCGTGCCGGGGTAGTCGTCCCAGGCCAACGAAACCTTCAGCTCCGGATCGCCCGCCTGGACAAGGGCCAGGACGGTGTAAACCTGTCCCTGTCCGACCTGATTCTCCAGGAAGTCATCGGCGCGCATGAAGTCGACGGCATTCTGAACCCGGACCGAGCCGTAGCCGAACTGATAGTCCGGACCGACGTTGCCCAAATCTACGGCGGTATGGGCGAGCAGTATCTTGAGCGTCGAGTTCCTGAAATCGGGTCTGCTGGGAAACTGTGCACGATAATCCTGCAGCAGCAGCGAGGCCAATCCGGCCACCGTCGGGCAGGCCATTGACGTCCCGCAAAGGGATGTATACGCCGTGTCGCTGGTCGAGTCCGTCGAAGTTACCCCAAAGTCGTCATTACTCTGGCAGCCGGGCCCGGAAACGTCCGGTTTCATTCGGCCGTCGTCCACGGGTCCCCAACTGCTGAATGTTGTCATGGAGTCGTTGTTGGAGTTTAGCGCTCCCACAGCAATGTGGTTCTTGGCCGTTGCCGGCGGCGCGGTGCTGTAGTAGTCACCGAAGCCCTCGACGTCACAACGGCTGCCCTGCCTTTCGTTCCCGTTGGCCCAGACGACGCGGAAAGGCTGGGTGAAATTGGGATTGGACCCGTCTCCGCGGACGATGGTGTCTATGAGCTGATCGGTTACGCCGTAATCGCCCTGAATAGCGCAATCGAACCCGTTGGTCTCGGTGTTGGTCCCAATGGAGTTACTGGAAATGTCCGCCCCATAAGTAGAGATGGCTTCGTCGTAGTCGGCCTCGATGTCGCCCGGGTTGCTGTAGAGGAAGACACCCGTCCCGTCGTACTCGAACCCGTAGGAGACCATGGTGACGCCGGGGGCCATGCCCTTGTAGGTTCCGCCGCCGGCGCTACCGCTCCCACCAATGGTTCCGGCCACGTGAGTTGAGTGGTAGTGCATTCCCGAGCTGTCGTGTACGGTCAAGCGGCCGCCGAAGTCCACGTGCGTGGCCCGCGCCGTTCCCGCGTCATACACCAGAACGGTGACCCCCGAGCCGTTTAGCCCATAGGGCGCAGCCTGAACGATGTCGGCCTGGGCAATCACGCGGTTGCTGTTGTTGATCTCGCTCATACGCGGCAGTGGCCACTCCATCCACTGGACCGCGTCCTCATCGCCAAGAGCGTCGACATCCGCAAACGGCATCTCGATGACCAACCCATTAACCGTAGTAAGCGTGTCGCGGACCGTCGCACCGTACCGTGCTACGAGATTGACCGCGTCCGTAGCCAACGGTATGTCAGGGTGGAACAAGACATACAGAGCAACCGTCGTGTCGCCGGCTTTGCCTTCGTCCACGATGGCCCACGGCGGCACGTCACGAGTGACGATCGCGGGACTCTGCTTCCACGTGCGCTGCATCCCCTGCACGCCGACAAGGAACGGCAGCCCGGAAAGTCGGGCCACGTCCACGCCCGCGGGCGAAAATGACGCAAAAAACGCGTTGTCCCCGACATAGCGCTGGAGGTCCAGCCCCGCCCTGCTGAGATCTTCGCGCTCCGCTGGACCGATGGGCCTATCGAATTGGACCACGACGTGCCGCGTCTCCGCCCGCGTGCTAAGCTCGGTGAGCACGTTGTCCATTCCGCCGCGATCCTGGCCGGCGATCTCCGCTGGCCCGGAGCGCCATTTGATTTCACCGTGAACCACCGCAGTGCCCAAAATGAGAAACAGCGCTCCTACCAGGACAAGGCACTTGCCTGCATGCCCGCACGCTCCGACCTGAGTCTTCGCTTTTCCTACCATTGTTCAGCACCTCCCCAAAAAAACGACCAACCCGCCACGCGCTCCAGCGCGGATCACGGGTCCTTGCTTTGCACTACACTTCGGATTTGCACACTCTCGACGGGACGGGACCATTGTTGATATCCCGCCCTTACTTCCGCCGTACAGCGTCCACGCATCCAGCATGCAAGTCAAGAGAAAAACGACCGGGGAGGCTTCTGTAATAAACGGCAAGGTTCGATAGGCAACGGTAAGCTCGCCTCGGCCTCCGACGGCAAGGGCGACTAACCGCGGTCGATGGGACCAGAGAAGTCGCGGAAGCGTTCGTGGCAGGACACGCAAGTTTCGTTGATTGCGTTCAAGTGCCACTCCATGCGGCGATCATCGCCGGTTCGGGCGGCTTCACCAAGGCGTTGCGCTTGCTCGCGCAGGGTTTCCACCAGCGCCAGGAAGCCTCGCCGATCCGCTTCGGAAATCTCGACCTTGGCGATCGTCCGCGGAATCTCGTCGGCGGCCTGGGCCAACCCCTCGGCCAAGCTTTGCGCCTCCGAGAACATCATGAGCCGCCGCTGAATCTCCGTTTTTGACATTTCGGGTTCGAGTTCCTGAGGCCATGTAACCGCCGCCAACGACTCGAGCTCGTCCATGATTCTGCGAAGCTGAGCATCTTGAACCCAATGGCCGGTGGCGTCAGACTCGTTGTGCTGTTTTTCCGTCTTTGAGCTGCGGGCCGACGCACAGGCATGGATCGACAGCCCTACCAAGAGACCCAACGGCACGAAGATGATTCGCGATGTTCGCATGATGAGTCGTCGTCTGACCTGGTTCTCCCAAGGGCGGCGGCGCTGCTCTGGGCCAGACCGCCCGGGTACCCACCTAGAGGATGCAGTGCAAACGCCGTGCCAGCAAGTGCCCAATCGAGCGATTTCGAGGTCTTGTCCGCAATGACTTCGCTGTTTTTGGTCCGTTTGGCATCCGTTCTGCAAGGGTTTTGAAGGAACGGACAAGCCCGGCCGATCGGCGATCGGAAAGGCCCCTTTTTCGCGGCGGTGAGCGGCGCTGCAGGAGCAAGTCACGCATGCCCTCTCCCTCGGTCGGGATCGCAACGACGCTGGCAATCCTCTGTCCATCGCTTGCCTCGGCGGCGAACGGCACGGCCCTGGATTCGAAAACCTGCGCCGCCCATGGGTTCCAGCCAGGCCAACAAGTTCCGCCCTTGAACGAGCCGTCGCATCAGGAGCCAACGAACGCTGCGGCCGCTTCCCAACAACGGCCCTGGAAATTCTCATGGGAGAAAGGGCTGGAGGGAGGTTGGCGCCAATCGTTGGAGGACCGTGGCATTCGATTCAATCTTTTCTTCAACGATCAGTACCAAGCGGTGGCAAAAGGCGGCCTGGATACCAACGGCGGACGAAACTCCGCCTCGATGGATGCCTTCCTCATGTTGGATCTCGGCCGGTTGGGCTGGATCGACAATGCCGATGCCTTATTGCACCTTCAGTCGAACTGGGGTGCAGGGGTCAACAATCGGGTTGGGTCACTGGCCGATGTTAACGACGATGCCGATGGGGACCTCGGGCTGCACGTAGCCCAGCTCTGGTATCGCCACCGTTTTCTAGAAAGCCGCGTCTCCCTTACAACCGGTTTTCTGGACTTTCAGACCATCGTCGATCGCAACGCTTTTGCAAACAGCGAGGACAAACAGTTCTGGAACCAGGCATTGGACAACAACCCGCTCGTGCCGCTGGGCATCGGACTGGGGGCGTGGGCGGAGATCCAGCCGACGAGCTGGTGGACCATCAACCTCGGTGCAGTCGACGCTCAATCGGAGCTTTATGAAACGGGATTCTCCACGGCATTTCACGAAGAGGCTTGGTTCTTGGCATACGCGGAAACCACGTTCAAACCCAATCTCCCCTCGAAACGTGGTCCGCTGGCCGGCAACTACCGCATTGGGCTGGTCTACGATCCGCGACAGCGAAACGGGTTTCCCTTGCCGCGCCGCGATCCGGAAAGCCGGGGCGACGATTATGGGGAATACGTCAGCGTCGATCAGAAGCTCTTCCGAGAGAACGAAAAGGACGATCAGGGTCTCGGAGTTTTTGGGCGGTTCGGATACCGCACGCCGGAGACGAACCGAATCGGCCGGTTTTGGTCCGCTGGATTTTCCTATACGGGACTGATCCCCAAGCGCGATGCGGATGTCCTGGGCTTTGGATTTGCGTTGCAACGTCCCAGCGGACTATACCGCTCGCGGGTCGATTCGGAGTTTGACAACGAAGCTGTTTACGAATTGTATTACGCGATTCAACTGAACAAATGGCTGGTGATCACTCCGGACGTACAATATGTGGAGAATCCCGGCGGCTCCAACGACGGGAAGCCCGCCGTTGTGGCAGGCGTTCGAGTCCGCGCGAGTTTCTGAGGCAAGACGGTCGCTGTATCCTTGGTCCATAGGCGGAATCAGCGGAAAATCCTCGTCCACTCTCCTCGGGCATGAGTCGCACCTGGACTAATTGGGACGTTCTGTTTTTTGAGAAGATTACTCATGGTGTTCTGCCCCGCCATACCGCCCCTATCTTTCCATTGAGAATGGACGCCGCCCTATCGGTCATTTCTAGTTTCTTGCTTCGAGTCACTTGGCGCGACTGGCCTCCCGTCCTTTCCCCACCGCGCACCTACTGAATCATAGGGGGGCGTTGTCGACGCTCTATTCAGGACCGTTCGCCGCCGTGTCGTCCGCTCTGGACGCTGTGGCCGACATCGATCATGATGTTGCTTGGCGCAGGCCGGATTCGAGATTGAGCTATGTTCCACTTACAAATCTTATGGATGGCCTTTCGAGGTTTGAAACAAAACCTCGTGCGCTCGCTGCTGGCAACGCTGGGCGTCATCATCGGCGTCGGGGCCGTCGTGTCCGCCGTGTCCATTCTCGAGGGGGCCCAACGTAACATCCTTGACCGCTTCGAATCGTTGGGAGCCGACCAGGTGCTGATCTTCAACGGCTCGGACCGCAAGTCTCATCGCCAGGTCCAGACTAGTTCGCTTTTACCGAGGGACGCGGACTTGATCGCCGAAGAAAACAAGGACATCGTTATCGCCGCTTCTCCCCAGTACAGCGGAGCGGGACAGGTCAAGTACTACGAGAAGAACGCCTACGCTCCGATCCTGGGGGCCACCGAAGCCTATGCCCCGATGTACAATTACGAAGTCACTCAAGGGCGCTTTCTGACTCGCGAGGACGTGCGCGGCAACGCTATGGTCGCGGTGTTGGGGCACAAGGTGGCAAACGAAATCTTCGGCGCTCTGCCTTCCGTGGGGAAAACGGTCAAGATCAACGGCAAGAGCTTTATCTTAATCGGCGTGATGGAGGAAAAAGGCGCTTACGGGTTCATCGAGCTGGACAATCAGGTCATCATTCCGTTGTCGACGGCCATGGGGCGGATGTTCGGCCAGAGGTATCTGAACATGCTCGTCGTGCAGTGCACCAGCGCTGCCCGTGTTCCCGCCTGCATCGAGCGGGTCAAGAAGACCCTTCGCGCCAGCCACCAGATCAACGCAGGCGACGATGACGACTTCATCGTCTTTACCCAGGACCAATTCAAGCAGCAGTTGGGGCAGGTGGCGATGATCTTCGGCGTGGTGCTCTATAGCATCGCGGGCATCTCCATCATTGTCGGCGCCATTGGAATCATGAACATCATGCTGGTTTCCGTCACCGAGCGGACCAGGGAAATCGGGGTACGAATCGCCGTCGGCGCACGCCGCTTCGACATTCTCAAGCAGTTCCTGGCCGAGGCCAGCATCATCAGCATGTTCGGCGGAGCACTGGGGATCGTGTTCGGGTGGGCGATTTCGAATCTGCTCAGCGAATTGACCCAGGTGCTTCAGACCTATACCCCGCCGATCATCATCGCCCTGGCCCTCTTGATGGCCGTCATGGTCGGCATCGTCAGCGGAATCTATCCCGCCATCCGCGCCTCTCGGCTCGATCCCGTGCAGGCGTTACGGTACGAGTGACCTCGGCGGGCCCTCTAGCAAGTACGTTTTTGTGCGTAACCTCTTCTTCTTTTATCGGCGCTTCCGTTGACCCACGGTTCATGAGCGGAATACACTGTACCGATGTATCGTGCAATGAGAATTGCGGCAGCGCTCGCCATCGCCGGACTCACTCTCAATGGTTGCGCACGCAAGTCGGATTCTTCCGCCGTTTCCGGAAAGCTCTCCGGCCAGAACCTGTTGCTGATTACGCTGGACACCACCCGCGCCGACCGCCTCGGTTGCTACGGCTACAAACCCGCCGTCACCCCGGCGCTCGACGCCCTGGCCGCTCGCGGGGTCCTTTTTGAGAACGCCATCGCCCAGGCGCCGCTCACTCTTCCCTCCCACTGCTCGATCATGACCGGCCGGTACCCGCGCGAGCACGGCGTCCGCGATAACGGCGCCAACGCACTGGGCCTCTCACACCCGACCCTCGCGAGTATTTTCAAGGAACACGGCTATAAAACCGCGGCCTTCGTGGCCAGTTTCGTGCTCGACTCCCGTTTTGGACTGGAGCGCGGCTTCGACACGTACAGCGACGACATGGGCGAGACGGGCTACAAGATACAACCCTTGGAATGGCAACAGCCGGCGAACGCGATCACCGACCGCGCCATCGCCTGGCTGGAGGCGGAGAAGAATAGTAAAAACCCCTTCTTCTGCTGGGTACACTACTACGATCCGCATCAACCCTACGTGCCGCCGCAGCGCGTCATGAAGCCCGAGCTTGAGCCTTACGACGGAGAACTCGCTTTCGTCGATACCGAGGTCAAGCGATTGTTGGATTGGTTCGAGGCCGCAAAGCTCACCGACCACACGCTGGTGGTCGTCGTCGGCGACCACGGCGAAGCTTTCGGAGAGCATGGCGAAAAAGGGCACTCCAACTTCGTCTATGACGTGAACTTGCACGTGCCGATGATCGTCGCCCATCCTGCAGTCGTCCCCGGACCCAAACGCGTTGCGGCGATCGTCGAAGCACTGGAGGTGTTCCCAACTGTTCTAGATTTGTTCGGATTCAAGCCGCCCGAGGGGATCATGAGCCGCTCCCTGGGCGTCGCTCTTGCCGGCGGGAAACTCCAAGACGCGGCGGCCTACGCGGAGAGCCACTTCGTCTTTAACTCTTTCGGATGGGCCGAGCAACGCGCCTTGACCACCGCTCGCTGGAAGTACGTCTCCTCAACCTGGCCGCAATTGTTCGATCGCATGGCAGACCCAGGCGAACAAGAGAACGTCATCGCCACTCAGCCGAAAGCCGCGGCCAAAATGTTGTCCGAGCTGAAATCTCGATACGAATCCATGACCGCGGGGAAAGCTGCCGTCGTGGAGCTCGACCAGCGAGCCAGGGACGCCATCAGAGGGCTTGGCTACCTCGGCGGGACGACCAGAACCACGGACGAATTCCTGACCGAGGGGTTGCCCGATCCCAAGGCTCACCTGAACCTGATCACCAAACTCGAACTCGCCCACGATATCATGGAGCAAGCCGAGAACCCCAAGGAATACGCGTTCGCCATTCCGCTCCTGCGCAGCGTGGTCGATGATAGCCCGAATTCCTATCTTTTTCAGTTCATGTTGGGAACCTGCCTGTACGAGGTCGACGAACTGGAAGACGCCGTGAAGGCCTTCCAATCAGCGATCAAGATCAACCCCGAGAATGCTGAGGTTTATCGCGCGCTGGCGATGACGCTGGCGAGGATGGAACGAACTGGCGAAGCGATCCAGCACTTCGACGTTTCGTTGAAACTGGACGACCGAAATCCCGACGTCCACTTCCAATATGCGGAGGTGTTACAACGCCTTGGCCGATCGGAAGAAGCCATCCGGCATTATGAAAAGGCCGTGGAGTTGTTCCCGAACTTCGCCGTGGCTTACGCTCGCCTTTCGCATTCGCTGAAGCAGAAGGGACGCACGGATGAGGCAAAGCGAAACCTCGAGCTGGCCATCGACCAGTTCCGAATCGCACTCGACCGCAGCCCGCAGGATGCAGACCTCCACTTCCGACTCGGCATGGCCTATGTCCAGTCCGAGCGCACCTCCGAGGCCGTCACGGAATTCCGTGAAGCCCTTCGCCTCAAGCCCAAGCATGGTGATGCCCTCTTCAACCTCGGACTGTCGTTAGAGATGCAGGGCGAGGTCCAAGAGGCCGAGGAGATTCTCCGCCGCGCGACCGCGCACTCCGAGGTTGCCGCGGATGCCTACCACGCCCTCGGCGTCATGATGAACAAGCAGGGCAAGATTGAGGAGGCCGTCAAGCTGTACGAGCAATGCGTCGCCCTGAAACCCTCCAAATCGCTCGCCGTGGAAGACCTGACGGGCTATTATCTTGGCAATCGTCGATTCAGCGATGCCATTCGCATCCTGCAGCTCGCGGTCGAGAAGTCGCCCAACAACGTCATGGTCCTCAACACCCTCGCCAAACTTCTGGCCACCTGTCGCGATTCGAATCTGCGCAACGGCAAGGCGGCAGTGGCCCTCGCCTTGAAGGCGGCTGAACTGACCCACAACCAGGAACCATCCGTCCTGGCAACTCTCGCGGCGGCCTACGCCGAGACGGGCGACTTTACCCAGGCCGCCGAAATCGCACGCAAAGCCGCCCAACGGGCCGAGGACACCCAAGAAGCCGAACTCGCCCTCATGATCCGTGACCAACTCGACGGATATCTCAAGAATCAGCCCTACCGCGACCCACGAACTTAGCCTCACGGATCTGCCGTCGACTAGACATCTCTCATAACCCATTGTGGGAAAATGAGTTACGGTCCAGTTACGGAATCCCCATAGAGATTGACTTTTTTTAGCATTTTATTTGTTTTTTTGTTGATTTAGGTAGGCAGGATCGGTTATATTCGGGCTTGGTAGAGTGATCCGAGGTGGGCGATGAGGCGTTGGAGGAGCGGGAATCAGTTGCTCAAGTCACCGGGATGGGTAGATCGGATCCAAACCGCATTATGGTTTTGTGAATGAAATCCGTGGCGATAGCTAAAACGAGCGGTGTTTCGCGGAGTTTGTCCATCGGCAAAGCCTCCGTCTTTGCCATGGCGCTTGCGGGAAGCGCCTACTTGATGGCCTTGGCCATTGAGTCGCCGAAGTACGTGTGGCTCGGTTGGGTCACGTTGCTGCCGCTGTTCTACGCTATCCGCGTGTTGTCACCCGTGCGGGCGATGTTCTCCGGCGCCTTCTGGGGCGCATGCTTGTTCCTGGCCTCCGTCGCGTCCGGGCGAACGGAGATTGCGCCGACCCTCGGTTCTTTCGCCCTGCTCTCCTTGATCCCAGGGGCATATTGTCATTTCGGCGCTACGCTGACTCGACGAATCGGATTCAGTCCCTACCTGTTGGCTTTGTGCTGGATCGCCGTCGAGTTCGGTCTTCGCCCGCTGGGTCTGAACTACGGGCTGCTAGCCGGCACGCAGGGTGATGGGTTCGCCATCCACGTCGTCGGCAGTTTCGCCGGATACGTACTTGTGGCCTTCTTGGTCGCTTGGGTTAACGCGACGCTCGTTTCAGTTTTGAGCGAAGTACGCCTGAGTGTCACGTCGCCCCGGCTGATTCCCAAAGCGGCCGCCGTCCTCAAGAGACTCTTTGTCAACGAATTACCGAGTTATCTACTACACCTCATCCACGCATCGCAGCCCCGCGCCCCGCCGATCTGACCGCTTCTTTGAGTGCGCATGCGGGTTTTCGTGTTCTTGTGCAAAAGTAAGCCGGTGAGAGTACCGGCGGTGATTTCGAAAGTAAGTCCGGAGGATTAGCCCACAGAGGCTTACCTCCTTGGAGGATTAAGAAATGACTTATCGTAAAACATTCATGGGTCTGTCGATCCTGGCGCTCGCTGTGAGCGCCGTCTACGCGAGGCCGACAGCTCCCTTTTCTGCCAGTAAAAAAGCTGTGGTTGAAACGGAAGGCGTGACGACCGGATCGTTCTTTAAGGGCGATCTTTTTACCCTAATTGTGGGCAAGTGCGATGGCGTGTGCACGCTTGGCCACTGCGATTGCAGTAACCCCCCGCCGACTCCGCCGTCGAATGATTGCCCTCCTGTCCCGGGCGTGCGTACTAACGTATGTGACGTCGGGGCCGTCGGCGCGTTGTGCAGACGAGATGCCCAGTGCAACGTCTGTACCGGCGGGGATGTAGGCGAACTAGGATGTACGACTAATCTCTCTTGTGACCGTTCGTGCATTGAGGGGCGGGTCGGTGATCAGTGTGGCGGCGCTACGAGCGAGGCTGCGGCCGATGCTCTGTGCAACATATGGTCCAGCATCCTTAGCACCGATTTCGAGTCTGCTGCGGACGGTTGGGACCTCGGACATAGTGTTTGCGGCGACGAGTTCGCCTATGGCGTGACGTGCAACTATCCGGTAACCAACGCCTGCATCACCAAGGACCATGTCGGCAACCAGAACTGTTGTCCGGACGATCCCAACGAGGTGAACGGCTGGTCGATGTCTCCCAGCGGGGCGCATTGCCGCTACCCGGGCATCAATAACGTTAACCCGTCCCAACTGAAGAGTGCTTCCACTCAGCACATGCGTTTCCAGAAGGACCCCCTCGGTGGAAATCCGGCCGGTTGCACCGCCCTTTGTAACGGTGACGGCAATTGCGCCGGTGGCGGGGGTTCGGCCTGCCGCCAGCGGTACATTACCTCGCAAGCTGCAGTCGGACAGGTCTCGCGGTCTGTCTGGAAGGAAGATATTGCGTGGAGCGGTCAGCTTGGCACGTCCATGGACGTGCTCTACGGCGAGGATACCCACGCGGGTTCCATCTTCACAACAGCCCGTGTCTACTGGGGACGGACCGGATACCTCTGGGTGAACGACGCCGTCAACGGCGGCGTGTTTCGCTTCCTCGGGTACTGGAGAGATACCATCCCCAACTACGCCCAGTTCACGATTGATTTTAATCCGTGCGAAAACGAGATCACTTACAGTTATGACAACGGAAGGTGCGACGGATGTTTTGACGATGCGGGCACTCCGGACCCCTTGGACGATTCGTGTTCCGCCGCCAACTGTGCCTTAGTTCCGCCGGGGCCTGCCTGCTGCGGCGGCGGCGCACAAGGATCACTTTGCACGGTGAACGCCGACTGCAATCTTTCGATCACGATGCAGTACGGGTTCACCCCGCCCTACGGCGACTTAAACGGCGTCGATGCTCGTCCGCCGACCACTGATACGTCGTTTGCGTCCACCGACCACTTCAACACGGTGATCGACATCGACAACTACTTCGTCACGAACACTCCGTGTACGGAAGCCTGTTGCGACCAAGTCACGGAGGAGTGCGTAGATGTGGAACCGGGAACGTGCGCATCTAAAATCTCTTATCCGAATACGAAGTGCGCGGCGCTGGGCACGCCGGGCTATCCTCCCGCATGTGCGCTCCCCACAGGCTCGTGCTGTGACAGTGGACCTCGTGCAGGCGGCGACGGATCGGAAGGTTCATGCACGAATGGCGTTCTAGAAGCTGATTGCCAGGGCGTCCAGCTCACTTGGGTGAAGGGCGGCTCGTGCACAGATGTAGCTGGCGCGTGCCATATCGGCCTGGGGATTTGCGGCGCTGCGGGCTGCCAAAACTTCCCGATCGTTGGAAAGAAGTGCACGGTCAATGCGGACTGCAACATCGCAGGCTTCTGCTGGGCGGGAACGTGTACGCCGGCCTCCGTGCCGGGCCACTGCGAATACCCCTCGGGGTACTGCGCATCCCCGACCAGGGTGCCGCCGGCTGAGATGGGACAGTGTCAAAACGGACCGGATTGCGTCCCCTCGACTGGCGCCGGTTGCTGCGACCCGGGTTGCCCCACTCCCTGTCCCGGCGTTACCGGTCCTTGCGTGGTTGATAAGCAAATATGCCACGACATTCCGCAGGGTTCCGATTGCGCCTTCTGTGAGGGCTGCACGGCTCAAGCCGCTTCCCCGTGTACCGTCATTGGCGCGGTATGCGCGCCTCAGTTCCCCGGCCTGGAGCCTGGAGTTTGCGTGGCCAACCCGACCGTTGCGTGCAACATCAAC